>Ga0247780_1001037_pt1 | contig 20020 bp, 10 predicted proteins | sample UWRJL079202R5_FD_179927 | JGI IMG/M metagenome (GOLD analysis project Ga0247780, IMG submission 179927) | Plant litter microbial communities from Arlington Agricultural Research Station in Wisconsin, United States - UWRJ-L079-202R-5 | ecosystem: Environmental > Terrestrial > Plant litter >... | reverse complement strand
ATTCTTAAAAAGTGCAAGTTTTTCATTTTTTCACTTAAAACGCCCCACTTTAGAACCCTACCTAAGCAATAACCTAAAACAGCAATAACTCCACCTAAGCAATAACTCAAAGCAGTTTAACTCACGCACATACCAGGACCCCACATATACTCCACTTAAGCAATAACCTAAAACAGACAGATTCTCCACCTAAGCAATAACTAAACGCAGCCTAGTGCATGCACGTTCCACCAGCCCACTAGCCACCACCACTGCCACAGTGCACTGGCCAACAGCCACAGACTCCCCACCTAAGCAATAACTAAACGAAGCCTAGTGCATGCACGTTCCACCAGCCCACTAGCCACCACCACTGCCACAGTGCACTGGCTAAAAGCCACAGACTCCCCACCTAAGCAAAAACCAAATGCAGCCCAGTGTATACACGTTCCACCAGCCCACTAGCCACCACCACTGCCATAGTGCACTGGCTAAAAGCTACAGACTCTCTACCTAAGTAAAAACTAAACGCAGCTTAGTGTATACACGTTCCACTAGCCTATTAGCCACTACCACTACTACAGTGCACTGGCTAACAGCTACAGATTCCCCACCTACATAAAAACCAAATACACCTTTAGGTATGCATATTCTAACCCCACTATAACTAATACTAATATATATAACTATTATTAACATTAGTATATAACCACTATAGTACACCACTTTTATAAAACATTATTACTACTATTAATAACTATAATTATTATTATAATATATATAAAACTACCTTTTACAGTCTAATACTTTAAAAGGTGAGGGTTAATAAATTACAACACTTTAAACCAGCTGGTTTACTATAGGGCATTTAAAGGAAAAAGAGTCTTTAAATATAAGCTAAACTAGTATATTAGTTAAATAAAAGGTAAGTGCAGATTTTAAGATTCCTAACGTTTTATATAAAGTAGATATTAATCTTAAAAGGTCTTCTTCTCTAGTTAAGTTATAAATAACTTAAGAGCCGTAAAGGTAGTTAATATAGATTACGGAATATTAAGATTTAACTTATTAAGACTTTTAATAAAAGATGGGATTATTCTAATAATAATATGTATAAGGATTATAATGGGATGGCTAGTTTATATATGTAAGAAGGTGTCTTCCTAATACAGGAAGGTTAGACGACCCTATAGGCCGTTATTTAAGCCGGCACTGCCTGATAAAACCCCTGTAGAAAGAATAGTGTAGGGAGGCAGCACATATAATGCTGCGTACTGAGCCAGGGGTGTAAAGACCTGAAGCCCTTACGATTAATTAGTTATTATTTAGTCTTAGTAAACCTGCTTACCTACTAAGTATCTACAGGGTTACTGAGTAGGAGGTGTTTAGTAGCAGGGTGCTTAGTCCTTTGTTAAGCAGAACCTCACTAAGCAAGGTATGGAGTACCTTTTAGTTAACTAGTATAGATAGACATCATTGTGCCTAGGATGGCTGTAAGGGACTCCTGGTTCCTCTCGCTAATATTTAATTGTTCATTTATGTCTTACTGTTTAGACTTACCTTTATTTATTATAGTGATAATGACCTATAGTGATATTAAACCCCTATTTAAGAGTGCTAGCTTAATAAGCCGTCTTCAGAACACCTACTTAATCTTTAGTGTCCTGTTATACGTTCTGTCTTAACCTGTGCCAGTCCTCTTAAGGCCTGTGATAGGTGTAGGTTATAATAGAAGGTTATTTCCTAATATAATAAGGCCTTTTTATAATGTAAGAAGGCCTTTTCCTAATGGAAAAAGGTCTTTTTATAATGTAAGAAGGCCTTTTCCTAACGGAAAAAGGTTTTTTTATAATGTAAGAAGGCCTTTTCCTAATGGAAAAAGGCCTTTTTATAATACAAGAAGACCTTTTCCTAATGGAAAAAGGTCTTTTTATAATATAGGAAGGCGTAATATCGCCTGTTAGAAAGGACCTTTAAAAGGTAGCCTTATAATAGCCCTTATGCTACTTCTAGTGTGCTAAGCCTTAAGCACCTTAAGTTGCCAGGTGGCGTATTATCCGAGTTCAACACTTTAATACCCTTTAACACGCACGTTATTACATCTCTTAGATTTATTTATTTTAAGTCAGATGCTTTTATAGTATAATCTGGAAGTTTAATAGGTCTGTTTAGTGAACGCCATTACATCTCTCAGATTTATTTATTTTAAGTCAGATGCTTTTATAGTATAATCTGGAAGTTTAATAAGTCTGTTTAGTAAATACCATCACATCTCTTAGATTTATTTATTTTAAGTTAGATGCTTTTACAGTATAATCTGGAAGTTTAATAGGTCTGGGTCTGTTTAATATACGCCATTATATCTTTTAGATTTATTTATTTTAAATTAGATACTTTTACAGTATAATTTGGAAGTCTAATAGGTCTGTTTAATATACGCCATTACATCTCTTAAATTTATTCATTTTAAGTCAGATGTTTTTACAGCATAATCTGGAAGTCTAGTAAGTCTAGGTCTGTTTAATATATACCATTATATCTCTCAGATTTATTTATTCTAAGTCAGATGCTTTTACAGCATGATCTGGAAGTCTAGTAGGTCTATTTAATACACACTATCACATCTCTTAGATTTATTTATTTTAAGTTAGATGTTTTTATAATATAATCTGGAAGTTTAGTGGGTCTGTTTAATATATACTATTACATCTCTTAGATTTATTCATTTTAAATTAAATGCTTTTACAGTATAATCTGGAAGTCTAGTGGGTCTGTTTAATATACGCCATCACATCTCTCAGATTTATTTATTTTAAGTTAGATACTTTTATAATATAATCTAGAAGTCTAATGGGTCTGGGTCTGTTTAATACACACTATTATATCTCTTAAATTTATTTATTTTAAGTTAGATGCTTTTATAATATAATCTGGAAGTTTAATAAGTCTGTTTAATATATACTATTATATCTCTTAGATTTATTTATTTTAAGTTAGATACTTTTATAATATAATCTGGAAGTTTAATAAGTTTATTTAATACACATTATCACATCTTTTAAATTTATTTATTTTAAGTCAGATATTTTTATAATATAATCTGGAAGTTTAGTGGGTCTGGGTCTGTTTAATACACATTATTATATCTCTCAGATTTATTTATTTTAAGTTAAATACTTTTACAGTATAATCTAAAAGTCTAATAGGTCTGTTTAGTGCACGTTAAATCCTTTTACTTTAATCCCCAGGAACGCTAAAGGTTTAACCTTATTAAGGCCCTTATATATCACCTGGCAGACGTATCAGGGCCACTTCTTATTACTATATGTTTAGATCGGAATTCCTATGTTAAGTAGCTGCTGGCCTTTAATAAACGTGCCCTAGATGTTATAGGTTAGGAACTAATTAAACTCCCTTAAGTAAGATTTATAAAGTTTTTAAAGCTTTTTACTACTGTCTTTTACCTAAACTCTTCTTTTTCTGATAACTCCTGGGTTTTTAACTATTTAAACCTTATTATTAAGGTTATCGCGCTAGTCTTTATTATACGTGTAAGATTTAACAAAGACTTATTAATATAAGGCCACGCACGTGACTCTTTAAGCCACACCTATTAAGATTAAAGAACCCCGTTACCCTTATTAAATATATAAAGAAACTATAATATCCTTTATATAATACATATCTTATTAAAGCAAGTCTTATATTAATAGAGAGGTAGGAGTATAAGGATTCTAACGATGTAAACTGTTTTATAGGTGGGTAATTATCTGTAGTATAACAGGTGGTTAAACCCTAAGTTTACCCAAATCATTACTATATTTACAATTCTTTAATAACTACACTTTAACGATTAGGCTAAAGGTTGTATATTTTATATAGAAGAATACCTTAGTCCTCTTTAATCACTTTATTTAATTTTTTAAGAGATTTGAAAAAAGGTGGTAGTATGGTTTATAATAGAGGGAAAAAGTATATATTTTATTATATAAATTATGGAGGTTTAATATGTAAATTAACTCCTCCTCCCATCTACATTTAAATATCCTTAAAACTAGTATATATTATAGATAATATATAAAAAAGCTTTAATTAGAATTTAGATGTATTTATACAGGAATTATAAAAATGTTACGTTATAGAACTTTATAATGTAAGTAGATGTTAATGTTTAGGGCACCTTTTAATGTACATATTAACAGTATTAAGTAAAGCTTTATTAAAGTAACATTATACATACATTATATATAAAGAGATATAAATAAAGGCTTTATATTATTAGTAAACCAGTTAGTTTACTAAAACGACTGCTTTAACTGGTTTAGTAACCACAGCCTATTAGATGGTCTTAAAAAAGGTAATAACGTAACACTATTAATTATTACGATTATAAAAACACAGATGATAGACACCTTATTATTATCTAAAGCTAATGTTAAAGGATTACCCTGGATTAACTATAAGGGGAAGAAGGTTTTCTGGAAAACGTAAAAAGCTGTATATTAACAGATTACCGTTATTAAAGAGTAATATACCAGGTTGCTTTATTAGTAAGTTTACGTGACTAACACTTATCGCTACAGTTAGTTTAGTAATGTAACATAGTTTATTTTAAGTTATACATTATTAAGGAGGAAATGAGAGTAGTTAGAAGAGAGTAAAACTGACGTAACGTGGTTAACTAGGTAAGGAGGTAATGTGAAGGTGTTCCTGTAAGACTATTAATTAATTACTGGTAACCAGCCCCTTTATAAATATAAACATAGATAATTAACCCAGCCACTAGTATTACTGTAAATAACAGTCTTCCTCTACTACGTGCGCCATTACTAACTCCACTACCGCGTCTAACTGCTATTAATAACTTACTGTAAGGTTACTTTTAGTAATTATTTACTATACTTATTAAAAGAGATAATACTAGTGTGATTAGATTAACGGTATTAATACTAGATCTTATCCTGGCCAGTTACCCTTATATTAGGTCTCCATTACTATAATAACCTATATATAACCAGTTTAGGTTTTCACTTACAGCGTTTACTATTGATAAAAAGGAGGGAGGGAGAGTAACGTTAGTGTAGTAATAGGTATACTTCCTAAGTAATATACCTACTATATTATAACCTCTTTAACCAGACATAATAACTAGCACTAGCCACTTACCTATAATAACTATCTATTGTAATTATAGTATAAAAAGATATAAACTAGCTAACCTGAAATGTTATTAATAATAATAATTAATATAAATAAGCTGGTACTAGGGGGGGTAATTAAGGACCTTCTGGGGAAATATAGGTAGAAGAGATATACCTTTTAGAATTTAAAGAGCTTTTAAATAGTGGCCACTTTAATAACGTCTTCCCTAAGAACGTGTTATAAAACCTCTCCTGGTAGGTTACAGAGTGTGAGACTGTGGAGGTAGAACTTGCGGCGATGTTACACGATCGGCTGTCGTTAAGTCCTGCTATGTAGCTGCTGGTTAGGGTTGGGGATAATGAGGACCTGGGGCGCTAGAAAAATAAAGAAGTTCTTAATGGTAAGAAAACCCCTAAACTAACTAGTAAAAAGGTGTTATTAAAGGTGGTAGTAATCAGCTTTTATAACATCCGTTTAATGATGATAGGAAGCTGTAACAGCCTATAACTTAGTAACCTGTTATAACAGTAACACCTGTCAGTATTACAGTTACTAACCCTCCTGCTAATAGTGGCCAGTATGTAAAATAACTGTAATTAAACGGAAGAAAGTGATGGCCTATTGTAATATTCGCAGCCTGCTTTACCAGCTGCTGGTAACTAACACACAGGCAGGCTGTTATTATCTACCTTATAACAGTCCCACCTTACCTAACGTATATTAGCTGGCACTTTTAATATCTGTAATATAATAGCAGGGGTAAGCACCAGGCTGCCCTACTCTTAACCCAGCTTACCTACTTTTATCACCACCTAGTAACATTAACTCCTATTTACACCACAGCCTCCCCCCTTACTATTAGATGATTTTATATTATAAAGCAGTAATAAAGGTAGGGTTAGGAGTATTAGTTAAGCCAGTAGAGGTAGTGGAAGTGGCAGCCTACTAGGGGATAGTAGGAGTAGTAGTAGGCTATTATTATTTAAAGGTAATAAGGGTATACTATCTAACTAGGATTATAGGGGGGTATTAAAAGCCTAAAGTAATACCTTAAGGTCTCCATCACTTCTATATCCCTTTACACTGTAAAGTAGTGGTGGTTACAGGGTTAAGAGCGTTAACCAGGCTAGGAGTAGTAACAGGTTATTACCATTTAATAATAAGGGTACGTTATCTAGCTAGGGTAATAGGTAATTATTATAAGTTTAAAGTAACGTGGCAGGGTTAATATTAAACTGTTAAGAACTGCCCTTACATAGTAATTAGGGCGAAGAGGCGGAGACTAATGTTAAGGATGTAACTTATAACAGCCTACTAAGATCACCCTATACCCAGCCAGCCTATAGGAGGCTACTTTATATGTTCTTAGTATAGTAGTTATAACAGCTTTTTACCTATACTGTTAAAGTATATAAGGCAGCTGCCAACCCCCTCTCCCTTAAGTATATAATACTCTATTAAAGTGAAAGAGTCTTACTAGATTACGGCTTGCTGGCAGACGTAACTGACAGGCTGTGGCAGTAATTAAGATTATCACCCACAGCCTAGGGGCAGCCTTAGCAGGATAACCAGGACCCTGCCGTAATGTTCGTAGCGGTAGAAGGGGGCCTAATACTAAACGTGCTTAATAATGGACGACTAGGCCTTATTAAATACCCTCCCGGTCTTAACTGCCGTGTTACTTTTAAAGGCCACAATAGCTGGAAGGATGAGGACGTGCCGACACACCTTTATATAGTAGTATACCATAGTATTATAACCATTACTACCCTCCCGTCACTTATATCTTACGATATTAACAGTATATATACGTTTAAGACGTCACTTACTGCTGTTTATTAGGGGATCTGCTGGTATTTAAACAGGTATGATAATAAGAATATTATCACTAATGTTTATTTTAATATCCCTGTCTTAATAATGTCAGACTTACTATTAGAGGAATAGGTCCCTGTACTGTTACATCACATCCCATATTACAGCCTTAGGTAAGTGATAGGCTAGGATGTGATAGGTGTGTATATATTCTTTCCCAGGTTATATAAGTGCCTTATTAATAAGAGGCTGTAAGTTAACGCTGTTACTAACAATCTAGCCTGTAAGCTTATATTAACACTATTATTAGGCGAATAGTACAGTTTATAGTTTAATGCCGTATTAGCTCCTGCTATCTTTACAGTTACTTTAATACCTAATAAGAACAGTATAATAGTTTACGATGTAAATATTACCCAGCATATCCTATAAAGTTGCCAGGCTGCAACATATCTCATATATGCACCGGGAGAAGCTGGGACAGCCCGCCCTTAAGGTATAGTTACTAGAGAGGGCAGTGGTAACGGTAAGGATTATAATATACCTTAAGGCACAGGGAGGATACAGTATATAAGGCTTATATTAAAAGGGTAACACTTTAAGGCGCTAACTGATAATATCTGGGTAAACATCAAGGGTAACCCTAAGTGTCTTTCCCGCTTTAGGGACTTTATTATTTATATTACCTGTAAGAATATTAAGCTCTAGTTTATATTATTAGTTAACTATAAGGTAACAGTAATAGGTAAAGGGTTTAAACCTATAACTAATTAGTTCTTAAAGCACTGGGAGACTTACTTTAACTCCCGCTTCTTAAACGATAATAAGACGTTTATTAATTTAGGGAAGCAGATTACTACCATGTTAACTACCTTATTATATAATATAGTGGATAAGGTGGCAGAGACGTACCTATACCGTACCTGTTACCTAAAGGTAATCCTTAAATCCTAAAAGGAGTGGATTAAAAAGCAGGTTACGTGGGACTTAAAAGATAGTAATTATAAGAATAGTAATGGCCTAGGTAGTGAAAAGGAGGGCACACCCCTAAATGAAAAAGGTGAAGTTACCAGTCCTCACCGCTACAGGGCCTTTATATCCCCACTTAAGTCCCCTAAAGAGGGAGCTGATAGGGCTATTAACTAGGTAGCAGCTAGGGTGGAGTAAATAATAGCCTAAGGTAGTGTATAGTTTAATAATAATAAAGGTAAAGGCAGGCAGGGGTAGTGGAAGCACTTAAGGAGATATTAAGGCGGTAAAGATGGCAGGGAAGATAAGGGACCTCCCAGCCCCTATACACCTAAGCCACTAGTAGCTTTCTACTTATAGGTTATAACTGGGGAGGCTAGTAGTATAACGGTAACCTTAGCACTTAGGGGGGTAGAGATTAGCAGTAGGCTTATTTACTTACAGTGGTATAACCTGTTTAAAGCCCTGTTTAACGTGTAAAAGGTTTACACCTTACAGTTACCCGCTTATAAGAACCTGGCTATTAACCCCCTTTACGTTAGGTAGTTTTAACAAGTAGGTAAAGCCACTGTTATCCACTAGGCCGCCTTTAAGAAGAGTTACCTGCTCTTAAAGGTGTACGCTGCCCTAAATATATGGGAGTGCCAGGGCCGCTTTTATAATGTGTAAGAGGAGCACTGTATAATAATAACCCTCTTTTAAGAGATATATTAAGTCTGGGACACCTTTAATAACGATAACACTAGTGTGCCTAATCCGACAGTAGCTAACCGCCCCCTTACCTGGTTTGTAATCCCTACCACCACTGTGCTTAACTTCCTCTATACCCAGATTAACTGCCACTACTTCCTGTTTAAGTATATCCTTAACTAAATAGGCCTTATATTCTTACTTACCAACATAATACTTATAATTATCACCTTACGATACCTTCACTACTGTTATAATAATAATGGTATTTATAAGGAGCTGCTGCTTTTTAGGGATAAGTGGACTTAAAGGGAGTGGATATCCTGTAACGAGTTAGAAGAAGATGTACTAGCTGGTATTATTATTAGTCGTGCTACTACTCTTAATAGGGGTGTAGCTAACCTAGATATACCTTAGCTAGCAGAGAGGCGTTAGATGGGGCTGGGGATATATTATTCAATAGTCCGCTACGGTTTTAAGTGGTGGTAGTAAGGTCTATTCCAGTGGCTGTTCTAGTGGTTTACAGGAGTAATCACCTGGAGGCTCCTTATTAGCAACCTATTACTTTATATTAAGTACTGTAAATGGTAATGAGTAGTTAAAGAGGTTTAGCACATCCAGGTGTGGTTACTCCAGGCCCAGCTGTGGTATTAAGATAAGCAAATTAAGGGTAATAAAGCAGTAGTGGTTATATGGATAAAGTATCTAATATGTCTAATACTCCGCCAGTTTAACCAGGATATCTAGGACAAGATAACCCGCCAGAACGAGAACTTCGAGGAGCTGGTCCCTACTGTTAACTAGGGTCCTAATTAGAAGCCGCCGATATATTATTAAAGTGCTATGTTTAGGAGGTTCTTTAATAAGAATGTGCCCTTAAAGAAGCCCTGCCATCCCCACCTTATTTATAATAATAAGGCCGGTATTATTAACCCTTAGGAGCTTATCCGCTTTCTCTTTAAGTGGTGGGATTAAAGGGCACAGAAGGTATAATTAGTAAAGAATTACTAGGTAGTAACATAAAGGATATTTAACATGTTTAGCCATTTCCTTAAAATAGCAGTAGCTGATAAGTGGTTTCAGGACCTTTACCATATTATCCTACTTACCTAATAGATCCTACCTTACCCGATAGGAATATTATTCTTCTCCTTTAATAAGAGTAATAAAAGGACCTCTAAGTTCAGACAGGTTATATAGTTCCCTTTAGCCATCTTTACATTTCCCCTTTTTTATATAAAGGGTAAGGGTAATTATATAATTAAGTAATTCCTTTCTGGCAGTATATACCACTATAATAACGGAAGATAAAAGCTATATATAACGTTCCTTAGTAATAATCTTTAAAAAATCTTATAAAAGTCGTACCGCTCCCTTAATCCTAACGGTAACGGCATAAGCAGGCTATATTAGGGAGTAGATAATATAATTATACAGGACGGTAGCGATAAGGACGAGGAGGAGGAGGAGGAGGAGGAGGAGGAGGAGGATGTGTAACAGGCTGGTAAGACTCTTAGTATACTAAAACTACTAGACGTAACGGCATGGTTACAGGATATTAGAAGCTACACCTAAGTGCTTAGTAAGGCTCACCTTTAACTTTTATAACATAGCACGCTAATATTAATGGTTAAGGTTAGTTTCCCGCTTTAAATGCTAACGTATAATGTTATTATAAAGTCACCGTTAATAAATAAACTTAATATCTAATTTGATAAATATATGGCTCCCCTTATGTAACTAGCTGTACTGGTAGTAGCAGCACTTTAGATTTAAGTTAGATATAAGATATAATTAATAAATAAATTGTTATTATAAACTGTAAATAATAATGGTGTTAACGTACCTAATATTCTTATGTTTTATCTTCAATATTACCTAAAGTTTCTCCTTATTATAATAGCCTTCCTTACTATAATAAAGACCGACAATAATAACTTAACTTAACAGTATTATAAAGCACCATTATAAAGGAACCTTTATCTTTCACACGTTATAAATAATAGTATAAATATAAAGTGGAACACTTAGTAATTAAGTTTACAAACTAATAATTAACCACTCCGTCACATTAATTATTACGTTTCTTACTAAACTTAGGTAATAGTGGACCCCTTTAAGTTAATTTACTAGATGTGGCAACCCCAAGACATATCCACTTTTCTAGTTTAAATTAAGCTAAGGGATGTGATGGGCTAACACCAGACCTGTAATACCACCCACTACGTTAAGTAACACCACTTAGCCATAACGATTTAAGTGAATTACACCACCGGAATTAAATAAGTGAACGTACTAAATCTCCACTAAAAGTATAGCATTACAGATCTTACTATGGGCAAAGGCCAACCCGTCACATTACAGCACTTAGCCGCTCTGTAAGGTGAAACAGATGGCATCACCAGTTAACACTAGACCTAAGATATTACATCACCTGTAACGAAACATGTAAAACACCATTTAAACTATTATAATTAATTAAGTTATTACACCAGAATTAAATAAACTAATATACCAAACCTCCATTAAATATATAACATCACAAACCCCTTAGCCTGTGGTGATGTAAGTGTTAATTATACTAGTAACCGAACAAACTGGAGCACTAGATCCCCACCAAACGTGTGGTATAGCAAACCCTACTAAAAGGTGAGAATCTGCTTTAAAGGCATGTTAGTTTTTAAAGGTAATAATTAGACTAGTTAATCTACCTACAGGTGTGAACTTTAAGCCGTGATTAAACTAGTTAGTCCACAGGTGTAAACTTTACTAGCCCTAAGGGTATAAATAATACCCCACCCCCACCTTATGTAACTATCACACCTACCCCCTTAAAAAAAAACTATAAACTTCTAAAGAATAGACTAACAACCCTTATTAGTATATTAATTTCTGTAGACTAACTAGTTTAATCTCTGCCCCTAACCTATTTTAATTAGCCTGGTTTACCAGAGCTTAGTTGTTAATTAACCAGACTTTAACCTTGCTAATTATGACACTACACCTTGCTGATTACAACCCTGCACCTTAATTCACATCACCCCCACCAACTGTGACCATGCCTCTAAAAGCCACTAGAGCTAAAGCCAAGGGCAAAGGCAAGGCAACTGCTAATATAAATGCTGCTAACATAAAGGCCTAGAAATTGGCTAAACAGACGTTTATTAGCATAAATGTCAACCTTAAAGGAAGTAAGAAGACGGTATTCTTTTCGGTCTTAAAGGACATCACCATAATACAGTAGGGGTTTAAGCCGGCGATTTAGAGATACGACATGAATAACATGTGGAATCACCCTTTATATAAGGTAGTGGAGGCCAGTAGAGAGAAAGGCTTTATCTATAAGTTAATAATTATACCCTACGTTAGATTCTATAACATCTCGGCTCTTACGTTATACTACACAAAGGCGCCTGTATGGCACGTAAACGTTACATATAAGATGGTTAAGTATAAGTTTAAGTTTATCTCCTTAAACTTCTTAAAGGAGTACCTTAAGATTTAGGATAAGATGCTCCCTAGTTAGACATTTACGTACGTGTTAGATGTTAACAGCTTTAGAAATGACAGAGACTTCACTACCATATTAGGGTATAAGGACAAGGCTAACTTAGCTAAACACTTAAACCTTAAAGGTAAGTTACATATTAAACCAGTTAGTATACTGCTACTAGTATACTAACTGGTTTAATATTCACCACTCCCTAATATACTAACTGGTTTAATATTCACCACTTCCTAATAAACTAACTGGTTTAATATTCACCACTCCTTAATAAACTAACTGGTTTAATACCTAATAACGATTGCTGACTATGTATCTTCTAGTTACAGACTACCTTGGCTTCTAGTGTTTCTTAAAACACGGTGACATGACATTTAAGAACGGTGATCTCTGCGACGACCCCTTAGGCAGAGAATCGTTTCCCAGTAACCTGTATATTAAAAAAGTGTGGATAGACATCTACATAAATGTTTTAATTATATTTAACTATCTTAAGGTTAGTAAAATCTTAAAAGCACTTGTTAAAATGGAAGGGGACATCCTGGTCCTTTTTATCCGGTGAGGTGATATTAGTGACGTTAATGCGACTAGTGAAGAAGCTTAGTATTAATACTATATTATGGCGACGAATATTGCTATATTATATACGTATCTTTGTAACGTGAAGACTTGTTATGATTAGAATGTAACGCCTTAATACACTTGCTATCCTGACGGTACTCTGGATATATGGGGAGGTTACGTCACTGATAACTAGTTTTATACTGTGTTATATTTACTATACTTTAATAAGCGTTGCTTATACACGTTCCGGTCACCTTTAGATGGTGAGGGTCTTAAGAAAGGTTTAGTGTTTAAGGTTATGAGAATAAGCGTGATATTTATTAGTAAACAGCTTAATAAGGAATAGTACGAGTTGAGTAAGGTTAATAAGTAGGGTGTTGTAAACTTGTAACTCCACTCCCTGATGATGCGTATGCTGGGTAAGTCCATTGCGTCCCTAATTGACGAATTTGGATATAAGAGGGTGTTTAGTAATTAGATTAAACGTCTTTACTTAATAATTACTAGGGCTGAAATCTTAGTAGTTTATATAAATAAAAACTAGGGTTAGTACTTTGTAAATAACACTAATATAAAACCTGTTAGTATCCTGGTGCTGATTTCGTTAGTAAGGAACCTTTAGTGTATGGGATTATTTTTAGAACCTGTTATTTATAAGCCAGATAAGACTTTTATTACCTAGTTTAGTTACCTATTTAGTGTTAAGTAAAAAGTTAACCTGGTGTAATTTATCACGTTATAGACGACTATTTTGGAAAATCTTATTAACATTCTTATAAATGCTAAGCTGGAATATGATAAAGATAATTATCTGATTAAGCGTTTATAAAGTGAGCGTTTTAAGCTGATAAAGGCTAGACTTAAAGGATTATATAATATTAAGTCGTTATTGTTACGGGCACATTTATTTACTGGCGTTGATGATGACTTAATTATCTTAAGTATAGCACTTAATTACCTGAAGCTGGTTATATTAGATGATTTTAAAAAGGTGTTTAATAAGAGTATTAAGGACTCCCCACGTTTCGATTATAAGAAGATGAAGAATAAGTATGGCTGGGCTTGGAATTGGGAAATCTGTAAAGGAACGAAACATCTTCTCCCTTATTAAATAATTAGTAAGTTACACATTATACTTATTAGTGTATTAATATAATATTCTAACTGGTTTAATACTTGAAGCTGACTATAAAAGATACGTACGTTATGTTTAACCTTTCTAATTTGTTAATTAGGTCCTGGTTCTGTATAAACGAGGTTGGTATTAGTAAAACCTTCACGATGGCCTTAGTGGTGCTTATACACTATTATTAACTTATTAAAGAGAAGAAGGCAGGTAAGAAGATTAAAGTTAAACCCACCTTATACTTATACCCTACACCCCTAGTTGTTTAGACATTTAATAAGCTGCACTTAAATTTCCCTAAGTTAGAGCTTTACGTTTTCTATTAAAACATTACTTAGATTCTGTAAGACGACCCCCATTATGTGTGAACTTAAAGTATGTAGCAGATGGATGATAACCTTTATGGTTACGTAAATGATATAGAAAACCTTAAAGTAGTGTTAGTTGTGTATATTTTAGTATACACTACTATAGCCGTTTATTAAATGATTATAATTAAGCACGATGTAGACACGTTTAAGTACGCTAGATAATAGGTATATAACTAATGTGTGGTTTGGAAGTTAAGGATCTCTGTTACTCCCACGGGCTTAGTAACCCCCAGCCCTAAGGGTTCCGATGATATAGGATCTGGTAGTGAATCTGAGGATAATAGGGGTGATTTGGACATTATAGCTGGCAGGCTTGCTAAGGTAGATAATGAGAGTGATGTTAACGATAATAGTGATGAGAAGTACGCTAAGTAGTTAAGTAAGCTTAATAAGAAATTTAGGGGTAATTATAATAAGTATGTTAAAGTAAATGGATATGGATTATTCCTCGACTGATACCTTAAGTAAGTACTAACTGCACATCCTATCCTCACACCCCGCCTTATTATAAAGTAAATTAATTAGTATATAAATTTTAATATTCTAACTGGTTTACTTTCTAATCACCTTATTATATCCACTAACATGTAACTAGTTTTACTATAATCCCCGTGTCAGAACGTTAAAAGTTTAAGATTTATTAAGTCTGTTATATTAATACCTATATTATAAAAAGTAAGAAGTTTAAATTCCAGCTTATAATATGTGACGAAGCTATTAATCTGTGTAACTCTAACTTTTAATACTGGCGTCTTGTGTAGGTTATCTTGAAAGTGTTATAAGGTGGTGTGTTTGTAACTCCTATTTAAAACAAGATTACAGATTAGAAAGGTTTCAGCCTAATAATATAGGCTATTATAGTAAAGATACTGGATGTATTCTAGCTTAATCTAGACTTCTATTATATAAGTGACGAGCTAATATATAAGGAGGGGTTTAATATACTTATTACTAAATATTATGTTAATAAGAACGATACTGTTATAAAGTTACGTGGTATTTATTAGGAGTATAAGTGGTATTAGTGGAAGCTGGTTCCTTTTTGTTAAGATAATATCTAGGACTTTAATAAGGCGGATATTAACCCTAATACTGAAGATATCTTAAAGGTGAATAATATGTTTATTATTAACAGGGGAATAAACACTCTTATAACCTTGTTAAATAACTTAAAGTATTATCCTTAGGACAGACTGGGCCCTCTGGAAATTAACTTAACTCTTATTAAATATAGTAAGGATTATAACGCTATTTGTAATAACACTGATAAAATTTTAAGTAATGTTACACTTAGGGAGATAGATTAGATTACTAATAATTACATTAATAGTAATCTTAAGAAAGGTAAAGAGAAGGATCTGGACTGGATTAATGTATTTAATATAGTATTACTTTAAGCCGCTATAGTAGAGGCTTAAAGTAAATATGTATATATAATGATAATACGTGACGATCCCGTCTGTCAGCTGATAGAGGAGGAGATTTAAACGATTACTGATCTTAAGACTGTAAAAAAGGCGAAACGTACATTTAAATCTACACTTAGCAGGGCCCTTAACCTAAGGCAACAGATAAAGGTTAACCTTAATGGCCTAGGCTTAATAAAGCTTAGTGTTAATTTCGTTTAGTTATTAATGTATAACAGTATAGACGGTGGCATTAGTTATATATATGTAACATTAAATGAGGATAATAGCTATATCCCCTTTAGGGACCGACTTAGCTCCCTCTTTTTCACATGCTTTAAGTTGCTAATTAAGTTGTACTGTCTCTGATAAGTGATAGAGATCCGATCTAAACCTGGCTAAGAAAACGCCAGAGTCCTAATTGTAATAAACAGCCTTATTATGTAATAGTAAGTAGACCGCATCCTAATAAGGTTAGAATTAAACCAGTTAGTATACCGTATAAGTACATTAATAAGTTTAATATCCCCCTAGCCGATTTAGACAGACAGACATACTAACAGCTAAATATAGGGAGGTTATTACTATGTTCACTAAGGTGAACTTTAAAGTTAAGTTTATTTACTTAAGACTTTTAATAAACGAGCGTCAGGCTATTATAGAGTAATGGAATTAGGCCGACACCACGTTTGATATACTAGTATTAAACTTATTAATATCCAGCGCTGGACTTAACGCATATTACTAATATAACTATGGTATTAGAGTAGGGTTTATATAGAACATGGCGACTATTTAACAGTATATTAGTTAACTGTACCGTATTAGATAGACGAAGCCTGTCTAGTGGTATCTTCCCATTATTGTCAGTACTATTAATGAGTGGTTTATGGAGTGTAGACTGTGTAAGGTACGTAAACCTAATATTAAACTAATTAGTGTACTTATTAACTATACTAATTAGTTTACTACTAGCCTGATTTTATACTAACATGTATTAGTGGGTTAAAGAAATCAGCCCTTAGATGCTGGTAAAGGTTGAAGACCTGGTCCTGAAGTTGTTATTTGCATATAAGGTCGCTAAACACAGCTTGACTATCTTAGTAAACCGGTTTAGTTAAGTGGTTAAGCCACCCTAATCTATCCGCAACTACTTAAGTGACAGAGCTTTATTTATTAGTAGGATCTACTTATCTATTATCCGCCTCCTGGGCTCTGGCTTATTAAAAGAGGGAAATAAGGGAGAGGATATCGATACTAATCTTAGAGCGTTTATAATAGACCTAGTAAAGGTTGCTAACGTTAAAGACCTTATTAAGAATTAGCTTATCCTTTTATATATAAGTTTCCTAAGACCTGTTATCGTTAACATGTATATCTAGGATAAGCTTAGTAAGGATAGAAACCCCATCGTCCGGGCTAATAGCACGCGTGTTATAGAATTAGGCTTTGATCTTAATATTATAATATAGGAGACTGTCTTTAATACCTTCCTGGAGATTAAGTGTAAAAGGATTTAACTTATAGAGAAGTACAGTTATCCTCCTATTAGTAAACCTAAGTGTGATCACACCTACTTTACTAACTGTACCAGGCCCCTTGAGCATGTCATTTACAGAGAAGAGGATTTTAAGAAGGATGACGTCGATAAGGAGATGGAAAAGGTGGGAAAGTGGGTAAACAGTATAAAGAAGAGACTTAGATTAAAGACGGTGAAGAAGACGCCTATTAAGAGAAAGATAATGGACGATAGTAACCCTCCTCCCTTATAACGTCGCCGGATTACTTAGGTTATAATAAGGAATTAAGGAATAGTGTAGGGTGATAATAAGATCTGAATAGGTGAACGTTTTAAGAGTTATTTACCTCCTTATTAAATAACCTGTACTTAAGCTGCTAGCTTAAGGTAAATTAATAATAAGGTTTTCTCCTAACTCTGGATTTAATATTAATACACATAGAATGTAATATAATTAGATTTTAAACCGCTTAGTTTAATAAATTACAGTATATTAAGTGGTTTAATGTTAATAACTATATTAAGTCTTAAAGACTTATAGTAATATAGTGGCCTATTATCACTGCAGATAATGATAAATAATTAACACATCTAGTATACGTAATTTGCCCTGTGTACCTTAATTGCTAAAACTAACCTAACCTAATAAGCACCTTGTTAGAGCCGTTATAAGTATGACAGAAATAGTACTTAACCTTAAATATGTGTAGTTATTATTTTACTATTATAATATTACTATTATAGTTTAGGTTACAGGTTAAAAAAGCTCTCTTTTATACTCTGTTTATCTCCTTTATACTCTGTTTCCCCATGTATTATTATTACTTTATTTGCCTATACACTTACTGTTATTATACCACTTATTATTATTATAGTCACTTGTTATAACATATGTATATTATATATATGTTTACCTATTATATAATGCCAGCCTGCTAGAGTAGTATATAATCACGTTAACCTACTAGTATAGAAGCTCCCATTCCTTAAACATTTATAATAGCGACCTTTATAATAACTTTTATATTATGGCATTAGGTAGTGTAGTATATATTAAGTCTTATTGGGAATTAGCCAGCTGGGCAGGTAATATGTCTAATCTGCTACACCCAGCTTAATATCATTAGGCTGAATATATTACTAGACGAAACTATTAAGCTGCGTGCTAGGGTTGCTCTCTTCTGTAGGCATATGTTCTATACTGACTGCTGGATATTTTACAATAATTCTGTTTTATCCCAGACCTGCCTTAACTGCTGTGATAGTTTAGAGATTATCAGTTATGGTTATTTATCTAAGCCTGTAGTATTACCTGTCTGTATTATTACAGTCATTCCTACCTTAAAGGAAGTGTTAGATAACGCTGTCCCGTTAATAAAGCCGCTACTGAACTATATTAGAGCCTCTAAGTACTGTGGAGCTTGTAAAGAAATTGCTATTAACTATTTAATGGGATGTCTGGTTCTGTTATTTAATAAGCCTGATGGTGAATAGAAGGAAGTCAGTTCTGTGTTTAACGCTATTTATGCTAATTCAGGCTATATTTAAGACTTCTAGCAGTTCCTACGTACTTACAGGACTAAGCTACTAACTAAGTAATTATGGGATTATATAAACTGTTATTTAAAAAAGGATAACTGTTATGTATACTTTTATTATTATTATATGTGGAACCTGATTTTAATTAAGCTTTTTAATAATGGTAAGTCTCGTATATGGGAGATTACTAGAGAGGAAGTGGATGATAATAAATAAGGAAGGGGCTAGGTGTAGAGAGAAGATGTAAAGGAGGAAAAATGAAATTATTTTAAACTTATATAAAGGAAGTGTTGCAGACATCTTACAGACCCACAGGCTGTAGTTACGTGGGCCAGCCAGGCCTCTATAAGAGGATTAAAGCCACACACCTTTTTAAAGTTAGAGGACCCCTGGAATAATCATTATTATACTATACCTGTAACGACCTTATAGGCCGTTATCAGGGCCGGAACGGCCTAACTAAGTCCCTGCGCAGGAAACAGTGCATATAATGTTTTGGGCTGGATTAAGAGTGTAAAGACCTAAAGCCCTTATAAATAATTAGGAGTTACTTAGTCTTAGTGTTAGCGCTTAACTACTAAGCACTCTTAAGGCTATTAAGTAAAGGGTGCTTAATAATGGAGTGCTTAGTCTTTAAGTGAGTAAGTAAGTAACATTAAGCAAGGTATAAAGCACCTTTTAGATAATTAGTATAGATAGTCATTATTGTAACCATAATGGCCGTGAGGGACTTCTAATTCCTTACACTAGTATTACATTATTCATTTATGTCCTATTTTTCAGACTCACCTCTATGTATTATAGTGATAACGACCTATTATGACATTATACCCCCGTTTAGGAGTGTTAGTTTAATAAGCTGACTTTAGAACGCCCACTTAGTCTTTAGCGTCTTGTTATATGCTCTGTCTTAACCTGACTAGCCATTCAGGTCTGTGCTAGGTGCAGGTTATAATAATACTATGCCCTTTAATTTCCGTAACTGTTATACAGTAAGTTTACTAGCGTTAGACTTTAAGTCTGAAAGTTAGTAGGACTTTAAAGTCTGTAAGCCAGTATAGGCCCTTTAGCCTAGAGGCATTCCCGTCCTGACTCCTACAAGGTTTGAAGGCTGGAATCCCCTCCACATTCCAGAGCTACAGATTTAATATAAAGAATAAAAGCAGAGTGAAAGGATCTTTAAATAATAATAAATAAAATTACTAAAGCCGTTTCGATTGTCAGCCTTATAGACCTCCGTTACGCTCTGGTATAAGGCCTCCTCTCTCAACTCTTAGTAATTTTATTTATTATTATACTTATATTAAAGTAATGTTAATAATAGAATTGCTTTAAAGAGAAAGTGCTTTAAGATTAAGAAAAATAATACTAAGTTAAGTATTAAAAACTAATAAG
>Ga0247780_1001035_pt1 | contig 20044 bp, 7 predicted proteins | sample UWRJL079202R5_FD_179927 | JGI IMG/M metagenome (GOLD analysis project Ga0247780, IMG submission 179927) | Plant litter microbial communities from Arlington Agricultural Research Station in Wisconsin, United States - UWRJ-L079-202R-5 | ecosystem: Environmental > Terrestrial > Plant litter >... | reverse complement strand
AAGGCATTGGAAAGCAGTGTGTGTTGAAGGTGATTGATTATTTCTATCTTTGAGAGTGGAAGCCGTGTTATTATAGCCGTGAGGGTGGCCAGTGCACGAAGTGCATTGGCCACACTCGCTTCTGCGAAGCGAGGTTGGCTGACTGAATACGAGGTTGGCAGTGGAGTCTGGCGTTCTTGGCTGTGCAGATCCACGAAGCTAGTGGCTTCGTGGGTGCGCGGATCCACGGATCCAGCCGCGGAGCGGCTGGGTGGATCCAGCCACACTGTTCCAGCCACACTGGCTGGGCTAGGGTTGTGAAAACCCAACACTTTTCCTAAGTTTTCACGCCTTAACGTCTAATTAACTTTAAACGGTTTAACGTTTTGGAAATCCTTAATAAGTTAATAGTACGCTTTATAAGCCTAAATCTTAGTAATATCCTTTTACTCTTAAGTTTGTTTAAAATCCACTTATTTCTACCAATTCTTAACTTTTCCCTTAAGGTAGACAGAACACATTACGACTAGACAGTTATTAAGTAAACCTCCTTACTAATAAGTAGTAAGGGTTTAATTAATTATGGTAATTTTCCACTTACTATTACTATTAAACTCTCTTATTAGGGTATAGGAGACTTAATAATATACTGTCTCTATTTTTACCTTTATAACAGTGTAATCCTAACTGTATATATTAAGGAAGTAGTTATAAAGGGCTTTAAGCCTATTATACTAGTTAAAGGTGCAGTTATTATATATGTAGTTAATTTACAGTACGTCCTTATAATTAAAGTAATTAATGTAAATTATAAGTGTTACAGTTAAAGAGTATAGAATAGGGGAAGTGGTACCTTATTTCTTTTCTTTATCTACCTGTTTCCACATGTGCTATTTTTCTTAAACTTCTTCTTAGAACTTAAGTAGTAATAAACTAGCTTATTCTTTTATAAAGTAATCTTTTTTAATAAGTTAATGTTTAAGTTAGTTAGTAAAGTGAACTGTATTATAAAGTTATAACCTAATCTTTATTACTCTGTCTTTAAACGTTATAATAAGACCTTTAACTTACAGGTCCTCCACTTTATTTATTAGTTCCTAATGTCTTTCCTTCAGCTCTTGAACCCTCTATTAGTATACCTGTTTCTTATCTTCTCAGGAGACCTTTAAAATGCTAGTCTTAAATACACTAACTCTAGTATAAGATAGCTATCTAAGCTGTCCTTCCTTTAAAGAGGTAAGGGTATTAATCTACTTAACGTGCTTAAAGTGTTTAAGAGTTTTAAGGGGTATAATAGAGAAGAACTTTTGTTTTTCTAACTTAATTCTTTTAATTTACTCTTTCTTACTTTTTAAAGCTTACTTTACTGTTTAAGTAACTTAAAGAGCTAGTTCTTTAACTTCCTTTATTATCTTAGTAAGGTGTAAGTTAAGGTCCTTCTTAAACTTCTTTAGTTTCTAAGCTTATAGTTTAAGGTTTTTCGTCTTCTTCTTCCTTATCTCTTACGTTACACTTATTTATTTAGGTGTAATCTTCTTTATTACCTGTTATCCTAATATAGATATCTTTAAAGTTAAACCTAATATGTTTACCTTTATTTAAGATAGGTTTTTAACTAACTTATTTTAATAGAGGATATTATTATATTATGTGACCCTTTTTATTATAGTTAAAGCATTATATTTAAGATAAGTCCTTAAGTAGTTTTTACTACTATTACTGTTAAGGCTTATTATAATTAAGCTAATTCTAATAGTTTATTATATTAATGTCTATTAGACCCGGATAGTAGCTTATTACGGTTAACTGGTCCCCCTTTTTTAGTTTACTTAACTAATAGGGTGTTTATTCCTTTTAGAAGTTCTTTTAATAATAGTAATTATAATACTAATCATCAGCCTTAATAGTTATCTTAACTAACTCCTGAAAATAGTCTAGGTAGTCCTCTTAATAAAGGTCCCCTGTAATATATTCCTTTAATCCACTTTAAAATAATATTATTAAAGCTTCTTAACTAAACTTAGTTTTACCAGCTTCTAGCTTAAAACGCGTGGAGAACTTAAGAATTAAAGACATTTATCTTAAAGTTATAAGGTGTTATTTAACTTACCTTAAGGCGTTTAGTTCTTTAAATTCTATGTAAAGTTATTTTATAAAAACATTAAAATTGTTAAAGATAGCTTAAGTCTTTAAGGCCTCCTTATACGTTTTATTTACGGAAAGGTTATTAATTATTTTCACGTAAGGTTTATATTAGCGAGCTGTTACTCTGTCTAATAGGGCTTTAGTAAACCTAACCTTTCTTTCTTCTGTAAAGAACTACTTATTATAGTAAGTAATATAACTTTAAAGTTAAGCTATTTAAAACTCTAGTTACGTAAAGTCTCCTTTAAAGTGTAAAGGTAGGGGGAGCTTTACCCGTTTCGTTTATAAACCTTTAAGGTTGTTATTTTCTAGTTTAATAGCGTTAAGTTAAGCTTAAAACTTCTTAATAAGACCGATACGGCTTTTAATGTCTTTAAGGAAGGCTTTATTAAGTTCTTTAATTAGTCTCTGTTAGTTAAGGTTTAACTCTTTAAGGTGTGCTGTTAACATATTAATAGTAGAGAGTTAAGGTTAAATCTATACCTTCTTAGGCTCCTTACCTTTTCTAAAGGTTAATATGTTAGTGATAGGAGAGAGGTAATGTCTAGAAGTTTAATAAACAGCATTTAGAACTGGGATGTTAGTATTATATTATAACATGTACCTGATATAAGCCTTAAAGGACTAACGTAGGTTAAGACAGAACGTATAGTAAGATGTTAACAGGTAAGGAGTGTTTTAAAGACGGCTTATTAAGCTAGCACTCTTAGATAGGAGGTTTAATATTATTATAGGTTATTATCATTATAATGTATAGAGGTAAGTCTAAATAGTAAGATATAAAAATATTATTAAATACTAGCGTAAGGAACTGGAGTCCCTTACAGTGGTTATGGACATAACTATAACTCTATATACTAACTGGTTAAGAGGTACCTCTGTACCTTGCTTAGTCTACTGTGCTTAGTGGTACACCACGCAGTTACAGCTAAGCAGTTAACTGAATGGTGCTTAGTGTTGTAAGTCCCTGTGGATTACTAAGCTCTTTCTTACTGGTCGTAAGGGCTTTGGGTCTTTACACCCCTGGCCCAGTGCGTAAGACAGTGTGCACTGTCTTCCTACACTGTTCCTCTTGCGGGGGATTCGTCAGGCTGCCCCAGCCCAAGTGACAGCCTGCAGGGTCGCCATATTAACAGCATGTTATTAAAGCGAAGGCAATAAAGGTATTTTCTTATAAAGCTAAAGTCTTATCTTTTTAAAAATAAGTGGAAGTAGTAGACCTAGTCTGTACTAGTTCCGTTTCCTAGGACTGGGACTTTTTCCTTACTAGCTTTTCTTCCAGGGAGTTACTATAGCCTATAACAACTTCTTAACTTAATTTGTTACTTCTTTCTTTTAACAGACGAAACGGCTCTTTAATATAATAGTAACGCGTTCGTATTTCGCTTCTCAGCATAATATACTAGGGCGCGTTATGCTAAGATGGGTCTTTACGAGAGGTTATAAGTTTAACTCCTAAAAGGGTCTTCCACTATAAGTCTAGAACTAGCTTGATTATCTTGTTCGGCCTAGTTCTAAGTCTGTAATAGCTCTCTTTTAATACTTGTATACTAACTTCCCTTCTTAACGGCGCTTATTCTTATGGACATAATTTTCTACTATACACTATTATATAATTAGTTTAGGAGACCTTAAGGTATACCGATTCGCTTTTTACCCTCTAACTCCTTTCCTAGACCTACGGTAAAGTGTAAGTCCTCTAGTTATAAAGGGTAAGTTGTCCTGTAAGTTACCAGTCTATAATATTTTAATTTTCCATACTGCTACGCGTATAATTTTTATAAAGCTTACTAACTCTAGAGGCTTAGCCTCCTTATTAAGTTTAAGGTCTTTATAACTTTAGTTAAAGGTTTTAATAAATGTCTTTTTATGTTTACTAAGGAGTTTCTTACCACTTTTTAATATGGTAGTTTAGATATTAGATCTTATCTTATTTCTAATTCTTATTGTTAGAAAACTCTGTAATCGGGTTTAAGTATTTAAGATTTTTAACAAGCTCTTATAAGTTACTTTTAGGGCCGTAATTTAACTACTTAACGAGATATTCAAATATGTTCTTTCCCTTTCGTAAATCTATAACTTCCTTAACGTTATTATTGGTTTCTAGCCCCAGTGGGTCCACTGGGTCGGTGCACTGCGCCGAACCCTCTGGAACCCCCTGAATTCCACCAGTGAGTCACATAAGCACTGACGTAGCCTACGGCCACTATTCCAATCCTGTATCGTAAATAGAAGGCTCTGGAAGTATTACAACCTGCACCCGACACAGGCCTTAAGAGGACTGGCGCAAGTTAAGACAGAACGTATAGCAGGACGCTAATAAGTAAGGGGCGTTCCGAAGACAGTTTGTTAAGCTAGCACTCCTAGACGGGGGGTTTAATGTCACTGTAGGTCGCTATTACTATAATACACAGAGATAAGTCTAAACAGTAAGATATAAATAAACAATTAAATATTAGTGTAAGGAATTAAAGTTCCTTACAGTAGTTATAAGCACAACTATAACTATTTATACTAATTAGTTAAGAGGTACTTTATACTTTAATCACTATGCTTACTTAATACAAGGAGTGATTATAATAATTAGAACACCTTTAATTACTATAATTATCGTGCTTTTAACGAGATTAAAGTAATCACTTAACGATTAGTTGTAAGGGCTTTAGGTCTTTACACCCCTAGCCTAATACGTAATACTGTGCGTACTGCCTTCCTACACTGTTCCTTTTACAGGGGATTTATCGGGCTACCCCAGCTTAAGTAACGGCCTGTAAGGTTGTTACATAATTCCCCCTTTTTAACGTTCTTTTTCTATAAAGAACTATTTATACGTTCCTTCTTTTCTTCACTAGTCGTTATATCGTCTAACTAGGTAATTAAGAACAGGAGAAGTGTAATGCCTTCCTTAACTAAACGTTATATTATTAACGCTAAGTTTATTCTTACTTTTAAGATCGTTATACTTATAAAATGTAATTACTGCCACTGCTTAAACCTACTAAACTGTAAGGTGGCTAGTAAGAGTAAGTTATACAGCTACTATGTAGTGATTAGTAAGACTGTATACTTGTCTTATAACGTTTACGGAAACGATCTGTCCGTCCTGTGTAGAGTCCTAGATGAAAAGAAGCGCCTTAACGTTAAAGAGCGTGAAACTACCCTCCTTTTTCACGATATAGCCTTTAAGCTTCTGCGCCTTAAGGATTAATAGAAGGGACTGGTGTAGTGGGCAGATAAACTTTTTGGTTATAAGTTTAATATTATGGTGGAGGAGGAGTGTAAGGCCTAGGAAGTAACCGTGCCAGTTCTTAAGTTCGACTGGGGAAGCCTCTTAGCGGAGCTAGCACGTAGTTCCTTCTCTAGGGGGTCGCTATAGCTGGCGACTTCTTCTTAACTTAATCTGTTACTCTTTTCTTTTAATAAATAAAGATAGCCTTTCTTAACGTAATAGTAGTGCACCTGCTTATTTCCTTTTTTACTAACTTTTTTTTTAACAGTACTTATTTTTATGCAGAATATGTTAGGAACTTTAGAGGCCTAGCTTCCTTATTAGGTTTACGGTCCTTTTAACCTTAATTAAGGCTTTTAATAAATGTCCTTCTATACTTATTAAGGAGTTTCCTGCCACTTCTTAAGCTTTAAGTCTTATAATAGTCTTACTCTTCAGTTTAGCAGTTTAGATATTAAATCTTATCTTATTTTTCTATTTCTAAAGTAAACTGGTTAATTTACCTCCTTAAAGCTACATTAACTAATTTAACCTTCGCTTTACGTTCTTTATAAGTGGTTTTAGTTAATTTAGATTCTTTTAGTAAAACTCTGTAATTAAGTTTAAGCACTTAAGGTTTTTGACTAGCTTTTACAAGTTGCTTTTAAGGCTGTAATCTAGCCACTTAATAAGATACTTAAATATATCCTTTCCCCTTTATGAATTTATAACTTCCTTAACGTTATACTTATCCTTATTAGCGTTAATCTCAATCTTCTTTTTTAAAGGAACTCCTTTTAAGGCGGGTTTTAGAAGTGAGATGTGAAAAACTTTAGTCCGTACCTTTATGTTAATGGGTAAGTTTAGTTTGTAATTAAAGGTAGTGACTTTCTTTTTAATTTAGAACAGTCTGTACCTTTTAAAGTTAAGCTTCTTACTAAGCCGTTTTAAATGTAGGTTTTGTGAAAAAAGGTAAACGTAATCCCCCTCTTAGAGAGTTAGTCCCTTAATTTATTTACTATTATAGTAAAGTCCTTTTTTAAGCACTAGTTACTTAGTTTAGTATTTATTAATAAACTTTTTTATTTATTTATATGTAAACTTAAGTTTAGCTTATAAGTAGTTATGTAGTTCTTATATCTGGTTTACATGGATTACGGCTTAAGGGGCATTTATAAGTAGGCCTTAATAGAGCTTGGGCTCTTTACTATAATTAGTGAAGAACAGTAATATACCTGTTAACTTAACTAGTGTTATATTATAAGCTATCTATACTGTTAGTAACAGCTTAAGCTAATTATCTTATTTAAAGTTAATGTAGGTTTAAAGATACGTTATAAGTATCTAATTAACTTACTTTATTTAGCTATCTGTCTATAGGTAAAATGCTGTTAAAAGCTTACTTTTCACACCTATTCTTTATATTAATCCTTATTAGAATTTCGACACGATTAGTTTATCTTAATCTGTAACGATGTTATCTGGCTAAAGGTGTTGTGAAATTACTTCTTTTTTAAAGATATAAGCGAGTTACTCCACTATTATATCCTTTAAGGTTAGTAAAAAGTAAGCCCACTTTATCAGTCTGTTAACTATTATAAGGATTTAGTTATAGGTAACTCCTGTAATAAAGTCCCTAAACTTTAGAATCCTAGTAACGAAGTTAAGTAAGATAGAACTTTATAACGCTTATAGTATAAGAAGTGGTTTAAGAAGCTTATAAGGTTTATAATGTTAGTTCTGCTTTTAGTAGCAGATATTGCAGTTATTAACCACTTTTTCAACCAGCTTCTTTATTCCCAGGAAGGCGTACGCTTACTAAGCCTGTGTTAAAGTTTTAACTTAGCTTATATATCCTTTAAGTTAAGACTTATAGACCTGTTAAACGTACTCTTTTCTCTTAACCAGGTTATAAATGTACAGTTTCTCTTAATATTAGAGCTTTACTCCTAATTTAGGCGTGTTATTTACACCTTCTAGTAACTGTTCTAGCTAATAACTGGTTTTATTATAGTTTAGATACTTTAAGCACTCTTTACCACAGTCGTGTACGTACCTTAAGCAGTCTCCTAAAAGGCACTTATACTTACAGGTTCCTTCCGCTAGCCTTCTTACTTAGAAGTCCTATTATTATTAATAAATGTTATATTTTATTTATAAGTTTATATAAATATTAATAGTTTATTCTAGTGTTTAGTTATCTAACACTTATAATGTGTGTTTTAATGTGTTATTCTTAGTTTTATTAAATATAGTAACTGGAATTAAGACTAGATTAGTATCTTTATAATCCTGTCTTTAACTAAAAGTATCGGCTTACTTATTATCTTTTCCTTTAACGTAGTGGATCTGGAAGTAGAATAGGGTTATTAACTCTGCCCATTATGCTTATTATAAGTTAAGTTCCTTTATTAAGAAGTACTGGAAGTTATTATAGTCTGAAAAGACCTGGACTAGTTCCTCTATGCCGCTTAGATACGGTGCCTACTTAGTAAAGTACTGAATAATCGCTATTAGTTCCTTATTATGGATTAGATATTGTAAGGCTAAGCTGTAGATTCCTTTTAATAAGAAGGTAACTAAGTGGCGTTTTCCATCGTTCTAAACTTAGTTAAGTTCTTTACTAATGGTAAATTTTAAGGAGTCTGTCTTAACTTAGAAAGGCTTTAAGAAATCAGGGAGGGCTAGGATTAGTGCTGTAACGAAGGTGTACTTAAGGTCCTTAAATGCCTTTTACTATCTATTAGTCCACTTAAACAGCTTTCCTTTACCTGTAAGTTTATAAAGTAGTCTAGCAATTTTTGTAAAGTACTTAATAAAACAGTAATAGAAGTTTATAAAGCTAATAAAGGCTTATAACTCTTTCTAATTCTTTAAAGTAAGTTAATCCCTAATTACCTTTATTTTCTCTAGTTACATTTTAAGCTTTTTAAGGGTTACTTTAAACTTTAAATAGTTTAGTTCCTAAACGTAAAAATAGCTCTTTTCCAGGTTTACTATCAGCTTTACTTTTTTAAAAGCTATTAAAACCTGTCGCATATACTTTCAGTACTTTTTTAAAGTTTCAGAGTAGATTAAAACGTTATTTAAATATATAAAGATAAACTTGTTAAAGAAGGGGTAAAGAACACTGTTAATAAGGCCTTAGAAGGTTATAAGGGCGTTTATTAATCCTATTAGCATTACACAGTACTGGTAATACCTGTTATAAATCTAAAAGGCTGTCTTATATTCATCCTCTTCCTTTACTCTGACGTGGTTAAATCCCATAGGGAAATTAAAGCTAGAGAACTAATTTGCCTTAATAATCCGTTCTTGCATTTCCGTAATAAGTAACAGTAGGTAATAATTCTTAATCGTATCTTCATTTAATATTTAGTAGTTAATAACTATATATAATTTGCTATCTCCCTTTTTTAAAACGAACAGCACTAAGTACCCTGCTAGGGACTAGGATTCTACAATAAACCTGTTCTTTAGGTTTTTATCGACGTACTCCTTTAAGGTCTTGGTTTATTAAGGGTTTAAGTAATAAGGTTAGAAGTTACAGAGTTTCGCTTTTAGCTTTAGCTTAATTTCGTAGTCTTATAGTTTATAATCTGGTAATTATAGTATCTTTTTTTAAAATAAGGTAAACTTCCTGTATTCTGTAAGTATCTTAGATAAGTTAACTTCTTCGCTTATCTGTAGGTTAGCTTCTTACTTTTTTCCACCTTTTAAATCGTTATTTAAGTAATACAGTAGACCTTCTAATCCTTTAACTGTTTTAATAAACTTAACTTAAACTATGTTTAGTTTTAAGGGTTTAGTGTGCTTTTAAATACTTTATGTAACTCTAAAGTGGTTTAATGCTTTCTTAACTTCCTTTAAACGGTGATTACAGTTAAGGGACTTGCTAAAGGTGAGGTAGCTACTCCTCTAGTTGATTATAAGGTTGTACTTTTTTAGCTAAAGTAGATTTAAGATTATATTATAACTTATAACTGGTGTAACGTTAAAGTCCATTTATTATTCGTCCCTATTTACTTTAATTAGAAATAGTAAATAGTAAGTAACTTTACCGTTATTATACTAGTATAGGCCTCCTTCTCTATTTTATATAAGAATAGCTTCTTTATACTCTTTGTTAAGGAGTTTCCTTCGGTTAACTAGTAAGGGGTGTATTAGGTTAGAAACACTCCTGTTATTAATCACTGCTTTTACCTTAAATAGCTTCCCTTTTCTATCTATTATATTAATATTAACAGAGTAATGCTTATACTCTTTTAATATCTGAGTTATAGTAATTATCTGTCCTTAAGGTCTTATCTAACCTAACCTTTAAGTACCTCTCCTTCTTCTTAAGGTTTTTACTAACCAGCGAATTACTGGTTTCCGGCCCTTTTAAAGGGCCTGTAACCTTTTCCTAATTTCTTTTAGAAAAATAAGTAGCTTTAATAAACTTAACGATTAACCTTTCCTAAGTTTTCACACCTTAGCGTCTAGTCGATTTTAAACGGTATAATATTCCTGAAGTCCTTAATAAGTTAATAATACGCTTTATAGGCTTAGATCGTAACGATATCTTTTTACTTTTAAATCTATTAATAGTCTTCCTATTTCTGCTATTCTCTAGCTTTTCCGTTAAGATATAACAAACACGTTATAACTAAGCAGTTATTAAATACCCCTCCTTACCAGTATATAGCAGGAGCTTAATTAACTACAGTAACCTTTTACTTATTACCAGGCTCTCTTATTAAAGAGTAAGAGACCTAATAGTAAGCTAGTTCTAATTTTACCCTTACGACAGCGTAGTCCTATCTCTGTGTGCTTAGAAAGTAGTTATAAAGGGCTTTAGGTCTATAATACCAGTTAAAAGCGCAGTTATCGTATATATAGTTAATCCACAATATATCCTTATAGCTAAGGTAGTTAACGTTAACTGTAGGTGTTACGGTTATAAAGTACGGAATGGGGGAAGTGGCACCTTGTTTCTTCTCTTCTTCCACTTACCTTTAAGTACGTTATTTCTCCTAAACCTCTTCTTAAAACTTAAGTAATAATAATCTAACTTATTCTTCTATAAGGTAGTCTTCCTTAACAAGTCGATACTTAAACTGGTTAGCGAAGCGAACCTTATTATAAAGTTGTAACTTAACTTCTACTACCCTGTCTTAAGACGTTATAATAAGGCCTTTAACTTATAAGTCTTTTATTTCATCTATTAACTCTTAGTGCTTTTCCTTTAATTCCTAAACCCTCTGCTAGTGTGTTTACTTTATACCTTCTCAAGGGACCCTTAAGGTACCAGTCCGAGGCACACTAACTTTAATACAGGGCAGCTATCTAAGCTGTCCTTCTTTTAGGGAAGTAAGGGTACTGATTTACTTAATGTGCTTAAAACGTTTAAAAGTCTTAGGGGGTATTGTTAAGAAGAACTTCTGTTTCTCTAATTCGATTCTCTTAACTTATTCTCTTTTACCTTTTAAGGCTTACTTTACTGTTTAGGTAACTTAAAGGGCTAGTTCTTTAACTCCCTTTACCATTTTAGTGATTTCTAAGTTAGGGTCCTTCCTAAACTTCCTTAATTCCTAGGCTTATAAGGTAAGGTTTTTAAAGCCTATAATAACTAACTAAAACATCTCTTCTTAAAGTCGGTCTTTTATAACCTGCACCTTTAATGGTTTTAAGTTTCCACTTTAAAATCGGTCTTTTACAACTTATACCTCTGTAGCTGACTCTTTTAAAACACTTATAAGGACTGGATATACTACATCTTAGGGTTCTTCCTCTTCTCCCTTATCTCTTAAGTTACACTTATCTATTTAGGTGTAATTTTCTTCGTTACTTATTATCTTAATATAGACATCTCTTAAGTTAAACTTAATATACTTTCCTCCTTTTAAAACAGGTTTTTAATTAACTTATTTAGGTAATAAGTATTATTATACTATATGTCCTTTCTTATCACAGTTAAAGCATTAGACTTAGGATAGGTTTTTAAACTGCTTTTACTACTGTTATTATTAAAGTTTATCGCGGTTAGGTTAGTTCTGTCGGTTTACTATATTAATATCTATCGGCTTAGGGTGGTGACTTATTATGGTTAACTGGTTTCCCTTTTTAAGCTTATTTAACTGGTAAGGGGTCTGTTCTTTCTAATAACTCTTTTAATAATGGTAATTATAGTACCGGTTATTAGCTTTAATAGTTATCTTAACTAACTCTTAAAGGCGATTTAGGCAGTCTTCTTTATAAAGGTCTCTAATAACGTATTCCTTTAATCTGCTTTAAAATAGCATTACTAAGGCCTTTTAACTAAGCTTAATCTTAACTGCTTTTAATTTAAAGCGTATAGAGAACTTAAGGATTAAGGATATCTGTCTTAAGGTTATAAGGCGTTATTTAGCCTATTTAGGAGTGTCTAGCTCCTTAAACTCAGTCTGAAGCTAATTAATAAAGACGTTAAAATTGTCGAAAAGGGCCTAAATCTTAGGAGCCTTTTTACACGCTTTATTTACAGAGAGGTTATTAATTATCTTTACATAAGGTTTATATTAGTAAGTGGCTATTCTATTTAGTAAGGCTCCAGTAAACCTAACCTTTCCTTCTTCCTTAAAGAACTACTTATTATAATAGGTAACATAACTTTAAAGTTAGGCTATCTAGGACTCCAGTTACGTAAAGTCTCCTTTAAAGCGTAAAGGTAAAGGGAACTTTACTCGTTTCTTTTATAAGCCTTTAAAGTTATTATTCTCTAGCTTAACAGTGTTAAGTTATACTTAGAGTTTCTTAATAAAACTAATATAGCTTTTAATGTCTTTAGGGAAAGCCTTATTAAGTTCCTTAACTAGTCCTTACTAGTTAAAGTTTAGGTTTTTAAGGTATGTAACTAACTTATTAATAATAAGGAGCTAAGGCTAAGCTTACACCTTTTTAATCTCCTTACCTTTTTTAGAAGTTAATATGTTAATAAGAGAGAGGTGGTATTTAGGAATTTAATAAATAATATTTAGAACTGTAACGTTAGTATTATATTATAACCTGTACCTGATACAGGCCTTAAGAGGACTGGTGTAGGTTAAGACAGAACGTATAGTAGGACGCTAATAAGTAAGGGGCGTTCTGAAGACGGTTTATTAAGCTAACACTCTTAAACGGGGGGTTTAATATCACTATAGGTTGTTATCATTATAATGTACAGAGATGAGTCTGAATAGTAGGATATAAATGAATAATTAAATACTAGTGTGAGGAATTAAAGTTCCTTATAGTGGTTATGGGTATAACTATGGCTATCTATACTAATTAGCTAAAAGGTACTTTGTACCTTAATTACTGTGCTTACTTAACATAAGGAGTGATTATAGTGATCAGAACGCCTCTGATTACTGTGATTATCGTGCTCTTAGCGAGATCAGAGTGATCACTTAACGATTGGTCGTAGGGGCTTTGGGTCTTTGCACCCCTGGCCCAGTGCGCAGTACTGTGCGTACTGCCTTCCTGCACTGTTCCTTCTGCGGGGGATTCGTCGGGCCGCCCCGGCCCAAGTGACGGCCTGCAGGGTCGTCACAGGAAGCCGACCACAACCTATAAAAGGCCCTCTCCTCTCTTATATCTAGCCTTTTACTAAGTAAGTAATTTACACCACTTATTCAGTTATTTACAGAGGCACTGCCTCTGTACCTCAGGCCTTCTTTTGCTTCCTACAGCGCTTCTAGCGCTGTAGTTAGCTTGGAACAGTACCGCTCTACTTCCTCTGAGTAACAGGCCTGTACTACAGGTCTGTGGAACCCTACTGTGCAACAGTTTATAATATGGAATAAGGTAGTATTATATGTAGATTTTAACTATAATTCTTAATCTAAAGCCTAATTTGGAATAGCTATTAAAACCAGAGAGATATTCAAGTTTGTGTTAGTATTATTATTATTATTTAGGTTTAAATAGTAATATCTCTGTTATTATAAGTCGTTTAGCAAAAAGAGTTCCAGCTCTGTATTCTACGTAATACACTGTATAGGAAACGTAATTATTACTTATTATTATGCTACTTATTGACAGATTATTATAATAATAACTATTATCATCTAACTTTAAACATTAATATCTTTCTCACTTTAAGCAGTATGGTAAAACTGATTCCAGTTCTAGATTCTACGTAATACGCAATATAATAAAGCTAAGCAATAGAACTTATTTTATTACTTAATAACTAGTTATTATTTAAACAATTATTATTATTAGACTTTAAACAGTAATATCTTTCGTATTAAAAGCTTTATAGTAAAACGAATTCCAGTTCTGAATTCTAGGTAAAGTCCACGTATAAAACCACCTTCTTTGATTAGATTTAGCCTTGTTTTTATTTCCAAATACCTATTTGTTTAATTTTTTCAAACGCTAATAACTCCTGAACCGTAACCCTAACCCTGAATCTGACTTCAGATTTGGAATCCTGGTCACGTGACGTATCTGAAACCATATCATATCACGTGATTTGGGGCCAGAGTAGGGGCCCGAGCGGAGGGGTCCGAGCAGACTCACTTTTGATAGTGAACCGACCAGTCCTAGGTCGAGTTGAATTTCCTCATCAGTTTTGACTGAATTTCCCATAGGAATTTTTTTTTGGACCACTCTTACAACAAATTGTCCTCCGGACAGGATGAATACTAATAATTTATTTTAATATACTGTTTTTAGTTTCAGTAAATATAATAATAGGGATTAAGATTAGGTTAGAATCCTTATAGTTCTGTCTCTAATTAAGAGCGTTAGCTTATTTATTTTCTTTTTCCTTAATATAATAGATCTGGAAGTGGAACGGGGTTATTAATTCTACTTAATATGCTTATTAAGAGATAAGTTCTTTCATTAAGAAGTATTAAAGGTTATTATAATTTAAAAAGAGCTAAACTGGTTCTTTTATATTGTTTAGATATATTGCTTATTTAGTAAAGTATATAATGATTACTATCAGTTCCTTATTATAAATTGGGTATCGTAAGGCTACCAAGTTTCCGCCGCCTCGGTCGAAGAAGTTCAGTACCTGGCTCCCGCTTTCCTCGACACCGGCTCGCTCCTAAGCCTCGCCATCACCTATGAAGTCGGCTCTCGGGAGTCTTTCGACGAGATGACCAAGTTGTGGGAATCCACCCTTTGCGTCGCCGCCCGGGCGCAGCAGCAGCAGGAAGTTGCTCTGCCCCTGACTGTGTTGGTAGTAGCCTTCCGGAATGGTCAGGATAATTCACTAGCGGCAGATCAGGTGTCTGTAAAGCCTGACGCGAGGGGGCAAGACGGCGAGATCTTCGCCAGGAGGCATCGACACCTCTACGCCGAGTGTGACTCCAGGACCGGTCAGGGTGTAAAAGAGTCTTTTACCCGCGTCGCCGAGGATGCGCATGCTGTAGCCAGAGTGCGTTCCTCCGGTGACCCGGAGGGTTTGAGGTTGTTCCGGGAATAAGCAAGGACGTCTTGTCGCCATGTTATTCAGACTTGCAGCTTGAGATAAACCGCTAGGAGCTGCTACCAAGGAGGATGATTCCATCACTGTGAACATCCTGTACTGGGTCTTAATTGCAGTCATCACCCACCTAAGCCAGTGCAGTATGAGGGGCGCCGGATTCTGCGGGGCCACTCGTTGTTCATCCTCGACTTGTTCGTCAGGAGACAAAGGAAATCTATTACAAAGGACATAATGTATCGGCCGAAGGGCCAAAGCAGAAAGGGTATCATCAAAAACCTCCTCGCCCCATCTATTCCTTATGTCGCAGAGAAATCCACGCAAGAAGCGCAAGTCGTCCGCCTCCAGATCCGGTTTAACCCCAGTCTACCCTCAGTTGCAATGCGCCCACCATTCACTCTGCTTGACGCAAGCAAATGGCGTCTTACACCCCGTCGGCCCTTTGTACCCGTTCCCACCGCACTGCTGCCACTGCGACTGCAACGCACCACCACCACCACCAGATCCCTGCGTCGGCGTCGACGGTGGTGGCACCCACACCGTCGTCCAGCTAGGAACCGTCACCGGTGGCGACGGAGGCGGAGGCGGAGGCGGCTGCACACTCCCAACCCCTCCCAGGCTCGCAGCGACGCCATCCAAAAACCCACTCCCCCCCGAAAACACCTGCGACATATCCCACACCATGACCCCCCCAAAACTCGCGAACCGCTTGCTGTACGCAATCACCTCGGCCAGCCGCGCAGGCGCGACGTAGCCGCTGCCGGCGGCGCCGGGACTCCCCGGCACGCCGAGCAGGATCTTGACGTTGGGGTTCTTGCTGCCCCGGGCCCAGGCGTCCCAGTCGGCAAAGTTAAAGTTGCTCGTGGCGTCGTCGGCGGCGTTAAACGCCGGCGCACCGCAGTGGTTGTTGTAGAACTGGACCGAGACAAAGTCGAGCGCGACCGACTGCAGTATGGCGTCCATGGCGACGTCGGGGATGGGGCACTGCGGGGCCGCGGCGAGGTAGAACCTCCGCCCGGGGGAGGAGGCGGCGTCCATGACGGCGCGCAGGCGGGCCGCGAAGGGCGCCATGTTCTGCGCGGCCGCCTCAAAGTCAAAGTCGAAGCCGTCGAGCACGGCGTCGCCAAAGGGGCGGGGGACCGACGAGGAGGCTTGGGGCGGCCCGAACATGGCCCAGAGCTTTTCGGCCCAGGCGGCGGCCTCGCGGGGAGACGCGAAGCCGCCCTCGGTGTAGGTAGCGCCGCCGAGGGAGAGGAGGATGGTCTTTCCGGCGGCTTGGCATGTCTTGATGTCAGCCTCGATCTCGGGGCAGCGGAGCAGCGGGGAGCCTGGGAAGGGGGCGGTGCAGCGATCACCGGCGCTCGCGAAGTTGAGGAGCGTCGGGGCTTTGATGCCGTTGAGGAAGGCGAGGGGGATGATGTTGACGGGCGTGTCGGCGCAGTAGGCGGCCAGCCGCTGCTGGGAGCCAGCCTGGTTGGCAGAGTTTTGGCCTAGGAATGGGTGTTAATGGCAGTGGTTGTGGGGAGAGACGGGATGATGTGTACCCCAGTAGATGGCAATGTTGTTTTGGGTCTGCGCAGCAAATCCCGCGAGAGCACCGCGCGAAAAGGAGAGGACGAGGCCGCCGAGGGCCACAAGCGCGGACGACACCATTGGCGCGTGAGAACAGAAAGAACAGCAACCTGGCGATGAGCAGGAGGTAGGGGATTTATACAGCAATGCTCGGACTCGGGGCGGGTTTAGGTTGAATCGGCGATGTCCACCACAGCCCGAGGTTGATGCAGGCTGGATCCGAGAACTTGAAAATGCCCATCCAATGGCCACAGGCTATCCCTTTTATAAGACCACGAACCTACGAGCAAGGTGAATGAATCGTTGCGCGTCGGCGTCGCCTCTCCCTTAGTAACATTCCCCTGTCTCCGCTCAGTGACCCATCTGATCTAGATTGCATTTCTGGGGACGGCGAATGGGCTTTGTTGGCGATGCTGGGCCAAACGCTGGCATGGAAATGGCCTCGGGGAGGACGGGCTTGGCCGAATGGCTTTCGAAGTGATGGCCGAGATGATGAGTCCATCCTGGAAGAGTTCCCCGTCAGTCCCATGACGCATCGGCCATTGTTCGTGTCGTCGAGGTCGTAACCTTCTGCTACTGGCCGCGACATTGACGTGCCCCGGGCCGGTTCATTGCCTGGCGTCCGTATGCGAGAGTGAGACCCGCCGCTCCGTCTTGTTGTGATGAGGAATCCCCCCCGAAGCCATGGGACCTCTTCCGTTTGGTCCATCCTGAGTGCGCCATCTCCCGGAGGCTCGGCGTGGCGTGGTCGGGACCTGGTATCGGTCTAGCCAAATCAGGAGTCCGAGAGCATGGAAGGGTCGATTGTCGTCTGTCATTGGATGAAGCTTTCGGTCAAGTCTTGGCACTGAGATAGCGTGTAATTTGCCTCGTCGATAGCGCCCAACCCGGCCAATCCGCGACAGGTCAGCTTTGCAACTGCCGAGATTTCCCTGATGCAGTCAATACCGAGCCCGGTAGTGTTGGGCGCAGGTACAGATACGCCGCGCCATATGTCCTGCCCATCTCACCAGCATGCCATACATGCGGGGTGTGAATATGAGAGAGTGGTCGCTGGGAATGCAGAAGGCAATAACCCTTTTTTTCTTTCTTCAAATGCTTGTGCAACCCTTTTCGTGCAAAAGAAATAGAGATGTCAAAATTAGTGGTCAAAACAGCACCGAACGCCGAGAAAACAATGGAAAGTCTCTGAAGCGACAAGCTGACATTGGAAGGCAACCGACTCTCGAAGTCCAGACAGGGTTAATCCTGTCACAGCATCTCCCATCAACGCTACCCCAAGACGGCCAATTCCCCTTCCGCGAAGCTTCATGGCCTTGGCAGCATGGGTTCCGATCGTGCTTGACTTTGGTGTAGTCTTCAAAGGTGAGCCACAACTTTTCAATCAGACTTTGCTGCCTTTGTAATCAATGAATATGTCTGGCCACCTAGGAAACTTCAAGTGCCTTAGATATCGTCCGCCCTTTAGAGTTGATGTCCAAATTGCCGCGCACGCGGAGGAAAGCGAACAAGATGCGCTACCTTTCGTGAGAGAACGCGTCTCTACCGCTACCTCTGAGTTTTAGTGGTTGGATTTGGTGTCGGTGGTCCTGGACTTTCAAGTTGTTGTCTTAGTCATCACACACATTTATAACCCACCTACGGGATGCCCGGATAGGGGGTTCCGCGCCAGAGTGCCGGTCGCTGGTGACTTGAAGACTTAAGTGAATTAAGACCATGATGGGAGACCCTCATTGTGTGTTCCTGTTTTAAGAGGCACTGAGTCAAGCAGGTCGCCTTCGCTGGCAACCACGGCAACGTCGGGTGAACAAGCAAGCGCAACCACAACCCCCTCATCCTTGCACCTTTTGCTTGGATGTCCCAGCAACTCCACGACATCGGCATTCAGTTTGACTTTCCCGTCCTGGTTGAGTATTTTTCCTTGGCTCAGAGCAAACGCACAGTACAAGACTGGATCAAAGGGGCCCGTCTTCCGCGCGCGCGGCTACGAGCACCTCATTGGTAGGACCACTCCCGGTCCTGGCAGAATTGTTGACCTCGCTGGTGATGCCCCGGTGGTTGAGATCCACGCAACCGTTCGCATTCGTGGGTACGGCCGCACTCCTTCAGACCCGGCCGTGCCGGGGTACCAACTCAATACCAGCTGCGGTCAGTGGGTGCGCAGCCAAGAAGTTGCCGCCCCTTTCAGTGACTGGGGCCGCCGATCACTCACATTACCGCAACTGGTCCTCCGTCTCATTCAGGAGCCTTTACTTTCTCCAAAAGCGGCGACTTGGTTCTTTCTCTGTGAGCTGCAACCTAATACACCTGGCAGTTTCACCCGTTGCTTGCTTTTGCCGTCACACCTCCTTGTCGGGGCATCATTCCGTACCGACTTCTTTTCTGTCGGAGTGGGTGGTGGAGGTCATGCGGCAGGGGGATATTGATATAGAAGGGGAAAGTATGAAGAAGCAGATGAGGTAGTATTGGAATGCGTTGATAAAGGTAGAGAGGGAGAATGCGAATCAACAACAGAAGCAAGGAAACTGTGGTATATTTGCGGATGGTGGTGGTGAGGAAAAGAGCACAAGAAGCGCAAGCTTCGTGGGCAATCTGCCAGCAAAATGTGGTGGGCTGAACCCGATGAGTGGGGCTAACGTATGTGGGGCACCTCTCAGAGAAGCGGTTTTTTATGGGGGATTTGCTGGAAACGCTGAGGAGGTTCAAGTCGAAGCGGACCAGAGAGGTGGTGGTGGTAAGGGGAACGGTGGTTAGCGTGAGGGCGTAGTTGGAGATGGCCGGGAAGGATGAGTGGGCTGTGGTTGAGCCGGAGGGGGAGTGCCTGTGTAAGGCAACGCCTAGGAGGTTTGGGGGAGGGAATTCTGAGAACTTGGGGGTGCCCTGTTGCGCTATCCCTTAGTTTCGGGTCTAAATTGAAGGGAGGGGGCCAATAGGGATGTCATCATGCCGTCCTGTCGTGAAAGGTTGGGCTCATACATAACCCTAACCCTATCTGCTGTCGCAACTCTCCTGAAGGGTTGATCCCACAACCGAACGACAGTCCCAAACAGGGTATTGTTATTAGTGACTTGGGTAGTATCGGCAGAGCCCGATGTAAAATGCTGGGGATCTGCAGGAAGGGTTTTTCTGTTGTGCCCTGTATACCTTAGGAGATGTTGTGGACGATGACGAATTGGGCCCGACATTATTCCAGCATTTCCCCATCGAGCCGCAGGTGCTTCTTCTTGAAAAGCCATCGGGAGTTTCGGCTCAATCCCTTAAACCTTATCTCTGCAACTCCAGACTGCGGCGCAGCAGGAGGTCCAATCCTCACGCACGAACTTCGCATTTACTCTGACGAATTTTCAGCCCACCAACCCAACAGTTCGCAGCAACGACGCCCGAACCAATCGGCAACGGTACCAGCCCAAAATGCGCCAAGGGAAACCAGAAGGAAGTGGTGGGGGCAAGCGGGTCACAATCGTATCCACACAGATCGACGTTGCACATTAGCCTTCAATGCTTCATCTGCAGCTTACGGCCAACGGACCCCGACATCCAGGCATTCGATGCGCGCCCCGAGCCGTTGAGAGATAATAGACCATAGACTGTCAAAGGGTCACAGCACTATATACCCGATTCGCCGCTATGCTCCCAAGAATGATGTAAACCCGTGCTCCTCATCGAGCATTGTTTTTTTGGTTTTTTTTTTTTGC
>Ga0247780_1001034_pt1 | contig 20046 bp, 19 predicted proteins | sample UWRJL079202R5_FD_179927 | JGI IMG/M metagenome (GOLD analysis project Ga0247780, IMG submission 179927) | Plant litter microbial communities from Arlington Agricultural Research Station in Wisconsin, United States - UWRJ-L079-202R-5 | ecosystem: Environmental > Terrestrial > Plant litter >... | reverse complement strand
ACCCCACCGCAATCCCCGCCACAATCTCCCACTCCTCCGGGACCTGCACCCCCCTGCCCCCCAAACACTCCCTAATCACCTCCGGATACCCCGCCACCGATACCTCCACACACGACGCGACCCCCCGCTCCGTCAGCGCCAGCAAAAAAGTCTGCACATACATCCCCAAACTCAGCACATCCGCTTTTGCCAGGCTCCGATCAATACACGCCAGCACCGCGACGGGAGCGCCGAAGAACTCAAAATTTCTTAGGACAGCCGCCCTCCGCCCTTCGGCGTCGGAGCGTGCGATGCCCCATCCCTCGCCGTAGACTTGGCGGCCGAGATCGCTTCGGAAGTGCTGGAATGCGGGCGGGAGGGGAGGGATTGCGGGGGAAACGCCGGAGGAGGAGGCGGCGAGGAGGGCGGTCTTGAGTGCGGTGAGGGCGGCACCGGTGATGATGAAGAGGCGCCAGGGTTGGATGTTGGAATTGGAGGGGGCGTGCGAGGCGAGGGTGAGCGCGGCGAGGAGGGTGGAGTGCGGGATGGGACGGGGGAGGAAGCAGCGGGAGGTGTGCCGGGAGAGGACGGCGGAGGAGAGGAGCATGGTGGTGTCTGGTGAGGGTTTGGGGAGGGGGTTGGTGAAGGTTTCGTGGGTGGTGGTGGGGGAGGTGGTTGTTTGGGTTGTTTGGGTTGTTGTACTCATGGTGGGTGAGGTGATACAGAATAATTTCAGGATGACAAGTAATGTAGGTAACAATGTGAATGGAGGCTAAAATTGTGAGCTAGTGTTGTTTTTGTAAGGGTGGGAAGTGTTGGAGATTCAGTCCTAGGGAAAAGATGTGACTCCTTGGCATCATTTATACCTCGTTGATGTTGTTGATAAACAGCCCCCAAACTTCCGCCCTGCGGTATAGTGGCTGCGTCCTCCACGGAAATGCATGCGCGACGCAGTGTTACCATGACACGCAACGTTGGATCGCGTTTTCGGCTCCGCATCGGCACACCACGGGTCTTCGCGCCCGCCCGCCGCGCGAGTCGGCACACAAAGGGAGGCCGACGAGAAAGTAAAGAGAGGTATGCGGGACGAGAAGGGGTCATGCTGTCCCCTTACTAAGGCACCGGCGCTGAGTTGAGGAACTGCATCGCTACAGGTGGGTTGCAGCGACTTCGCTTACACATACTCTGTAGTACTCACCACCGTGGTGGGAAAACGAAGATTCTGAAATTGAATCCCGTCCTTGTAATTTTGAGTTATTGCCGCCATTCGACAGCACAAGCGCATCCGGCCATAGACGTCACAACTCACGGGGGATATACACCACCAAGAAGGAGTTGTGGAGACTGACTATTATTAGTAGCTTGCTAATAAGCCTGCTGTCTATGGTGAGCTGAGACAAAAAGAATGTTGGGGGCAAGCTTGACCAAACTAGTGTGCAAAGGGTGGCCGATCAACTTGACCAAGGGGAATATGATAGGCCAGGGCGCAGTCCCCTGCTCCTCTCCTCTTTTTCAACTATCCTTTTAGCATTTTCAAGAGCCTCCTGAGTTTTGAGATCCTCCAAATCCAGTACATGTATTGGTTTAGACCACGGTTCTTGCGTATTGATTCTCCATCGCTGCAGCACTCTAGATGCTCTGGAGCCTTGAGGGGAAGCGAGGCGAAATGATATCCTGAGGAGGACATGCAACAGCTGTCCGGGTAAATCAGGGGCGGTACCGCGCGGATGTGACCAAGACTGGGTTGCAAGAAGCTCCACCGATACAATCACATCACCCAAAACTACGTCCAAATCAGCCACGCTGCCATTGATGTCCTCAATGTTTGCAAATCCCGAGACCTGAGAAAGTCCTCCCGTCCCCTGATCCGGGCGGAGTTCCATTTCAAAGCTGCCACGCGTATTGCGTTGGGGGCGACTGATTTTGCAGATGACGGAGAACCCTTCCCTACCAAGAGAATTGGCAACGTTGACCCGGAACATGATATGTCCAGTGGAAGAGAAGCAAGGGATTCCCCTCGCATTTGTCGTGTTCCAGCCCAGGGTCGCAAGCAGGTAATCGGGCATCAACCTATTCTTGCTGGTACCCAGTCGTCGGATTTTATTAGAATACATTCCTTCAAATGTGAAGTAGCTTCGGTGTGCAATTATGTATCCAAAAGTACGGTCTGGGGACATGTGGTGGGGCGGGGCCATAGGCTGGGAAAAGTCGCTCATAAGTGCCCATGGAAGTCCCTCGATATAGAAGTTTATCGGCTCGTTCGCAATAGGTCGAATAAAGTCTGAACCACGAAAGTCTCGAGGGTGTAAGCGGAGGAATATTGTCCGATAGATATCATTATCTGGATCTGGGATTGGCTCTTTGCTCTTGAAGCGCTCCGATGTTACGAACAGATGGCCTGGCGTGAGCAGTCGACTGTAGGACTTTGGCCAATAAGAAGAAACGGCCTTGTTGGATGCATCGTTTTTGACAAGGAGTAAGCATATCCGCTGGTCCAAGAGGTGTTCTCCAGTGTTCTTCGCAGAATTGAGCACGGCTCGACAGGTGCGTGCGAGGGTGTATTTCCGAGGTAGGTTCCAGGCTGCAAGGTCGGATTCATCCTCGATGGGAATGTATGCCCGAATGCCCTTCTTCGTCATGGTGCTCGGCTCGGCGGGCTCCTCATGGAGGCTCACAACGTGCTCGCAGCTCTCAAAACACGCAGGAGACCAGGCGAGAACACTCGTCAGTGTCCATATCGGAGGGGTAGCATGACGGCTGGACCTTGGTACCGACCAAGCCAAGAGCGAATGATCATCAGTGGATTTGAAGATCTCCTCCTGAAGGCGCGTAAAAGCATGCTCCCCCTCTCCGTATAAGAGGGGCATGTTGATACCAAACAACCCCAGCATGCAATAGGCCACGTCTTCGAGCCTGGTGCATTCCCTGTTTGCCGCCCATGACATTTTCTGAGCGACGCTGTACTTATCCGACGGGTTTGGGTTGCTGGGCAGTGTTACCCAGTACTGATAGTCCAGAACATCCTTGGGAATGCGGGTGGAAGAGGTGAGAAGGATGCTGAGATCGCTGCGCGTCCCGAGGTGCAACCAACCCTCCCCGTAAAAGACGACCTCTTTTGGTGCAATAAGTTCCTGCAGGGTCCATCCTCGAGTAAGCCAAGTGCTCTTTGGAAAGGCCTCGAGGTCCGGACGGGTGATGGTCTTCCACTGCGGCTGGTAAGACCCCCCTTGGACATAGACCGTGACCGCCGGGACGTCTATCAAGTACGCATAGCAAACCGAAGACTCCTCATACCACTGGAACATGGAGTTGATTGCCTCGCTTAATTCGGAACTGCTGGTCTTGTCGATGCAGCAGGTGTCGACCCAGGCCCATTCAAGGTTGTCTTTGACCGCCTGTTCGCATGTCAGGGCGATCTTTTTGAACCCTTTTTTTCTCTTGACTTCGGGCGTCAAATGGGTCATTTCGTTCAGCGATACCTCGCCATCGGCCCATCTGTGAGAAAGGATCGCGTACTTCGGGATCGCGGAGCCGAAGAACTCCTCCATCTCGAAGGTCTTGGCGTTGATGAGACGCATCGTGCAGTATTCGTGGTCGCGAGCGACGGGCAGTCGGAGTTTCGACGGCTTGGTTGATTTGACGAGGTGTCATCTTCCAGGTTGGACCACGAAAAAGATTTTGAGCTGAACTGTGGAAGGCGCAAGTCGGGGGCTGGAACATGGCTTTCAGCTGTCCAATCAGCCCCACGCAGACTGCATCCCCGAGCGGACTGTCCCCGACCACGGGGTTTATTGCCTGAGGCACCACTGTCTTGGATTTGGACACCCCAAACTTCGACACCTCAGGCAGCCTGGAAACACAAATCCTGGCTGACGACGTGGAGCTCGCGTCCTGCACGGCGGGGCAGATTGCGGCGCATTTCGGGGAACGACGCTTTGGCGAAAACAAAAATCGAAAACAGAAAACGCTCGTCCCCAATGACCTGCCTTCCTCAGGAGTAGCGCGCACATGTGCGCCAAACCAGCCAATCTGCGGGCGCGATCCGCGCGGGATGCTTCCTTGCACGCTTCCTTGGTGCGCTTGGCGAGCACGCGAAGGATTCAGCCCCTTGGCCTCCCGCTGTCAGCGCAACGTTGGGACCAATCGAGCTTGGCAGGGCACCAGTGATTCCCGTTTTCCTTGCCGAACCATTGAGACATTTCACATTTCCTTCCCAAAGCCACGCTCTTTAGGATGTCCCTCATTTGTCCATCGCTGACCTGCGCCAGCATTACATTCGTTATTAGGTAGAGGGGAAGAAGCATGGCTGCCATCACCAACGCCCAGCGAGTCGTCCTCGGCCCCCTGGCGACCGCCTTTACGCGACCGGCACAATGCTCGACCGCCATCGGCGGGTGCAGCACCTGCAATGTGGCGTGGCTAGCCCAGGCCTGCGTCCCGGGCGGCGTTCAAGACGACACCGCCTGCTGGCCTCCGGCGACCCAGGGCGTCGCACAGCCGAGCGTGCCGCTCAAAGGATGGGGGTTCTACTCGCCCGGCGTCCAATGCCCGCAGGGCTACACGACGGCATGCTCGGCCACGGCTGGGGGCGCAACCGGATGGAAGATACAGTTTCTGATGGCGCCCAGCGAGACTGCCGTGGGGTGCTGCCCGTTGGGCTACAACTGCGCCAACCAGAATGGCCAGACGTGCATCTCGATCGCGACCTCGACGACTGTCACCACCGCCACCTGCAAAAGCGGAACCACCGGGGGGGTCGCCGTAGCGACACTGCCCAACCCCGCAATAAGCGTACCGACTCTCAACGTCTACGCTCCCATGATCCATATCGCATGGCAGCCTTCCGACAGGCCGGAAGAGCCCAAAACCACGAACAGTGCGACAACTAGCAGCACAACGAAAAGCAGCACAAAATTTAGTTCGAGCTCGAGGCTGGGCGCAGCATCCGTGGTGGATTCGTCGTCTGGAAGTGATGGGAGCCCACCGTCGGGAGGCGATTCGATATCCGGTTCTTCAACGTTGACATCAAAGATCACCGGCGGGACGGGTGGCGGGACACCAGGGAACGGCGTAGGGGGTTCCGGGTCTGGGTCGAGCACAGACAGCTCCCCACCTTCTTCTGCAGGATCATCAGGACTATCGGGTACCGCTATAGCCGGCATCGCCATTGGAATTGCGTTGGTACTTGTCGGCTTCATCGTGGCGGCCGTGTTCGTCTGGTGGAAGAAGCGCCAGCAAGGAGGCAACAATGGTGCTGGGGAGTTACCGGGCTCGACGGCTTGGCCATCCACAGCGATTAGCTCGGGCTCTAGGACAAATCTGTACTTTACGGATAAACCATTGGAGCTTTCTAGTGTGGAAACGCCGAGGTACGAAGTACCGAGTTCTGCGATGCCGTACGAGGCTCCTAGGAAGGGGGGACAAGCCCAAGAGTTGCCGGGCAGTCATGTGTACGAGACTCCCCATGCGTATCGGTAGATTAGCGCCATGGTCATCTTCAGTTCGCAGAACGTCGGGTGTGGCGTTGAAAAACAAGGTTTTTCTTGACTAGTAGTTACAATGGAACTTTGATCTTTTGGGCACACCGTTGTCATAATCTCGCTCACCCCCGTCCTCAAGGAGCTCAAATCAGGAGAGAAATATGAAGTACATCTGCAATTGAACTTGGAGCGTGATGAACAAAGTGTAAGCCACCGAATGTACATTGGTGAACGTACTTCTTGTGGACAAGTTTATCACGATTGATTAATGCAAATATTAGGGCTGGTATAGTGCTGGTTTGGAACCTTGAAAATGCAAAGAATAGTTTCTCTCATTTATATTTCTTACCTCTTGGGCTCTGCATCAGCACTCGATGTCTTGATTGTCGTGATACATGAAGATACATGAAATGCGGAATGCTGAGGGTTAGGGTACACGCAAAACGCACTTCCGTGGACGGTTGTCGGCAACTGCTCCGAGTCCTCAGCCAAACGATTGTCAAAAAAGAATGGAACAAGACAAACACACAGACCTTTCTTTGACAGATGTCGTAATCCGCACCCCTACTGTCGCGCGGGAAACGTTGTTGGGGCCGTTGGTTTCAATGGCGTCGGGCGTCGGGCGTCGGGCAGAGAATCGCAGGTTTGTTTGGGGACTCGGGGAATTTCAACGACAAAGACCAGGAATGTAGCACCCGCAGAGACCGGGGAACACCACGAGAACGCTGCCGCACCTGTCGCAGAGTTGCGTGCAACAATTTCATCCGGAGACGGCGCATTGGCGGCAGAATCCTCCGTGATGCCCGTGCTTGGCTCTTTGATCGCCAGCTTGTAGCAAACTTGTCCAACATCGCCTTAGGTAAGCCACCACGGAGATATTTTGCGCGAAGGAGCGTTGGGAATCGAATTCGAGTGGCAGATACCAAGCCGAGATCGACTGACAAAGGTCGGACTCGGCATCATTTTTGCTTCCGGAACATCGAGGCAGGCGCGTTACTGCAGGGCTGTGATCGTTGGGATGACAAGGTCTTGGCAGGGGGTTCTGCATTCTTGGCGATCGATGCGGGATTGATTGGCTCTCATTGGCCGTGCTGTGGAGGATCTGAAACTCAACACACTGCGCGGGACGTTAGGGGCGTTTGAGATTCCCCTCCTCGCACTGGCGTGCAAAAGGACCGGCACGATGCACGATTGCAGCACCATGATCTTCGGTCGCTCTTCCGGCGTTAATGCAACAGGCAGCCCTGTGATGATGTGATTTTGCTTTGCCTCATCGCCGCGTCTGTTTTGCGCTCAATCCTGGCCGACAGATCGCCTCGTGGCTTCCAGCAAACCCAGGCCTGCAACTGGCAAGACATTGGCAGCCAGCCGGCAAACGCCGGCGCGCACAGTGGAGATGCCGCGACGACGGGTCGGTGGCCCAGCGCGCGCATTCCGAACCCCGACATTTCAATCCTGCCGCATATTCGACCCCGTGTACTACCAACTCTAAAACACAATTGCACTGGCGACTCTCCATTCAGCGGGTGTGTGGGTGCACTGGAGGCGGGCCTAGTGTGCAAATGCAGCGTGCGGGCCCATTGAGCGACCCTCAAGTGACAAGCGAGTGCCGATGAAGCAGTAAGCGCATCTCCTACCCACCCACTCGGCAATAGCCGTACCCCCGCCTTTCCCGTGCTTGTTTCCATGCAAGACACCAACTTTGCACCTGCCCTGTCCCGCGGCCAGCCATTGGGTCGCCAGTGTGATAGCCCTCGCTCTTACCCCTTGCCATTCATTGTTCCTGAGATCCACTCGATATAACCTGGCTTCCCTCTCCATCGCGATTACCGTCTCATCCTCCTTGATTACCTGGCCCGGAGCTACGGTACCAACGGCTGGCACCTTCTCGATTCACGACTTCTCAACACCTCGGACAGGATCCGACTCGAACTGGATTCGACATGGAGGACTTCGAATCGGCGCTGGGGAGGTCGTCCCCGAACCCGAAGTTCATTCCGGATGGGCTAGCCTTTGACGCAATCATCAAGAACGAGACGCCGGTGGTGAGTTATGTTGCCGCCAGGATCGGGGCCAAACACTAACAAGTTTCAGCCATGTTCGCTCAACGACTTCATGGACTACCTCGTCTACGTCGAGCACCAAGCCGAAGACCTCCAGTTCTACCTCTGGTACAGCAACTACATACCGAGATGGAAGGCATTGTCGTCGAGGCAGAAGGGCCTGTCGCCGGCCTGGGAGCCAGGAAAGGCAATCAAGGGGCCGAAATTCCGCCTGGTCCCCCATCTCAACTGCCAGAAGCGAGGCGAGAAGATGTCCAAGATCCTCTCCATCCTCAAAGAGACCGACGTCGACGACAAGCCCGACGAGGCCGAGACAGCATGGAAATGCCCGCCGATCAAGACCAGCTTCTCCCCCGACGATGACTTCGCTCGCCCAGGGACACCACCTCCTCAGAAGGTCGTCGAGCCACCAAAGCCAGACTGGTGTAAGTCCTCCCCCACCCCACAGCCAACCAGCCCCTAACCGCCCCCAAGTCACCGTCCAACCCTTCCGCAACGAGTACTGTGGCGTCGTCAAGCACTACATCGTCGGTACCTCTCCACGAGCCCTCCGCCTTAGCGACAAAGACCGCGAATGGTGCCTCACCGCCGCACCACACACCACGCACCCCTCGGCACTCCTCCCGGCCTTCCTCGCCGTCGAAGAGAACCTCCGCACCCACCTACACCCCAACTTCGTCCGCTGGACCCGCTCCAACGCCAACCCCGTGTCCATGCACTTCCTGCGCACCCTCGGCGCGCTCTCGGTCCTCATCGGCGCCGGCCTCGACGCCATTCTCATCCTGTCCAAGCAGAGCCGCTTCGTGCGCATCCTGTGCCTCATCTTCTGGTGGCCCGGCTTCACCGTCTTCATCGCCGCGTGCAAGAGTCTCTGCCTGCTGCTGCATCTCCGGGATGTGCGTGAGCTTCGGCCCTGGGAGATGTTCCCCTCCGACAAGGACGCCGAGTCTGCCGTCAAGGATGTGTACTCCCCCTCGCCGCAGGTCATGTCCGCCGGAGATAAAGAGTCTGGCGTGGCGGGGTTCAACTTCGTCGGCCAGCACTCGCGGAAGAACACGAATGATAGCACCGGGTCAGACAGCACACCAGGCGGCTCGGACCCGCTGCGCAAGCCGAGCATGCGGACGTTTGGGCCGAAGAACGACTACAGCGATATGAAGTGGTATCATCTGTATAGCAAGCGGAGTGTCTTTTCGAAGATCATGGACCAGACTACGCCGGTGCAGAACCCGACGTTGAGGGCGATGCAGAATAGGACGATCTTTTATGCAGTGTTGTGGGGTGGGTTGCTGACGGCGGCGCTTGTCGTTGGGTCGTTGATGGTTCCACCGATGAAGATGATGAAGATGATGTGAGAGCTTGAGGTAGTGTAAGAGAGAGTGTGCGTGTGCGAGCGAGCGACTTTTTGCGGTCTGCGGTCTGTTTCAGATGGTCGGTCAACTCAATATTTTCGAAAAATACCCATATCATATAGTGGCGGGAGCGTATAGGGCTAGTTTAATTATACTTGGTGGCGAGAGTGAATAGATCCGAGAGCACTCCTGTAGCGCAGAAATACAATCGGTATATACGTTCCTCTGTGACCCCTATAGCGTTATACTAGGCCGAATTGATTCTAGAACAGGTTGTGTAGCTTCGAGACACAGACAATACACTTTGTGTCCATGCAATGTCTTCGCTGTCAACGAAACGGTGAGGATGGTTGTCCATTTGCCCTCTACTACCTCAGATGTACCAGCCCCTGGGCCGAGTCTCGATGCCGCCTTTGTAGCGCGTCTCTCAAGCTGGATGGATTCGCTGCTGTATTTGCCTCCTCGCCGCGAACCGAGAAATTCAACGTTTACCAACCCTCCGCGCATCGCAGCGTCAAAGAGCCCGGGGTTCCGACGATGTGACCCAAGACTGAACCAGGGGGACCTGTCGTCGTTAATGCCGAAAGCGACGACAAACCGGTTATCGCGCATGGTATTGTCCCAGTCGGATTTGAAGATGTGAAAAGCAACAAACGGCCGGGTCCAGTCCCTCAAAAATAGCTTCCGGTCGTGATCCCACCAGCTCGAAGGTGTCGTTGAGACGTAGCTATATTCGCGCGTATTGAGGTTGCCTTCAAGAAGGAACGCGTTGTCCATTGCTTTGTCGATCGTATATGTCATCTCGGGATGGACCTCTTTGCTTAGATATCGAATGGATTCGGAGGAATGGAGCTCCAGGGCAACGTCGGCGAACCACGCGACGGCGAGCCTGGCTGGATTGGCTCGCACGTAGATCCCGTCTCCGTAGGGCCGAAGAAAAACTCCGTAAGCATTGCCGTCGTCGACGTGGTTTGCCCATAGAACTAACAGCCCATCTCGGCCTGCGGACAATGAGATATTGATCCGTACCCCTTTGTTCGTCATGATGTACTCGGGGTTCTCTAGGCTGGGCGTGACGCTTTGCCGTACTATGCTGCAAGCGCATTTGAACTCGTCCGGCGACTGTCCAAGAATCCCTCGGTACTTGTTTCCACACTTCGATGTCCAGAGGAAGATGCTGAGATCGTTATTCTGGCGAATGATTTCCTCTTGGAGGCGCATAAATGCTTTCTGCCCTTCGCCGTAAATTAAAGGCATGTTGACTCCGAAAATCCCGAGAAGAGAGTACGCGATATCCTCGGTGCGCGTTGTCTGGCGTCCAGCGGCCCATGACATGCGGCGACCAACAGGAATGGAGTTCAGATCCTTGTGCCGCAAGAGGATGCTTTGGTCAATTGAGGTAATATCGCTCACTACCGCTGCGTGGTCCACTTTCGTGCCACGTAATGTCCAGCTCTCATCGTAAAACCGGAGCGTACGCGGAGCAATAAGTTCCTGCAATGTCCAACCTCTGGTGAACCATCTGCACTCCGTCAACGCATCAATGCTCTGATCGGATCTGAGGTCGGAAAGGAAGGCGTAACAGACTCTGGCTGAAGCGTACCACTGGAACATTGAATTGATCGCTTCAGTCAGTTCGCTACTGCTTGATTTGTCTATGCAGCACGTGTCGATCCAACAGTACTCAAGGTTGTCCCCTTGTGCTAGTTCGCATGCTTTTCGGACCTTCTGGATGCCCTGCGACGTTCCTGAGAGCAGCAACCCGGCCCGCGCGCCCTCGAAGGTGGCTTCGCCGGTTGGCTCCCATGTGTGCGAGAGTATCCCGTATTCTGGAAGATCAGAGCCGACAAATTCGGTGAATTCTAGTGTTGCTGTGTTGATCAGTCGCATTTCGAGAAAGAGACAGAGGAGTTGACGGTGGCTGGGGGTTGACCAATCCAGCACCAAACCAAGTGCCAGCAACTGGCGCGGGGATAGAGAGCTAAGCCGTTTTAGTCGGGCTGCTTTTTCTAGCACTTGTGAGGAAGGCACGGGGACAAGCTGAACGGTTTTCCCCACTTATCAGACCAATCACAATATTCTTAACGAGTTCGAGCCTTCAGGGTTAGGGTAGTTCGTAACAATTCCTTCATGGTCATCTCGGCGGCCTTGGCGGCTGAGCCCCGTTGCCCTGATGGGATCACTTGGGTACCCCGCCTCCTCGCATGACGGCATTTCTACACCAAAACTTGACCACGCCTTCCGGAAGACCGCCATTACCTACCACTGAACTTCAGGACGGTCTCTCCACTGGCATCTCTAGCCTTTCCCCTCCCACAGCATCATCACACCCAAGTGCTTCGAGTTTTACCTCCTCGATTGCCCCCAGGGATCCTACATACGTGTACCACCAAGTGTACCAAGCGCACATGACAGCCGCCCACATACCTCGGCCGAGGACTGGTCCAGCTATCTGCCTCATTGATCGTGGGATGGGACCGCGATTTGCCCGAGACCGAGAGTTACCTCGCAGGGACGTTGTGAGCTCAACAGTGTCGCAAGACTGTACCGACAACCGAAAAGTCCACGTCCAGCGTTTGTGTGCGCTAGGCGGCACTTCCCCAGCTCCCAGGAGGAGCCTGAAGCGTGTGCTTCATGCCAGCATCGAATCAGACGATGAAACTCTCCAACTGGAATCAAAGAGACCGAGAACGTCAGTTGATCGGACTGGGGACATCGCGGATGGAGTACGCTTGCGGTGGTGTGATGGCTGTAACCGGAGCCTTTCACCTTTGAACTGGAGGAATATCATCGTGATGGACTGCAGTCATGATGTGTGTGGTGGGTGTGTGAAGGATCTTTACGGTCAGCTGTGTTGTCCAGTCTGCCAGCAATTGGAACGACTGAGGCTATCGAAGACGCAAGGGGAGACCAGGGCCTTCTTTGACGCCAACACACATCCTATCCAGTGGCGGACGCCGTCTCCTCAGGGGCTGAGATACTACGATGACTTTGGCAACGCGACGCCTGTGCAACCAGCAGCCCGCGAACGGTCATTTTCGCCTCGGTACACCAGCAATGGACAGTATGCTACTGCTGAAAACAGCCAAACTGGAGCAGCGTCGTTGACAAGTCCGCCGTGAAAGACGACGTCAAAAAAAGCAAAATGTTGCTCTGCACGGGCTAACAGGGGCGGGAAAGACCCAGATAGCGTTGGAATACGTAAAGCAGCATGGCGCCGATTATTCGCAGGTGTTTTGGATTAGCAAAGAAGACGACCCGGAGAGTTGGAGGTCTCTCGCAGAGCAACTTAGCTCTAGCGGACCGGCGGTTTCAGGCTTCCCTCGGGCTCAAGATCGCCTGCCGTCAAATGCTGGCCACCCTAGACACTCGGTTGGGGACTACTCGCGCTTCAGCAGAGGCCTGCAAAGTGGATTCATTCACGACCACGATACCGCACCTGCACTCAGTGTTGTTGGAAAGCGTCTGGTTGGACCAGGAATGTAGGACGGGAGATTACCTTGAGCTAAAGATGAACAAGGCACCTTCACTTAATCATATCTTGGGAAATGTAGTTGAGTGCAAAGCAATACGACAAGTGATATCTGTACGATGACCTCTGTTCGATCAATCTGCAGCGTTTTGCACCAAGACATGGCTGTCCTCCTCCGAAACAACTACCCGCGCCGCGCTTGCCGGGGGAGCAGCCAGCATGCGAAGTGGTTGGTCGATGGCTCTTGTTCTGCTTGGCCTTTCTGTCCTTGCGGGTGCAAGAGGTAGACGGCGATGAAGAGGTTGGGTCCATAGATTAAGGTTAGGGTGAAGGAGAGGATGTAGGACAAGGAAACCTCCACTGGCTTTTGGCACGGACACTAGCACCTAAAGGCTAATAGGGGTTATTGTGGGTCGGGGAACTTACTCCGATACCGAAGAGATCCGGGTTGCCTTCCCCGAATAGGATCTCGCAGAGAACCGGGCACTTCCTGTGATCAAGGGCGGGGCCACTGTGGAGAGAAACGAGGCTGGTGCGGTACAACATGGAAGCCACGGCAGGGCTGGGTCACAGAATGAGAGCGGGTGTTTATATGATTATGGTTGTATTTTCTATGTATTCGTTTTTATGGACAGCGCCTGCTCAACAAGACATCTGAATCCAGCAGAAAAAAGCTCCGTCCGCACCCTGTCGCAGTCGGGACCAGCCACAGCAGAGTGCATCAGGAGACATTCCCTTCGCTGAATCCAACATCTTCGAAGGCAGGCAGTGGGTGCTAGAATATTGTGCTAGAAATATTGTGCCAAAAGGACCCAACTGGCACCCCACTCTGCCCTGATACTGATAGAATGCTCGACCTACTATTCATGTTCCCAAGCTTCCTTGATTCGGTGGGATGTAATACCATGAGGTCGAGTCTGGCGCCTTCAGATTGCGCGCCATCTGTGAGATCCGTGACATCGGATTCACTCAGCGCCCCTTTCCGGGTTGCGCTCTGAGCCGGAGTCAATGGGACTCAACTGATCGGTCGAAATGGTCGATCTCAATCAGGCTCATCATGTTGGCCTGTCGGCGCCCTGTTTCAGGATTCGCCTTTCATCGACGCCCCGTACTGGGATTTTCTACGTCGGACATTGAGTCATTGGGACTCATCATGGGTCAAGACAACTGAAATGCAATGTTGTCGACCCCAGGCCAGGCCTCGGCGGCCTCTTCGCGCCTCGACATGGTCGGAGCGAGCGCGCGGCTGCCCTGTTCAGCAACACCCGAACTTCGTGGTGGCTGACTTCGAGTTGGTGTAGACTCGTGAGTCGACTTGACGTTGTCGACTATCGGGCATCTCCGACATCTGATTTCGAGCTGTTGGATATCGCCATTGAGATGGGCGTTGTGATTGGGAATTGAAGGAAGTGTCAATCCGTGTGGTAATGCTCTGTCGGGCGCCCATGATACTTGATGGGCGGCTTTTGTTGCTCCCTTTGCAATGGGTAGCGTGCTCGTGTTCGTGTTGATTGATCGAGACTGTTGTTTGAGTTTGTTCTCTCGCCGGCATTTTACTGTGTGCTTCGGCAGCTTCGGCGTTGTAAGTTGAGCCGGCGTTTGACTCGGGTCGTCGTGATGACCTTTCGGGGTCCTGTGTTTTGAGTCTTTTTCGTGTCTCGTGTTCGAACTCATCACTGTGAGTCTTTGTGCGCGTTCCTGATGTGACGCTTCAGGTTGTCCACCCTCGCCCCCTTGAACTTCTGTGGGCAGTAGGGACACGCAATCGCCAACAGTTGGTGATGATGTGCGGAATGTCGTTTCAGGTCGTTGCGCGTGGCGAAGCCCTTGCCGCACTGGCTGCACCACTTGTTTTTGTTGTGGTATCTTACGTGCTGCCTGTCTCGCTGTTAGCCGTCGCCATGGCTGGGGCGTGGAATAGTAGGAATCGACTCACCTGAACGTTGTGCTATCTCGAAACACCCGACCTTTGCACTTTGGCTCGACACATGTGAGGGGTTCGGGAGAGTGGGTGGCAGGAACCCCCAGCCCGGGTGGAAAGGGTGAAAAGGGGTTTCCATCGCTGTATTCTCCTTGCGAAGCCGTCGTGATGTCGGCTGGGCTTGGCGACGGGAAATCTTCCGGGGGCCCCGAGGACTGGGGAGGTGTTGGCGGAAGATCGTCACCGCAGCCCCGGCTTGTCACATCATCCTCCCACCACACCTCGTCTTCACCCGGGGGATGTCCGTCTCCCACGTCCTCTCCACTGTCTCCTCCATAAACAAACTCGACTCCAGGCGACCTCAACCCCGGCTCCCAGTCACGTCCCTCCCCTCCCAACTGATCATGCCCACCCCTCAACTCGTCTCGCGAATTCCCACCAACATCCGTCACCCCAAGCTCGAACTGCAACCTCAACTCCAACTCATCGCGCCACCGTGCGACCTTAGCCCCAAACTCCAGCTCATCCTCCAACCCCCCATAATGCACAGGACTGGGAAGGGCTTCGGACCCACCAAGAACACCACCTGACGAAGAAACACGCGCGGGTCCCGATTGCGCAAGGGTTTCATCGCCTGGAAAGTCTTCCTGGGTGCGGTCTGGAGGCCCTCCTCCATGCTGGACATTAGACCATTGCCACGAGATAGGGAAACAGGCGGGGCCGTAGCTGGTCCCCGCCGGCTAAAAAAGTATTAAAGAAGAAAAGTGGAAAAAAGATAGTTGACGCTCGCGGAGCCTCAACCGAAAGTTGCCTGAGGATCGAAGGGTGCGGGGATGGCGGGGCGGTGCCTTTTATACTGCAACGCTGAATTGAGGCCGAAACATTGAGGCGTACATGCCCCCTCTTGATTGGAGGTTGGCCACGTCAGTCCTGCTGCATGTTGGGGCCTCAACGGTCGAAACAGGTTAGACCGGAGCTTTTCTGGATGATGACTAAACCGCTGACGTGGCCACCGTCCTAGAGAAGTTAGAACACGGCGTGCACGCGCTTTTGAACCAAAACACGCTGTTTCATCCATCACGTCAACAGATCTGGCAAACGCCATGTCACGGGACCACGAAGCAACCGCGTAATGAGATGCAGGAAGCCGAAAGGCACTAATGCACATGCAGCAAGTTTGTATGACAAACTGTTAGTGGCTCTTGGCCCCTGCTAACAGCTGGACTCCCGCTAGCGTACAAATTTGACAAAAAGTGTTAGTGCACGTCGTGGCTCCCAGCATCTCACTTTGAAGAAGATCCCCGTGCATGTCATCTTCAGACCTGCTGAGAAGGCACGAATAGAGAGTCAATTTACCAACCGAATTACTCCAGGATGAAGGGGAGTTTTTGAAGAATGCCATATTGTTCCACAATATTGGCCGTTGCTCTTGGTCCGTGCCGTCACAGACAGCCCTAACCCCTTCAGGGTTATGTGTGGAGCGAAGGGTTGGGGTTGGGGTTCTTGCAGTGTGCACGGACTAAAAGTAAAGGCCAATTTTGTGGAATAATACGGTAGTCACCGTGTCCGAGAGGTTTTAAAGGAGCAGTTGCAAGATCTCTGTTGGTTCCGGGCTCGCAAGTTCGAATCTTGCCGGATGACGAATCACCATTACTTTGTGTCGAATGTGGACCTTGGCACCTTTTGAGTCCTTAATCCAATTTTTGTTCGGCATCTAATAGGGGGGCACCCCCCCACAAATTGTATGGCTTCCACCATTACAACAATGTGTGAGATCTTTTTTTGCGGCAACTCGCACCAATTATTGATACCAAACTGTAATCCAAATGATTCTCAGCATTACTGCAAGGCCACGAGGCCTGAAATCTATTCTAGTATTACTATTACAACCCCAGCGAAATGCCCAGACTCTGCGTTTTTCCACTACACTGCGCCCATTGCTTTCTCCGTGGCTTTGACCGTGCGGCCGCTCCTGGTCTTCTTCGCAGGCCTTGCAGGGACCAAACTCAATTCTCCCACCTGTTCGTTGGTAGAGACGCCCGTTGCAGCCCGCTTCCTTGACTGAGAATATCGCTGTAATAGTACGGCTTGCCGTCAATATCACTGTAGTAGTACGGCTCGCCGTCGCTGTCGCTGTCGGGGATCGCGGTCCGCCCTGCATTGGCTGACATTGCTGCAGGTGCGGAACTCCGCGATTGCGCGATAACGAACGGGATTCTGGCACTTCTAATTGCTTCAGGGCATTTTATGGCCACTTTATTATCTATATGAACCATATTAGAGCGATGCGACAAACCGTTGTTGGTGTTGTGGTGCCTGAGTGAAGTCGAAAGTTGGTTCAAGATGGCAGAATTATCACAAGGCGAATGATGCAAACGGACTTAGATCAATTTTCTACCCATACATAACCCTAACCCCGCATGTGGGTGCCCCCCTATTAAAATGGGCCGTGCGTGGATGCCCCCCTAAGAAAATGGGGGTGCCCCCCTATTAGATGCCTTTTGTTCGATGAGTGGATCCAAATCTCTACTGAAATGTCGGGCGCAGATGTCAGGCTACACATTGCTTACTGTCTCAAGACATAGAATGTTATCTCGGGAATTTATCATGTATTTGACCGGGCCTGGGTTACGTACTTTAGGTAGATACATATCTGAAGGTACTCATCATCGTGATTTACACCAGCTATACTGAAAGTGAGTAACAATACCATTCCCGTTACTGGGTACCTATTTGTCTCCGGAGACTCGCACTTCCTGCACACATTGGGGAAATCCAGCCTATTCTTGATGTTTCACAGTTATCATCCAACTGCAAGTTTTAACACGAAGTGGTGATGTGATTGGTCTTGCTTATCAGATCCTGCGATAATCATCAAGCTTGGCATTGCCCGTGCGCCGGCGAGCACAAATCTGCTGATGCTACCCTTCTGCCTGTTATTCCCTGCATTTATGCTCATTGATTGGGCCGCCTGAGGTTCGGTGGAGGCGGTGCAATGCCTAATGGGTGTGATGCCGAACTTCGGTGCGTCTTCGTACATTATTCTTGGGCAGACCTATTCTTGACACTGCCACTCCGGAGCCGCCCCGGACTGCAACCACGGAAAGCTCCGCCAGCGATCCCTGCCAAAACCCCACACCGGCCTGGGAGGGGGCCGCCGGCAACCCTCGGTATCACAAAAGAAGGGCATAATCGCGAACATTGTCCACTGGACAGCTGTAGCAATCAGCGCCAGACGCACTTACAATTGGCCCCTCGGCCCGACTTTGCCGCGGGCAACGGTTTTTTGTGCCCTGAAAAGTTGCCCGGCCAAGCAATCAGACGTGCAGCTCTTTCAAGCCACATGTAACTCTAACTGGGCCGCTAGGCCGAAACGCCCCTTCCGAGCGTGGGATTGTGTCACGCATCTTACTCTAGGTCCGGTGGCCGCCCTGGCCGGTGCGAACCAATCGAGTCATGATTCAGGCGCCTGCCCATCAGGGCTCCCACGACTGCTCCTTTGGAGGAGCTGTTCGCCATTTCGTGCAACCTCTTCGGTCGCGCTTGGTTGACATGTAACCCACACCGAGAGAGAGGGTGTGGGGAAATTGCATTTCAGTGGACGAAAAGTTTGTTGCGCGACGCTCTTCACGACTGATTCCAGCCTCCAATCACACCGCCATAGCACCGACGTGTCTGTCGCCTCAGCTCAACTGATACCTACACTAGCACGCCGTCACCAGCACTGGTACCCTCGGATCGACCGGTCTCTGACAAAGAGCCGCGGCGACCTTACCACTATAAATTGGCACTCAAATCCTCGCTATCTCCGCTGAAGAGTGATGGTTGTTTCTCTCGATTCGGAACCATGGGGCGATCGGACTTTTCGTCGCGTCTAACGTCCTACCACACTAACATTCTCACCAAAACTTGAGGCTCAAACTCGATGACCACCATGGACACCAAGACCCCTGTCTGCGAATGCCACGAGCTGCGTCGGGTCAAGTCATACCCTCCCGACCCGGCGCACTCGGACTTCTCCTCCGAGCTTCAGTCAGCAAGCACTCTTACAACCCTGACTGAGGTTCCTGCCCCTGCACCACCTTCATTTCTTGACAGAGTCCAACATCTGCGTTCATTGTTTTACCTTCTCGCCTTCAGCTCCACCTTTACTATCCTAAACTGCCTCTTCGTCTTCTTCGTTCTCATCCGCGGCCATGTCGAATCGCCAGGTGTCATTTGGGATGCGACCAAGACCAATGTACACAGTTTCTCCACAAGCTGGGTGGAAGTTGTTGACTGACAGGCTTTGCTAGTATGTCGTGGGTGTCTTATCGCAGATATCGGCCTTTCTCACTGCCGCAACCATCAAGGCAGTCCTTGCTGCTGCTCGGCCAATGCTGGCTGCCCGAAAACGGGGCAGCTCATGGGCATCGTGGGTTGCCATGGGTCCATCGGGCTGGGACACTATTGTTCAAGTCTCAGCAGCGAACTGGTTTCTCAACCCATTCTGCTGGGTGAGGTGCGTACATCAACGTCATGAAAGGAAGCGATGACTTGTCTGACAGTTTCACAGACTGCTGCTTCCTATACTGGGCTTGGGTATTGGCTCCATTGTGAAATGTGGGCGATATCTCCCCCTTTTTCGTTGGACATGACCTTAACGAGCTGTAGTCAACGCCGACTTTGGATTCCACTTCCTCAAAGATGGCACTAGCATGGCTGTCTATGCCGGCCTGACACCGCCGAGTGTCGTAGCCTTAGACATAATCAGCCCCGCAGACCTCTCCATGTATCTTTCCATGTTCAGCAACGGTCTGCTCACCAACACCATGTTTGCCATCCCCTTCACTATGGATGACTGTAAGGCACCATGTCGCTCCGTTGCCCTCCCTGGGTCACTCACAACAGCTCGTATATTCGGGCCCGCCCTCAACTCCTCCCTGTACTCAACCTCTCTTTTCTCCAACAGCAGCGCCATCCGCTTCGACAACGCCACTGGCATGGTCATCCGATACGAGCCACCCCCTCCTAACGTTCTCCCCTTCAACACCACCAGCGAATGTATCTACACCGGCGAGCAAGTGAACAACGGCCTCCAAATCTGCTTCCGCCAAGACAACCTCTCCCTCCTCGTCGGCTGGTCCGCCTGCCCCAAGTCCCTCCTCGACAGCAACCTCTGCAACTCCGGCCCGAACCCCACAGCATGGCGCACCGACCCCATCGTCTCCACCACACGCATGTCCCTCTACCGCCTCGCCACCACAACCTCCTACGACCGCTCCACCCAAGCCATCCTCGACATGAACCCCCTCGGCGAACCGATCCCCCTCGCCCTCAGCGCCAATGATTTCACCAAAATCTTTACCCGCGCACTCGTCCCCTCACCAATCCCTTCCAACACAACTACCCCCCAAAACCAAGACAACATCCACGGCATCAATGCTCTAATCCACCAATTGACCTGGATCCACCGCACCTACAACAAGACCTTCCCTGGCGATGAACAATCCCCCATCTCCATGCTGCAAAACCTCCTCGCCACACCCGTCCAATTCGCTGTCGTCTCCCAAATCTACGCTAACTACTCCACCACCGAGAAAGGATACGCAGCCACGAAGGCGTTCCCGCTAGGAGAGGAGATGGTTACACTTGCGAGGGGCGGGGAGGCTAGTACAATGTTGGTCATTCTCCCGTGGGCCGGTGCGCTGTTTATTGTGGTTGATGGGGTGGTTCATGCGCTGGCGGTGGGGTGGTTGGCTTGGGCAGTAAGGAGGGGAGGGGTAGGAATTGGTGGGGA
>Ga0247780_1001032_pt1 | contig 20162 bp, 6 predicted proteins | sample UWRJL079202R5_FD_179927 | JGI IMG/M metagenome (GOLD analysis project Ga0247780, IMG submission 179927) | Plant litter microbial communities from Arlington Agricultural Research Station in Wisconsin, United States - UWRJ-L079-202R-5 | ecosystem: Environmental > Terrestrial > Plant litter >... | reverse complement strand
AGACTCCCCACCTAAGCAATAACTAAACAAAGCCTAGTGCATGCACGTTCCACCAGCCTATTAGCCACCACCACTGCCACAGTGCACTGGCTAAAAGCCACAGACTCCCCACCTAAGCAAAAACTAAATGCAGCCCAGTGCATACACGTTCCACCAGCCTACTAGCCACCACCACTGCCACAGTGCACTGGCTAAAAGCTACAGACTCCCCACCTAAGTAAAAACCAAACGCAGCTTAGTGTATACACGTTCCACTAGCTTATTAGCCACTACCACTGTTACAGTGCACTGGCTAACAGCTACAGATTCCCCACCTATATAAAAACCAAATACACCTTTAGGTATGCATATTCCAACCCCACTATAACTAATACTAACATATATAACTACTATTAACATTAGTATATAACCACTATAGTACACCACTTTTATAAAACATTATTACTATTACTAATAACTATAATTATTATTATAATATATATAGAACTACCTTTTACAGTCTAATACTTTAAAAGGTGAGGGTTAATAAACTACAGCACTTTAAACCAGCTGGTTTACTATAGGGCATTTAAAGGAAAAAGAGTCTTTGAATATAAGCTAAACTAGTATATTAGTTAAATAAAAGGTAAGTGCAGATTTTAAGATTCCTAACGTTTCACATAAAGCAGATATTAATCTTAAAAGGTCTTCTTCTCCAGCTAAGTTATAAATAACTTAAGAGCCGCAGAGGCAGTTAATATAGATTACGGAACATTAAGATTTAACTTATTAAGACTTTTAATAAAAGATGGGATTATTTTAATAATAATATGTATAAGGATTATAATGGGATAGCTAGTTTATATATGTAGGAAGGTGTCTTCTTAATATAGGAAGGTTAGATAACCTTACAGGCCGTCACTTAAACCGGCACTGCCTGATAAAACCCCCGTAGAAAGAACAGTGTAGGGAGGTAGCACACACGATGCTGTGTACTGAGCCAGGGGTGCAAAGACCCGAAACCCCTACGATTAATTAGTTATTACTCAGTCTTAGCAAACCTGCTTACCTATTAAGCATCTACAGGGTTATTAAGTAGGAGGTGCTTAGTAACAGGGTGTTTAGTCCCTTGCTAAGCAGAACCTTACTAAGCAAGGTACGGAGTACCTTTTAGTTAGCTAGTATAGATAGACATTATCGTGCCTAGGATGGCCGTAAGGGACTCCTGGTTCCTCTCGCTAGTATTTAATTATTTATTTATATCTTACTGTTTAAACTCACCTTTATTCATTATAGTGACAACGACCTACAGTGATATTAAACCCCCATCTAGGAGTGCTAGCTTAACAAGCCGTCTTCGGAACACCCACTTAGTCTTTAGCGTCCTGCCATATGTTCTGTCTTAACCTGTACCAGTCCTCTTAAGGCCTGTAATAAGTGTAGGTCGTAATAGAAGGTTATTTCCTAATGTAACAAGGCCTTTTCATAATGCAAGAAGGCCTTTTCCCAACGGAAAAAGGTCTTTTCACAATACAGGAAGGTGTAATATCGCCCGTTAGAAAGGACCTTTAAAAGGTAGCCTTATAATAGCCCTTGTGCTGCTTCCAGTGTGCTGAGCCTTAAGCACCTTAAGTTGCCAGGTGGTGTATTATCCGAGTTTAACACTCTAATACCCTTTAACACGCACGCTATCACATCTCTTAGATTTATTTATTTTAAGTTAGATGCTTTTACAGCATAATCTGGAAATCTAATGGGTCTGTTTAGTAAACGCCATTACATCTCTCAGATTTATTTATTCTAAGTCAGATACTTTTACAGCATGATCTGGAAGTCTAATAGGTCTGTTTAGTAAACGCCATCACATCTCTTAGATTTATTCATTCTAAGTCAGATGCTTTTACAACATAATCTGGAAATCCAGTGGGTCTGGGTCTGTTTAATACACGCCATCACATCTCTTAGATTTATTCATTCTAAGTCAGATACTTTTACAGCATAATCTGGAAGTCCAGTAGGTCTATTTAATACACACCATCACATCTCTCAGATTTATTTATTTTAAGTTAAATGCTTTTACAGTATAATCTGGAAGTCTAATAGGTCTAGGTCTGTTTAATACACACCATCACATCTCTCAGATTTATTCATTCTAAGTCAGATGCTTTTATAGTATAATCTGGAAGTCTAATAGGTCTGTTTAATACATATTATTACATCTCTTAGATTTATTTATTTTAAGTTAGATGCTTTTACAGCATAATCTGGAAATCCAGTGGGTCTGTTTAATACACGTTATCACATCTCTTAGATTTATTCATTCTAAGTTAGATACTTTTACAGTATAATCTGGAAGTCCAGTAGGTCTGTTTAATACACGCCATTACATCTCTTAGATTTATTCATTCCAAGTCAGATACTTTTACAGCATAATCTAGAAGTCTAGTGGGTTTAGGTCTGTTTAATACACACTATCACATCTCTCAGATTTATTCATTTTAAGTCAGATACTTTTATAGTATGATCTGGAAGTCTAATAGGTCTGTTTAATACACGCCATTACATCTCTCAGATTTATTCATTCTAAGTTAGATGCTTTTATAACATAATCTAAAAGTCCAGTAGGTCTGTTTAATGTACGCCATCACATCTTTTAGATTTATTTATTTTAAGTTAAATGCTTTTACAGTATAATCTGGAAATCCAGTAGGTCTGGGTCTGTTTAATACACGCTATCACATCTTTTAGATTTATTCATTTTAAGTTAGATGCTTTTACAGTATAATCTGGAAGTCCAGTAGGTCTGTTTAATACACGCCATCACATCTCTTAAATTTATTTATTTTAAGTTAGATACTTTTATAGTATAATTTAGAAGTCCAGTGGGTCTATTTAATGCACGCCATCACATCTCTCAGATTTATTCATTTTAAGTTAGATACTTTTACAGTATAATCTGGAAGTTTAATAGGTCTGGGTTTATTTAATACACACTATCACATCTCTTAGATTTATTTATTCCAAGTCAGATACTTTTATAGTATAATCTAAAAGTCCAGTGGGTTTATTTAATACACATTAAATCCTCTTACTTTAATCCCCAGGAATGTTAAAGGCTTAGCCTTATTAAGGCCCTTATATGTCACTTAGTAGATATATTAGGGCCACTTCTTATTATTATATGTTTAGATTAGAATTCCTATGTTAAATAGCTGCTGGCCTTTAATAAATATGCCCTAGATATTATGGGTTAGGAACTGATTAGACTCCCTTAGGTAAGATTTATAAAGTTCTTAAAGCTTTTTACTGCTGTCTTTTACCTAGACTCTTCTTTTTCTAATAGCTCCTGGGTTTTTAACTATCTAGACCTTATCGTTAAGGTTATCACGCTGGTCTTTATTATACATGTAAGATTTAATAAAGACCTATTAACATAGGGCCACGCACGTGACTTTTTAAGCCGCACCTATTAAGATTAAAGAACCCCATTACCCTTATTAAACACATAGAGAAACTATAACATCCTTTATATAATACATATCCTACTAAAGCAAGTCCTATATTAATAGAGAGGTAAGAGTACGAGGATTCTAATAATGTAAACTGTTTTATAAGTGGGTAATTATCTGTGGTGTAACAGGTGGTTAAACCCTAAGTTTACCTAAATTATTACTATATTTATAATTCTTTAATAACTACACTTTAATAATTAGGCTAAAGGTTGCATATTTTATATAGAAGAATACCCTGGTCCTCTTTAATTGCTTTATTTAATTTTCTAAGAGATCTGAAAAAAGGTGGTAATATAATTTATAATAGAGGGAAAAAGTATATATTTTATTATATAAATTATAAAGGTTTAACATGTAAATTAACTCCTCCTCCTGTCTGTATCTAAATATCCCTAAAACTAATACACATTATAAATAATATATAAAAAAGCTCTAATTAGAATTTAGATATATTTACACAGGAATTGTAAAAGTGTCACGTTATAAAACTTTACGACATAAGCAGATATTAATATTCAGGGCACCTTTTAGTGTACGTATTAACAGCGCTAAGTAGAGCTTCACTAAAGTAACACTATACACACGTTATATATAAAGAGATATAAATAAAGGCTCTACATTATTAATAAACTAGTTAGTTTACTAAAATAACTACTCTAACTAGTTTAATAACCACAGCTTATTAGATAGTCTTAAAAAAGGTAATAACGTAACACCATTAATCGTCACAACCATAAAAACACAGACGATAAACACCTTACTATTATCCAGAGCTAATGTTAAAGGATCGCCCTGGATCGATTATAAAGGGAAGAAGGTTTTCCAGAAAACGTGAAAAGCTACACACTAACAGATTACCACTGTTAAAAAGTAATATGCCAGGCTGCTCCATCAGCAAGTTCACGCGACTAACACCTATTACTATAGCCAGCTTAATAATATAATATAGTTCGTCTTAAGTTATACACCATTAAGGAGGAAGCGAGAGCAGCCAGAAGAGAGTAAAACTAACATAACGTGGCTAACTAGGCAAGGAGGTAACGTAAAGGCGTTTTTATAAGACCATTAATTAACTACTAATAACCAGCCCCCCTATAAACATAAACATAAATAATTAACCTAGCCACTAGCATCACTATAGATAACAGTCTTCCTCTACTATACATACCATTACTAACTCCACTACCACGTCTAACTGCTATTAACAACCTATTATAAGGCTACTTTTAATAACCATTTACTATACTTATTAAGAGAGATAATACTAGCACGACCAGACTAACAGCACTAATACCAGATCCTATCCCGGCTAGTCACCCTTATATTAGGTCCCCACCATTATAGTAACCTATATATAACCAGTTTAAGTTTTCGCTTATAGCGTTTACTATTAATGAAAAGGAGGGAGGGAGAGTAACGCCAGCGTAGTAACAGGTACGCTTCTTAAGTAACATACTTATTACATTATAACCTCTTTAACTAGACGTAATAACCAGTACCAGCCACCTACTTATAATAACTATTTATTGTAATTGTAATATAAGAAGATATAAACTAGCTAACTTAAAATGTCACTAATAGTAATAATTAACATAAATAAGCTAGTATTAGGGGGGGTAATTAAAGACCTTTTAAGGAAATATAGGTAGAAGAGACATACCTCTTAGAACTTAAAAAGCTTTTAAACAGCGGCCACTTTAATAACGTCTTCCCTAAGAACACACCATAAAACCTCTCCTAGCAGGTCACAGAGTGTAAGACTATAGAGGCAGAACTTGTGGTAATATTACATAATTAGTTATTATTAAATCCTACTATACAGTTACCAGTTAAGGTTGGGGATAATAAGGACCTGGGGTGTTAGAAAAACAAAGAAGTTCTTAGTGGTAAGAAAACCTTTAAATTAATTAGTAAAAAGGTGTTATTAAAAGCGGCAGTAATTAGCTCCTATAATATCCGTTTAATAATAACAGGAAGTTATAACAGCTTATAACTTAGTAACCTATTATAACAGTAACACCTGTTAGCACCATAGTCACTAACCCTTTTACTAACAGTGGCTAGTATGTAAGATAACTATAACTAAACGGAAGAAAGTGATGGCTTATTGTAATATTTACAGCCTGCCTTACTAGCTGTTAGTAACTAATATACAGGCAGGCTGTTATTATCTACCTTATAACAGTCCCACCCTACTTAACGTATATTAGCCGGCACTTTTAATATCTGTAATATGATGGTAGGGGCGAGCACCAGGCTGCCCCACTCTTAACCCAGCTTACCTGCTCTTATCACTACCTAGTAACGCTAACTCCTATTTATATTATAACCTCCCCCTTTATTACTAGATAATCTTACATTATAAAGTAGTAATAGAGGTAGGGTTAAAAGTATTAGTTAGGCTAGTGGAGGTAGTGGAAGTGGCAGCTTACTAGGGGATAATAAGAGTAGTAGCAGGTTATTACTATTTAAAGGTGACGAGGGTATATTATCCAGTTAGGATTATAGGGGGGTATTAGAAGCCTGAAGTAACGCCTTAGGGTCTTTATCGCTTTTATATCCCTTTACACCGTAAAGTAGCGGTGGTTATAGGGTTAGGAACGTTAGTTAGGCTAGGAGTAGTAACAGGTTATTACCATTTAGCGGTAAGGGTATGTTATCTAGCTAGGGTAGTAGGTAGTTATTATAAATTTAAAGTAGCGTGGTAGGGTTAATACTAGACTGTTAAGAACTGCCCTTACATAGTAACCAGGGTAAAAAGGTAGAGACTAACGTTAAGGACGTAACTTATAACAGCCCACCAGGATCACCCTACACCTAACTAGCCCACAGGAGGCTGCTTTACGTATTCTTAACATAGTAGTTATAACAGCTCTCTACCTGTACTGTTAAAGTATATAAGGTAGCTGCTAACCCCCTCTCCTTTAAGCATATAACACTCTATTAAGGTGAAGGAGTCTCGTTAGATTATAGTTTGCTGGTAGATATAATTAATAAGCTATAGTAGCGATTAAGACTATCACCCATAGCTTAAGGGCAGCCTTAGCAGGATAACTAAGACCCTATTATAATGTTTACAGTGGTAAAAGGGGGCTTAATATTAAACGTGCTTAATAGTAGACGATTAGGCCTTATTAAATACCCTCCTGGTCTTAACTGCTATATTACTTTTAAAGGTTATAACAGCTGGAAGGATAAAGATATGCCGACACACCTTTACATAGTAGTACATCACAGCACCATAACCGTTATTACCCTCCTGTCACTTATATCTTATAATATTAACAGTATATATGCGTTTAGGACGTTACTTATTACTATCTATTAGGGGATCCGCTAATACCTAAACAGGTATAATAATAAGAATATTATTACTAACGTTTATCTTAATATCCCTGTCTTAATAATGCCAGACTTGCTATTAGAGGAATAGGTCCCTGTACCGTTATATCACATCTTATATTACAGCCTTAAGTAAGTGATAAGTTAAGATGTGATAGGTATGTATATATTCTTTCCTAGGTTATATAAGTGCCTTATTAACGAGAGGCTGTAAGTTAACGTTATCGTTAATAATCTAGCCTGTAAGCTTATATTAACACTGTTATTAGGTAAATAATACAGCTTATAGTTTAACGCCGTATTAGCTCCTGTTATCCTTACAGCTACTTTAATACCTAATAAAAACAGTGTAATAGTTTATAATATAAACATTACCTAGTATATCTTATAAAGTTACTAGGCTGTAATATATCTTATATATATACTGGGAGAAGCTGGGATAGCCTGCCCTTAAGGTACAGTTACTAGAGAGGGTAGTAGTAACGGTAAGGATTATAATATACTTTAAGGTACAGGGAGGATGTAGTATATAAGGCTTACGTTAGGAGGGTAACACCTTAGGGTGCTGATTGATAATATCTAGGTAAATATTAAAGGTAACCTTAAATGTCTTTCCCGCTTTGGGGACTTTATTATCTACATTACCTATAAGAATATTAAGCTCTAGTTTATATTATTAGTTAACTATAAGGTAGTAGTAGCAGGTGAAGGGTTTAAACTTATAGCTGATTGGTTCCTGGAGCACTGGGAGATTTGCTTTGACTTCCGCTTCCTGAACGACGATAAGACGTTTGTTGATTTAGGGAAGCAGATTACTGCCATATTAACTGCCCTATTATATAACGTAGTGGATAAGGTGGCAGAGACGTATTTATACCGTACCTGTTACCTGGAGGTAATCCTTAAATCCTGGGAGGAGTGGATTAAAGAGTAGGTTACGTGGGATTTAGAAGATAGTGATTATAGGAATAATAGCGGCCTAGGTAGTGAAGAGGAGGGTATACCCTTAGATAAAGAAGGTGAAGTTACCAGTCCTTACTGTTATAAGGCCTTTACGTCCCTATTTAGGTCCCCTAAAGAGGGAGCTAATGGGGCTATTAACTAGGCAGCAGCTAGGGTGGAGTGAATAATAGCCTAAGGTAGTGTACAGTTTAATAATAATAGAGGTAGAGGTAGGTGGGGGTGGTGGAAGCACTTAAGGAGATATTAAGGTGGTAGAGATAGTAGGGAAGATAAGGGACTTCCCAGCCCTTATACACCTAAGCTGCTGGTAGCTTTTTACCTATGGGTTATAACTGGGGAGGCTGGTAATATAACGGTAACCTTAGCGCCTGGGGGGGTAGAGATTAGCAGTGGGCTTATTTACTTATAATGGTATAACCTGTTTAAAGCCCTGTTTAACACGTAGAAGGTTTACACCTTATAGCCACCCACTTATAAGAACCTGGCTATTAACCCCCTTTACGTCAGGCAGCTTTAATAAGTAGGTAAAACCATTATTATTTACTAAGCCGCCTTTAAGAAGAGTTACCTGCTTTTAAAGGCGTGCACTGCCCTGAATATACGGGAGTGCCAGGGCCGCTTTTACGGCGTATAAGAGGAGCACCGTATAATAATAACCCTCTTCCAGGAGATATATTAGGTCTGGGACACCCTTAATAACAATAACGCCAGTATGCCTAATCTGACGGCAGCTAACTACCCCCTTACCTGGTTTGTAATCCTTACCACCACCATACTTAACTTCCTTTATATTTAGATTAACTATTATTACTTTTTATTTAAGTATATCCTTAGCTAAACGGGCCTTATATTCTCACTTATTAATATAATACTTATAATTATCACCTTATAATGCCTTCGCTACTGTTATAATAGTAATGGTATTTATAAGGAGCTGTTACTTTTTAGGGATGAGTGGACTTAAAGGGAGTAGATATCCTGTAATAAGTTAAAAGAAGATACGCTAGCTGGTATTATTATTAGTTATGCTGTTACTCTTAATAGGGGTGTAGCTGACCTGGATATACCTTAGTTAACAGAGAGGCGTTGGATGGGGCTGGGGATATATTATTTAATAGTCTATTATAGTTTTAAGTGGTGGTGGTAAGGTTTATTCTAATGGCTGTTCTAGCGGTTTATAGGAGTAGTTACCTAGAGGCTCCTTATTAGTAACCTGTTACTTTATACTAAGTACTATAGGTGGTGGTGAGTGGTTAAGGAGGTTTAGTATATTTAGGTGCAGTTACTCCAGGCTTAGCTGTAATATTAGGATAAGTAAATTAAGGGTAACGAAGTAGTAGTGGCTATGTGGATGGAGTATCTGACATGTTTAGTACTCTACTAGTTTGATTAGGATGTCTGGGATAAGATGACCCGTTAGAATAAGAACTTTAAAGAGCTGGTCCCTACCGTTAACCAGGGTCCTAACTGGAAGCTGCTAATATATTACTAAAGTGTTATATTTAGGAGGTTCTTTAATAAGAACGTGCCCTTAGAGAAGCCCTGCTATCCCCACCTTATTTATGGTAATAAGGCCGGTATTACTAACCCCTGGGAGTTTATCCGCTTTCTCTTTAAGTGGTGGGATTAAAGGGTATGGAAGGTATAGTTAGTAAAGAACTACTAGGTGGTAATATAAAGGATATTTAATATACTTAGCCATTTCCTTAGAGTAGTAGCAGCTGATAAGTGGTTTTAAGACTTTTGCCACATTATCCTGCTTACTTAATGGATCTTACCCTACCTGATAGGAACGTTATTCTTCTCCTTTAATAAAAGTAATAAGAGGACCTTTAAGTTTAAATAGGTTATATAATTCCCTTTAGCTATCCTTACATTTCCCCCTTTTTATATAAAGGGTAAGGGTAATTACATAATTAAGTAATTCCTTTCTGGCAGTATATGCCACTATAATAACGGAAGATAAGAGCCATATATAGCGTTCCTTAGTAACAATCTTTAAAAAATCTTATAAAAGTTATACCGCTCCCTTAATCCTAACAGTAATAATATGAGCAAGTTATATTAGGGAGCAGATGATGTAGCTATACAGGATGGTAGCGATAAGGATGAGGAGGAGGAGGAGGAGGAGGAGGAGGAGGAGGATATATAACGGGCTGGTAAAACTCTTAGTATATTAAAATTACTAAACGTAACGGCATGGTTACAGGATATTAAAAGCTACACCTAGGTGCTTAGTAAGGCTTGCCTTTAACTCTTATAACACGGCACGTTAACACTGGTGGTTAAGGTTAATTTCCCACCTTAGATGCTAACATACGATGTTATTATAAAGTTACCGTTAATAGATGAACTTAATATCTGGTTTAATAAACGTATGGCTCCCCTTATGTAACTAGCTGTACCGGCAGTAACAGCACCCTAAATTTAAGTTAAACATGAGATATAATTAATAAATAAATTGTTATTATAAACTGTAAATGATAATGGTGCTAACGTACTTAATATTCTTATATTTTATCTTTAATATCGCTTGAAGTTTCTCCTTATTATAATGGCCTTCTTTACTATAATAAAGACTGATAATAATGGCCTAACCTAACAGTATTATAAAGTGCCATTATAAAGGAACCTTTATCTTTCACACGTTATAAATAATAGTATAAATATAAAGTGGAACATTTAGTAATTAAGTTTATAAACTAATAACTAACCACTCCATTACATTAATTATCACGTTTCTTGCTAAACCTAGGTAATGGTGGACCCCTTTAAGTCGATTTACTAGATGTGGCAACCCTAAGATATATCCACTTTTCTAATCTAAATTAAGCTAAGGGATGTAATGGGCTAACACCAGACCTGTAATACCACCCACCACGCTAAGTAACACCACTTAACCATGATAATCTAAGCGAATTATACTGCTGGAATTAAATAAGTGAACGTATTAAATCTCCACTAAAAGCATGGCATTGCAGATCTCACTATAGGCAAAGGCCGACCTGTCGTATTACAGCACTCGGCCACTCTGTGAGGCAAAGTAGATGGTATCACCAGTTAACATTAGACTTAGGATATTACATCACCTGTAACGAAACATATAAAACACTATTTAAATTATTATAACTAATTAAGTTATTACACTAGAACTAAACAAACTGATATACCAAACCTCTATTAAACATATAACATTACAAACCCCTTAGCCTGTGGTGATGTAAGTGTTAATTATATTAGTAACTGAACAAACTGGAGCACTAGATCCCCACTAAACACGTGGTATAGCAAACCTTATTAAAAGGTGAGAATCTGCTCTAAAGGCACGCTAGTTTTTAAAGGTAATAATTAAATTAGTTAGTTTACCCACAGGTGTAAACTTTAGGCCGTAATTAAACCAGTTAGTCCACGGGTGTAAACTTTACTGGCCTTAAGGGTATAAATAGTACCCCACCCCCACCTTATATAACCATTACACCTACCCCCTTAAAAAAAAACTACAAACTTCCAGAGAATAAATTAATAACCCTTATTAATATACTAATTTCCGTAGATTAACTGGTTTAATCTCTGCCCTTAACCTATTTTAATTAGCCTGGTTCACCAGAGCTTAGTTATTAATTAACCAGACTCTAACCTTACTAATCGTAACATTGCGCCTTGCCGATCACAACCCCGTACCTTAATTCACATCACCCCCACTAACCGCAACCATACCTCTAAAGGCCGTTAAAGCCAAAGCTAAGGGCAAAGGTAAGGTGACTGCCAGTATAAATGCTGCTAATATAAAGGCTTAGAAATTAGCCGAACAGACGTTTATCAGCATAAATATCGACCTTAAAGGAAGTAAGAAGACGGTATTCTTTTCAGTCTTAAAGGACATCACTATAATATAGTAGGGGTTTAAGCCGGCGATTTAAAGATACGATATGAATAATATGCGGAATCACCCTTTATATAGGGTAATAGAGGCTAGCAGAGAGAAAGGCTTTATCTACAAGTTAATAATTATACCCCACGTTAGATTTTATAACATCTTGGCTTTTACGTTATACTGTATAAAGGCGCCTGTATGGCATGTAAACGTTACATATAAGATAGTTAAGTATAAGTTTAAGTTTATCTCCTTAAACTTCTTAAAGGAGTACCCTAAGATCTAGGATAAGATGCTCCCTGGTTAGACATTTACGTACGTGCTGGATGCTAACAGCTTTAGAAATGACGGAGACTTTACTGCTGTATTAGGGTATAAGGATAAGGCTAACTTAGTTAAACACTTAGACCTTAAAGGTAAGTTACATATTAAACCAGTTAGTATACTGCTACTAGTATACTAACTGGTTTAATATTCACCACTCCCTAATATATTAACTGGTTTAATATTTACCACTCCTTAATAAACTAACTGGTTTAATATTCACTACTCCCTAATAAACTAACTAATTTAATACCTAATGACGATTACTAACCATATATCTTCTAGTTACAGACTACCTTAACTTCTAGTGTTTTTTAAAACATAGTGATATGACATTTAAGAACGGTGATCTCTGTGATAACCCCTTAGGCAGAGAATCGTTTCCCAGTAACCTGTATATTAGAAAGGTATAAATAGACATCTATATAAATGTTTTAATTATGTTTAACCATCTTAAGGTTAGTAAAATCTTAAAGGCACTTGTTAAAATGGAAGGGGATATCCCAGTCCTCTTTATCCGGTAAGGCGATATTAGCAACGTTAATATAACTAGCGAAGAAGCCCAGCACTAATACCATATTATAGTGACGAATATTACTATACTATATGCGTATCTCTGTAATGTGAAGACTTACTATAATTAGAATGTAACGCCTTAATACACTTGCCATCCTAATAGTACTCTGGATATATAGGGAGGTTACGTCGCTAATGACTGGTTCTATACTGTGTTACATCTACTATACTTTAATAAGCGTTACTTATACATGTTCTGGTCACCTTTAGATAGTAAGGGTCCTAAGAAAGGTTTGGCGTTTAAGGTTATAAGAATAAGTGTGACATCTATTAGTAAACAGCTTAATAAAGAACAGTATAAGTTAAGCAAGGTTAATAAACAGGGTGTTGTAAACCTATAACTCCACTCCCTGACGATACATATGCCAGGTAGGTCTACTACATCCCTAATTAATAAATTTAGATATAAGAGGGTGTTTAGTAACTAGACTAAGCGTCTTTACCTGATGATTACTGGGGCTGAAATCTCGGTAGTTTATATAAATAAAAACCAGAGTTAGCACTTTACAGATAACACTAACACAGAACCTGTCAGCATCCTGGTGCTGATTTTGTTAATAAGGAACCTTTAACGTATGGAATTATTCTTAAAACTTGTTATTTATAAGCTGGATAAGACCCTTATTACCTAGTTTAGTTACCTATTTAATGCTAAGTAAAAAGTTAACCTGGTGTAATTTATTATGTTATAGACAACTATTTTGGAAAATCTTACTAACATCCTTGTAAATATTAAGCTGGAATATAATAAAGATAATTATCTAATTAAGTGTTTATAAAGTAAGCGTTTTAAGTTAATAAAGGCCAGACTTAAAGGATTATATAACATTAAGTTGTTATTATTATAGGCATATCCGTTTACCGGTGTCGATAATAACTTAACTATCCTAAGCATAACACTTAATCACCTGGAGCTGGTTATATTAAACGATTTTAAAAAGGTGTTTAATAAGAGCATTAAGGACTCCCTGCGTTTTAATTATAAGAAGATGAAGAATAAGTATAGCTGGGCTTGGAATTAGGAAATTTATAAAGAAACGAAACATCTTCTCCCCTATTAGATAATTAGTAAGTTATACATTATACCTGTTAATGTATTAATATAATATTTTAACTGGTTTAATACTTAAAGCTGATTATAAAAGATACGTACGTTATGTTTAACCTTTCTAATTCGCTAATCGGGTCTTAGTTTTATATAAACAAGGTTAGCACTGGTAAAACCTTTACAATGGCCTTAGCGGTGCTTATGCATTACTATTAACTTGTTAGAGAGAAGAAGGTGGGTAAGAAGATTAAGGCTAGACCTACCCTATACCTATGCCTTACGCCCCTGGTTATTTAGATATTTAATAAGCTGCACCTAAATTTCCCTAAGTTAGAGCTTTACGTTTTCTATTAAAATATTACCCAGATTCTATAAGATAACCCCCACCACATATAAACTTAAAGCACGTAATAGATAGACGATAACCTTTATAATTACGTAAATGATATAGAAAACCCTAAAGTGGCGCTGGTCGTGTACATTTCGGTATATATTACTGTGGCTACTTGCTGGATAATTATAACTAAACACGATGTAGACACGTTTAAGTACGCCGGACGATAAGTGTATAACTAATGTGTAATTTGGAAGTTAAGGATCTCTACTACTCCCACGGGCCTGGTAACCCCCGGCCTTAAGGGTTTTAATAATATAGGATCTGGTAGCGAATCTGAGGACGACAGGGGTGATTTGGACATTACAGTTAACAGGCTTACTAAGGCAGATAACGAGAGTGATATTAACGATAATAGTGATAAGAAGTACGTTAAGCAGTTAAGTAAGCTTGATAAGAAATTTAGGGGTAATTACAGTAAGTACGTTAAAGTAAACGGATATGGATTATTCCTTAACTGATACCCTAAGTAAGTATTAACTGTATATCCCATCCTTACACCCTGCCTTATTATAAAGTAAACCAGTTAGTATACGAATTTTAATATTTTAATTAATTTACTTTTTAATTACCTTATTATATTTACTAATATGTAACTAATCTTGTTATAATCCCTATGTTAAAACGCCAGAAGTTTAAGATCTATTAAGTCTGCTATATTAATACTTATATTACGAAAAGTAAGAAGTTTAAATTCTAGCTTATAATATATGATAAAGCTATTAATCTACGTAACTTTAACTCTTAATGCTGGTGTCTTATACAGGTTATCTTAAAAGTGTTATAGGGTGGTATGTCTGTAACTCCCATTTAGAATAAGATTACAGATTAGAAAGGTTTTAGCCTAATGATATAAGTTACCGCGGTAAAGATACTGGATATATTCCAGCCTAATCTGGACTTTTATTACATAAGTGACGAGTTAATATATAAGGAGGGGTCTGATATGCTTATTATTAAGTATTATACTGATGAGAATAATACTGTTATAAAGTTACATAATATCTACTAAGAGTATAAATAGCATTAATGGAAGCTGGTTCCTTTTTATTAAGATAATATCTGGGACTTTAATAAGGTGGATATTAACCTTAACGTTAAAGATATCTTAAAAGCAAATAATATATTTATTATTAATAGGGGAATAAACACTTTTATAACCTTATTAAATAACTTAAAGTATTATCCTTAGGACGGACTGGGCCTTTTGGAAATTAACTTGACTTTTATTAGATATGGTAAGGATTACGACGCTGTTTACGATAATATTAATAAAATTTTAAGTAATGTCACACTTAGGGAGATAGATTAGATTACTAACGATTATATTAACAGTAATCTTAAGAAAGGTAAAGAGAAGGATCTGGATTAGATTAATGCGCTTGATATGGCGTTGCTCCGGGCCGCTATAGTGGAGGCCTAGAGTAAACACGTATATATAATGATAATATGTGATAATCCTGTTTGTTAGCTGATGGAGGAGGAGATTTGAACGATCACTAATCCTAAGACTGTAAAAAAGGTGAAACGTGCATCTGAATCCACACTTGGCAGGGCCCTTAACCTGAGGTAATAGATGAAGGTTAACCTTAATGGCTTAGGCTTAACGAAACTTAGTGTTAATTTCATCCAGTTATTAATATATAACAGTATAGATGGTGGCATTAGCTACACGTATGTAATATTAAATAAGGATAATAGCTATATCCCCCTTAGGGATTAACTTAACTCCCTCTTTTTCGTATACTTTAAGTTGCCGATTAAGTTGTACTGTCTTTAATAAGTGATGGAGATCTAATCTGAACCTGGTTAAGAAAACACCAGAGTCCTGATTATGATAAACAGCCCTATTATGTAACAGTAAGTGGACTGTATCCTAATAAGGCTAGAATTAAACCAGCTGGTATATTATATAAGTATACTAACAGGTTTAATATCCCCTTAGCCGATTTAGACAGACAGATATATTAACAGCTAAATATAGGGAGGTTACTGTTATGTTTGTTAAGGTAAACTTTAAAGTTAAGTTTATTTATTTAAGACTTTTAATAAATAAGCGTCAGGCTATTATAAAGTAATGGAATTAGGCTGACACTGCGTTTAACATACTGGTATTAAACTTGTTAGTATCTAGCGCTGGACTTAACGTATATTATTAATGTAATTATAGTATTGGAGTAGGGTTTATATGGAATATAGCGACTATTTAACAGTATATTAGTTAACTGTACTATATTAGATAAATGAAGCCCGTCCAGTAGTATCTCCCCATTGTTGTCAGTACTATTAACGAGTGGTTTATAAAACGCAGACTGTATAAGGTATGTAAACCTAACATTAGACCAGTTAGTGTACTTATTAGCTATATTAACTGGTTTACTATTAGCCTAATTTTATACTAATATGTATTAGTGGGTTAAAGAAATCAGCCCCTAGATGCTGGTAAAAGTTAAAGACCCAGTCTTAAAGTTATTATTTGCATATAAGGTCGCTAAACACAGCTTAACCATCCTAGTGAACCGGTTTGGTTAGGTGGTTAAGCCACCTTAATCCATCTGTGATTACTTAAGTGATAGAGTTTTATTTATTAGCAGGATCTACTTGTCTATTATCCGCCTTTTAGGCTCTGGCTTATTAGAAGAGGGAAATAAGGGAGAGGATATTAATATTAATCTTAGAGCGTTTACGGTAAACCTAGTAAAGGTCGCTAACGTTAAAAACTTTATTAAAAATCAGCTTATCCTTTTATATATAAGTTTCCTAAGACCTGTTATCGTTAACATACACATCCGGGACAAGCTTAGCAAGGATAGAAACCCTATTATCCAGGCTAATAGTATATATGTTATAAAATTAGGCTTTAATCCTAATATTATAATATGGGAGACTGTCTTTAACACCTTCCTGGAGATTAAGTGTAAAAGGATTTAACTTATAGAGAAGTATAGTCGTCCTCCTATTAGCGAACCTAAGTGTGATTACACTTATTTTACTAACTACGTTAGGCCCTTTAAGTATATCATTTACAGAGAAGAGGATTTTAAGAAGGATGACGTTAATAAGGAGATGGAAAAGGTGGGAAAGTGGGTAAACAGTACGAAGAAGAGACTTGGATTAAAGATGGTAAAGAAGACACTTACTAAGAGAAAGATAATAGACGATGGTAACCCTCCTCCCTTACAGCGCCGCTAGATTACTTAGGCTATAATAAGGAATTAAGGAACGGTGTAGGGTGATGATGAGATTTAAATAGGTAAACGTTTTAAGAGTTGTTTACCTCCTTATTAAATAACCTATACTTAAGCTGTTAACTTAGGGTAGATTAGTAATAAGGTTTTCTCCCAACTCTAGATTTAGTATTAATACATACAGAATGTGATATAACTAGACTTTAAACCGCTTGGTTTAATAAATTACAGTATATTAAGTGGTTTAATATTAGTAACCATATTAAGTCTTAAAGACTTATAGTAATATAGTAGCCTATTATTACTACAGATAATAATAAATAATCAACACATCTAGTATACGTAACTTGCCCCATGTACCTTGATTGCTAGAATTAACCCGACCTAATAAGCACCTTGCTAGAGCCGTTATAAGTATGACAGAAATAGTACTTAACCTTAAATATGTGTAGTTATTATTTTACTATTATAATATCGCCATTATAGTTCGGGTTATAAGTTGAAAAAGCTCTCCTTTATACTTTGTTTATCTCCTTTATACTCTGTTTCCCCATACACTATTATTACTCTGTTTACCTATACACTTACTGTTATTATACCACTTATTATTATTATAGTCACCTGCTATAATATATATATATTATATATATGTTTACCTATTATATAATGCCAGCCTACTGGAGTAGTATATAATCACATTAACCTACTAGTATAAAAGCTCCCATTCCTTAAACATTTATAATGGTGACTTTTATAATAACTTTTATGTTATAGTATTAGGTAATGTAGTATATATTAAGTCTTATTAGGAATCAGCCAGCTAGGCAGGTAATATATCTAATCTGCTACACCTAGCTTGATATTATTAGGTTAAATACATTACTAGACGAAATTATTAAGCTGTGTGTTAGGGTTGCTCTCTTCTGCGGGTATATGTTCTGTGCTGACTGCTAGATATTTTATAGTAGTTTTGTTTTATCCCAGACCTGCTTTAACTGCCACGATAGTTTAGAGATTATTAATTATAGTTGTTTATTTAAGCTTACAGTATTGCCTGTCTGTATTATTACAGTTGTTTTTACCTTAAAGGAAGTGTTAGATAACGCTGTCCCGTTAATAAAGCCGTTACTGAATTATATTAGAGCCTTTAAGTACTGTGGAGCTTATAAAGAAATTATTATTAATTATTTAATAGGATGTTTAGTTCTGTTATTTAATAAGCCTGATAGTGAATGGAAGGAAGTTAGTTCTGTGTTTAATGTTATTTATGTTAATTCAGGCTATATTTAGGACTTTTAGCAGTTCTTACGTACTTACAGGACTAAGTTATTAGTTAAGTAATTATGGGATTGTATAAACTGTTATTTAGAGAAGGATAACTGTTATGTATACTTTTATTATTATTATATGTGGAACCTAATCTTAATTAAACTTTTTAATAGTGGTGAGTCTTGTATATGGGAGATTACTGGAGAGGAAGTGGATGATAATAAATAAGGAAGGGGTTAGGTGTAAAGAGAAGATGTAAAGGAGGAAAAATGAAATTATTTTAAACTTATATAAAGGAAGTGTCGTAAACATCTTACAGACCCACAGGCTGTAGTTACATGGGCCAGCCAGGCCTTTATAAGAGGATTAAAACCACACACCTTTTTGAAGCTAGAGGACCCCTGGAATAATTATTATTATACCATACCTGTGACGACCCTATAAGCTGTTATCAGGGCCAGAGTGGCCTAATTAAGTCCCCACGCAGGAAACAGTGCATACAGTGTTTTAGGCTGGACTAAGAGTGTAAAGACCTAAAGCCCCTACGAATAATCAGGAGTTGCTCAGTCTTAGCGCCAGCGCTTAGCTACTGAGCACTTTTAAGGCTACTAAGTAGAGGGTGCTTAGTAATGGAGTGCTTAGTCCTTAAGTGAGTAAGTAAATAACACTAAGCAAGGTATAAAGCACCTTTTAGATAACTAGTATAGATAGTTATCATTATAACTATAATGGCCGTAAGGGACTTTTAATTCCTCACACTAATATTATATTATTTATTTATATCCTACTTTTCAGACTCACCTCTGTGTATTATAGTAACAGCGACCTATCGTAATATTATACCCCCGTCTAGGAGTGCTAGTTTAATAAGCTGACTTTAAAACACCCACTTAGTCTTTAGCGTCTTATTATATGCTCTGTCTTAACCTGACTAGCCATTCAGGTCTGTGCTAGGTGCAGGTTATAATAATACTATACCCTTTAATTTCCGTAACTGTTACATAGTAAGCTTACTAGCGTTAGACTTTAAATCTGAAAGCTAATAGGACTTTAAAGTCTGTAAGCCAGTACAGGCCCTCTAGCCTAGAGGCATTCCCGTCCTGACTCCTATAAGGTCTAAAGGCTGGAATCCCCTCCACATTCCAGAGTTACAGATTTAATATAAAGAATAAAAGCAGAGTGAAAGGATCTTTAAATAATAATAAATAAAATTATTAAAGCCGTTTTAATCGTCAGCCTTATAAACCTCCGCTACGCTCTGGTATAAGGCCTCCTCTCTTAACTCTTAGTAATTTTATTTATTATTATACTTATATTAAAGTAATATTAATAATAGAATTGCTTTAAAGAGAAAGTGCTTTAAGATTAAGAAAAATAATACTAAGTTAAGTATTAAAAACTAATAAGGTATTATAACTGTATATTTTAATTATTACATTAACTTAAAATTTTATATAAAGTTACACACTTAAGCTATTATTTACTAACTTCTTATTATTATATTAGCCTCTTATTACTAAGTTAGTAACTACATTATAAAAAGGGGTAAATCTTAATTAATAAAATTAATTATAAATTAGTAGAATTATTATATCTTATATAATAATAACTTATTTATAATTTAAATAGCGTAACGTTACGTATTTACTTAACTAACTACTTATTTATTATCCTGTTTAAAGGATAATTTATT
>Ga0247780_1001031_pt1 | contig 20165 bp, 28 predicted proteins | sample UWRJL079202R5_FD_179927 | JGI IMG/M metagenome (GOLD analysis project Ga0247780, IMG submission 179927) | Plant litter microbial communities from Arlington Agricultural Research Station in Wisconsin, United States - UWRJ-L079-202R-5 | ecosystem: Environmental > Terrestrial > Plant litter >... | reverse complement strand
ATTCACACCAGCTAAAGGCCGACTTTCATTCTTTTGGGAGCGCCACTCAAACAGCGGATTCGCCGCCTTTGTGAGATTTGTATCGTTCCAACCAAGCTCTCCTGCGGAGTTTGCAACTTCGCCCCCGGGTATGGCCGCAAGTGGAGGACGAGAAGCCAGGATGCAGCATTACAGTTCATCACCAACTTCCCTGTCGTCACCACCATCGGCATTGTCAGAGCCTGGATCGCCGACGCGCTTTCTCAACGCGGGCAGGGCGAATATCGAAATGGACGAGATAATTGTCGATCCCGGTTCTGCTCCCCGATTCGACATCATGCAGCAGATGCAGCAACCTCCCCCGCCGCCAGATGTGCCCCTGACTGCTGCCGGTCTACCCAGGAAAAAGCCTGGCCGAAAACCTGGGAGCACCGTGAAGCCCAAGGTTGCTGCCGATGGGACCACCGAGCCGCCCAAACAGCGGCGTCCTCGGAAACCTCGAGACCCGAATGCACCCCCCATCCAGAGGAAGAGAAAGGCGCAAGCCACCGACGACACGGATCCGCAACCCATCGAGAACGGCGCGCGATCGATTTCGAACCCGGCTGCCGGTCGCCAGCCCAAGATTACCGAGTTGACATCGATGCGAATGTCCATGGAGGCTCCGCGACCTTCCGCGCCCGAACCGTCTTACGTCCCCGCAATGCCTAAGCGGGAGGCCATTCCGGCGTCGATGCAGAACATTCTAAACGATGATCCGCCGCCGAAGCCACAACCTGTCGCTCCTGCGCGACAAATGTTTGATCCTATTAGGGGGAATTATGACCCGATTCGCGAGTCCATGGCATCCCGCGACCCCTACGGCACTGGGCCTCTGGGCTCCCCTCGCGCCCCTAGTCAAATGGTCAATCGCGCCAGTGCGTCGCCGTCGATCGCCAGCTTGGTAGATCCACCACCCGCCAGCAACATGATCTCTCCAGCGGCGTCGCATACCTCATACCACAACACTACAACGCAGTCGCGGTTCCAAGAGTCTACATCTATGCCACCCTCTCCTTCACACCCAGTGCGAAGCGCTCCGCAGCACATCACCAAACCAGCCATCGTGGAAGCCAAGCGCCCCCCACCACCCCCTCCGGCGCCCAAACCCGAGCCAGCCAAGGTCTCGAATGCCTTCACACACATGACAACCATTCCGGCGTCGGCCGTGGCTTCGTTGGCCTCAGCAATCCCGGCGCCCGTGCAGAGTAAGAAGATCGCTGCCGTTGTGCAACAGGATCGCGATACGCACAAGAAGGCCAGCAGCAGCTCTTCCTCGCCCCGAATCAACAGTCTCAAGGATGCCCTTCCGTCCATCCCTGGCAGTGAGCGTTCCATCCTCGACTTCGGCAAGGCCAACCCCGGCGAGGAGACGACGGCGCCAAGCATCGTTCTGCATATTCCACTCAATGGCGAGACCAACAAATATGTCAACTTCATGCGCATGGCTGAGGAATCCTACGGCTGGGATGCGCTCCATCCGAGGCTCGCTGCCAACCGCGAGCGTAAGGCACGTATCGCTGCTGCCAGTGCCGCGCTTGAGAAGGAGAAGAACGGCAGCGGTCGTGAGACAGGCGACGAAATGGAAGAGGACCTACAATCGGATGGCGACGGTAGCAACGTCGAAATGGGTGGTGTAGGTGCGCCCAACGGCGCTGGCGCCACAAGCGGTCCTGATGGGGCCCCTGCCAAGAAAGCCAGGAAGAAGCGCAACTTCAAGGAGGACGAATATGACAAGGATGATGACTTTGTGGATGACTCTGAGATGCTGTGGGAAGAACAGGCAGCCGCCAGCAGAGACGGATTCTTTGTTTACAGCGGACCGCTTATTCCCGAGCAACCCAAGGCGGCTATCAGTGACGCCCCACCGAAGAGAGGACGCGGCGGTGGCAGGGGAAGCCGCGGCGGCCGAGGAGGCGCAACACGTGGTGAAGGAACCGGACGTGGACGCGGCGGAGGCCCAGGATCGAGAGGTGGAAGCGTGACTAGAAAACCGCGGATCACAAAGCTCGAGAAGGAACAGCGCGACAGGGAAAAGGCGGAGCGCGAGAAGATCGCACAGATGACGAGCAAAACTGGTGCGGCCGGGCCTACATCCGCGCCTTATCCCGGTCTCGTACCGACGCCACAGAGCGCTTAGGGTTATTCTGATTTCTCTCTGGTTGGGGCGACGTTTTCTGCCGATGCGAAATTTTGGCCTTGTCTGTTTATTGTACATGGGTTTGGGCGCTGGGCTGGCACATTCTCTCAAATGGAGTTTTCATCGACCATAATTTCAACTGTGTATCACCTGGTCAGCGCTGGAAGGGGGCTTTGCTGCCTTGATTTTGTCCTATTTTACTCGGTGTTTGGAGATGCGTGGTACGCATCGCATGGGAAGAGCAATCGTATTTCGAGGAAACCTTGTCTTTCAGCATCAATACTGTTATTTTTATTACCGCCTTCCGACTATTGTCTTTCCTCTCCGAGGAAAGCAGGCCGGTTTATGAGCAACTAGGAGAACGTCAACTCGCGCCCGGGAAGATATCTCTGAGAGCATACATCGCAGGTGGATGTTTAAAAAAGCAGGGAGACTACGACATTTGGGGGATGTGCGTGGACAAGGATTGGCCGGTGGTTGACTGCCAACTTATGACAAACGACGTGGTGGTAATGACCACTCAGGAGGTGTGGTATTGTTAGCGACGGGGAAGCATAGACTGGGAGAATGGAGAATTTGCATGACTCGACCGATGATAGGTAGTTAGCCTCAGCGATCATGTTGTCGACAAGACGACACGCACAAGGCATGGAGATTGAAAGAAACAATAAACATATATCTTAACTCATCAAGGCCAATTGCCATTGTTAGCTACCCCGAGATATTAATCGGCCAATCATTGTGAGAGCACCGAGATAGTTCCCGTTCCGCTTAACCATACAGCACCATCTCACCCATCAGCTTGTGTTCAGCGTCTGCCCTGCAAAAAAAACATTACCTCTAGGTAAATCAAGTATTCTACCTTGCTCTTCAGCCGCTGGCGTGCTTGTTCCAAACAACTTCAAATGCTTTTGTCCACATATATGCGTCAACAATCCCATGCCTGGACCCGGTATAACGGGGCGCCGGTTAACAAATGACATCCAACAATCATGCATTTGGATATTATAAAGGGAAGACCCCCTACTCGCATATCACTACCCGCTACCTCTCCCCAGGCCCCTGAGGCAATGGCCTCTCAGGCAGAACATCCCCTGCCCGTCCTGCTTCAACATCGTCCGCCTGGGCACTCTTCTCGGTAGCAACCTCCGTCGCCGCCGTCGCAGCAGCAGCCCTCCTCGCAACCCTAGCAACCTGCTTCGCCCTCCGCCCTTCATTCTTCGCCACATCCTCGCGCATCTGCCTTATCACGCGGCTCCTCGCACGGATTCTGTCACCGTGATAATAGAAAATAATCGGAATCGGAATCAACAGCACCTCCAACAGCCCCAGCAGTGTCCCTGCCCATTGTGGGGTGAGGGCGGAATACATCGCCGGCCCGGCAAGGGGCAGCGCGGCGCCGAAGACAGAGCGCATGACCGTGTTCCCGGACAGGGCGGAGGCGGCGTGGTTCCCGTATGCAGCGGCGAGGTAGTTAGTCCCGTAGATGAAGCAGAGGGTGTTTCCCATGCCGAAGGGGATTCCGAAGGCGAGTGGGGCGATCCAGTGGATGGAGACGGGGAGGCAGGTCCAGGAGAAGCCGAGCTGGCCGATGGGGGTGAGGAGGGCGCCGAGGGACATTACGGCGGCGGTGGATTCGGGGACGGGATGCCCAGTTAGGGGGTCGCGCGGGTGCGAGTTGATGATGCGCCGCCAGAGGGGCTCGAGGAAGATGGCGAGGAGGGTGCCGACGCCGATGCCGAGGAAGGCGAGGCCTGAGAGGCCGGGGCCCCAGCCGCGGTGCTTGACGAAAACGATCGGGTAGGCGACGAAGCAGAGGTAGAGGATTCCGTAGATGACGGAGATCCAGATGTTGAAAAACCAGAGGATTGGCTCTGTTGCGGCCAGGATGAAGGGCCGGCTGAGGTTTATCTTGAGGAGGTCGACTGTTGATGTCTTCTCGTCGTATCGGCACCACCAGCGCTCGTCGTCGAGCTCCTTGCGCATCCTGGCGGCCTTTCGCTTGAGGATGGTCGGTGCGTAGGTCTCTTTGACGGTCAGCATGATGAGGAAGGAGACGCCGCCGAGGATTAGCGGGAGCCAGTTATCCCAGCGCCAACCAAGATACTGGTAAACGAAACCGCCTATCAAGGGGCCAGTAACGGGGCCATTCAGTGGTGCAATCGACCACAGAGACATCGCCAACGCTAGATACTTCTGGTTTGTGACATCCACCACCGTGCCGGGACTATTCGACACCATGGCCGAACCGAAAAGGGCCCTGTATTATATTAGTGAAACGCCTTATTGACAAACGGAGCAAGAGCAGAACGTACCCAAAGAACCTCACAACGATAAGCTCCGCCAAAGACGTCGCCAGCCCGCAAGGTATGATCAACAGCACAAAAATAAACACGCATACAAGATACACCAGCCTCCGGCCATACAGCTCGCTCAGGGGCGCAACAACAACACTTCCGGCCGCGAGACCCAAGAGATATGTCGTCAGGCCGAGCGTTACGATTGATGAACTAGTCACATCGAACTCGGCCATCATTCCCGGGTTTGCCGCTGTGTACGCGGTGCTGTACAGTACAACAACCCAAGTGGAAAACGACACGCAGAAGATGATCCATGATCGATACCATAACGGCCTAGGGAAGTGTTAGTGGATATCCCTGAACTGGCTGTTGGCGGCACAGTGACCACTACGCTACAGATAGATGTGGTAGGATACAACGTAACATACCAGTTGCGTGGGTTCTCCGAGTCATCAGAGTCAAAAATAACCTCAAAGTCCGGCATGCGGGACGCGGAACTACCGATGCTGGTCCGTGTCTGGATCAGGACCAACTCGGCGCGGGCAGCCTCGTGCTCGGCCTCGGTCCGGAGGTCCGTAGTCAGGGCGTGCTCGAGCGGCGAGAGCGGGTCTGAGTCACCGGAGGTGCTGGATGTGTGGGAAAACAGGCTCGGAGTTGCCTCCTTCTCCTCGGCCACTACTACCCCGGCTCCGAGTCGGGGGGACGGGGAGGGGGAGGACGACGACGACGACGGCGACGGTGTGTGCGCCACCCCGGCATCTTTTTCGGATTCTACGACCATCGTGTCTGAGGTTGTCCTAAGCTAGTTGCAACGGCTAGGTAGGCTAGATAGGTAGGTAGGTTAATTTTCTAGCCCCGCTTCCCCGCGGCGTGTCTGAGCCGATACTCGGAGATATCTAACAATGGTGGTGACAGCCTCCTCAAAAAAAGCCGAGATCATACTTGACAATGAAGTGTAGGACGAACTGCCTCCCACAGGATAGAAAGAAAAGGAGGACAGAACGAAGGAAATAGAAAAGACCAAGCGCAGGACCAGACCGCTAGCAAGCTTTCATTCCCGCTTATTAGCTCCTAGGTAACGCTCCGGTTTGGCGGCGGGCACGAGGATGATGACAAAACACATAAGATCGGAACCGCGGAATTGCGCCATGTATGCGTATCGATCATGACCCGATAGGACGGGTATCGGCTCGGTGCCCACCATCATCGCTGCTACTGCTAGGCCTAGGTCGGTGCTGTACGGGATTAGCGTGGGGATAGCAGGCCGTGGTGGTTGCAGAGAGAGCGATGGCAGCGGGCGGTCTAGGGTCGCCGAGGCCGGGTTGGGAAACGGCTTCCGGCAGCCCCTGCTAGTCGTCGCTGGCGCCGGTGCCGCATGGCCCTCGTAAGAACCGCAACACTGATTGGGACATCTCGTGGTGTGGCGTGCGGGGAGAATATGCCGCCCTCGGCCGGCGTGCATACCCGACAACCCACTCCAACATAGAAACAGCGACTTCTCGAATACTCGCCCGCCATGTTGTTAGTATCGAACAAAATGCAACCCGTGGGAAATATTGCTGGGTCACATCGCAACTGCAGCTCGAAACGTGGGCGGGATCCATCAGGTGGAGTTCCCCACTTGGACTCAATGTCAGCGCGCGACCATGCCGTGTATGCTTGCCGAGGATGGAGCTTTGGCTTCGGCTTCAGCTTCGAGAAGGCCGGTTCCGTCAGGTCCTAGTCCAGGAGCCAATTCCAACACGGCCTGGTCTTGTCGGATTGTGTCAACGCAGTTATTGTTAGATTTTGCTCTTGTTTAGCTACCATTGATATCCGATGGCACTTATCCAAGTCTCCTGGAAACGGATCTCTGCAGCAGCTCGGCCTGGAGGCCCACGCGGGACTCTGAATTGGATAAGAATAGGCTGCTTTGCCCATCAAAGAACCAAGGGCATCACTCCGGCGGCAGAGTGTCTTATGGCACCCGGTGGCAAAACGAGTGCAACTACGTGTACTTGCGTTTACCAGTTTTGAGAACTCTCCCAGCAGGCGGCCATAACCTGGTGAGGATGAAATTCGAATATAACCAAACTACCTAGTATCACCAACGTGTAGCTGGGATGCTATCTCTTTGAGAGTCTTGGAGATGTGCCGTAGCTCTGCTCAACGACGTTTCGATACAGACACTTACTTACCGAAAGTGCTTATATTTCTTCCCCATCAGCTCAACAATCTCTGAGTCGGCATCTCTGTTACCAGTTTAGCCCGATGAGGCAAACCGCAAAATAAAGGGTTCAATATAGGTAGGCACGCTCACGTACCTTTTGCCAATCTTGGGTAGACATGTCGTACACGCGAGACCGCGGATTATCCGAGATTCAGTAGGCCCTCATCTAGTTTGCGTTGTAAGACCCGTATTCGGGCAGTTGCCGTCTCTAAAGGCCGCGCTTTCCGTGGCCCCAACGCCGTCATCGTCTATATGCTTACTATATGACCTCAACTCTTCTCAGTGATGGGCTACTGCGCAGCCGTGCGATCGATCCCTGCTACCCCGTTAGTCGCACCTGGGGCGGCCGGCCGGCTACGGTGTATGTGCCAAGCAGGATGGCATTATGACACCTACCAACATCCACGATGGTCAAACTCCGATACGGCCGCCGATAAGAGCGAGCCGAGATACCGTGCTGCGGTTGCCGTAGGGCGGGGATTCGTCTGTCCCATTCCCTTGAAAGATTTAGGGGCGAGCACAACTCATGTGCCACCGAAACAGTATATTGCGGGTCCAATGACTGTTTGGTTCGTTCGGATGTGATGGGGGGCGGTGTGAGTATGTGATGTTGAAGCTGTCTCGGGATTCTCTGAGGCAAAAAAAACGATATTAAGTTGATCCCCCTTATTTCCTGCTTTTGATGTCTTAACGGGCCCCTTGTTTGCAAAATTGCGAGGCCAGACCTGCCAGGAACAGGCCTCGAGTTGAGGTAGGTGTCGCAAGACACTAAATGTCTGGTCTCGAGTATTCGTAGACATACATATGCATGTCTGAGACATATTGCACGGCATTTGGTGATCCTTGCTCTTTCTAGTTGCAGGACTACATTCCAATGTCTGCCTGCCGGCAAGAACATGAGCTGATAAAGGAGTGCCTCCTTAAGAGGTGCGTGTACTGGCGAACGGTGCCCGTTCGCTATGCATCGAATCTTACGTCATGCCTTCATTTCTTTTTCTCTGCCCTCAAGTACGTAGAGTCTTGTTGGATGATGGACCATGGTTCATCCTCTCCGGCTCCGTGGCCGAGCCCTAGGTCGGCTGAACTGCGGGCTATCAAGATAACATGACTGATGAGAGTCGCCCGGCAATGTGGGCGTTGCCGGAGGCAAAGATGAATCCCTCCCCCGATCCAACCCAGGTGGTTAAACAATCAGAGGTTTAGAGGCGGTGTGCTTATTTTGGCGTGCGGTAGAGGTGATGAACCAAGTCACCAAAGGAGGGTGTCATCGATACAACCACATTTCGGGCCCGCGTACTTCGTGGTGTGGCCAACTGAGATGCCTGCAGATGTGATGGGAAATGTTGCATTTCGGTTGGCCCTTTCAATGGGAAAGCTACTAAGGCTGCCTTCGGGATGTCAATGTATTGTATCGATGAACTTGTTTCAATGGTGATACGCAGTGTGGAGCGTAATGGCTGGGTGTCAGTAGGCAGTGGCAAGGACGGACCGTACGCCGGGTGAGTGAATGGTGTGTGTGAGCTGCTGCGGGGGAAGGACTTGATTGGGCGAGAGTGAGAGTCTGAACATAGCACAAATCGACCCGATGCAGCAGCGGAGGGCTGTAGTAACTGGGCCAATCGACGGGGGTATGGCTCCTTGAGACACAAGCCAGCGGCTTAAGACGGGAGAGGATTCGGAGGGCGACGTGCAACGACGGCGTTTCCAAGAGATGTCTGGCCCGCTACTTGAGTAATGGTGCTGATAAAAGCACTACCGAAAGGTGCAGTTTGTCTAGCGCAATGTCGTACCATAGGGCAGTGTGTTTCATCTTCCTCATCGATCGCCTCGGTCATGCGAAATTCTCGCCCTTTACTTCTTTGGCAATGTATGCTCAAAGACATGCATCGAGCGCGCATCCGAGCCGTTGTTCAGCGACGGCTCGAGGCGGAGAGGAAAGGGGTCGCTGCCAAGACAGCGTATCAGCCCCCCCACGACAGTAAGGTAATCCTGACGACCTTGTTGATCTTCGTCATGCCGCCGATTGCAAAGTCTGGAACAACCGTTCAGTTTCTCTTGCGTCCCTCTGCCGCTGGTTTCGGTATGCGCACAGCAATGATAGCAGGCTGTCGATCCGGAAATTCGAGAAGAAACATGAGGCGGGTGATCGACAGCCACCTCTGTCCCATTGTACTAGATCTATGTGCTAGTGCGGGCTAGGAAAGGGCGTATTTTGAGCATCTTGGTCTGCGGCAAGCCGTCTGCAAGAACGGCCGTGTGTGGTCGCAACGATGCAATACACTGTGGGCCGTTTCTATTAGCCAGGCTAAGAAAGGCGAATATTCCGGTGGCGCCGCCGTCCCATCGCCAACCTTCGTGGAGAAAAGAAAAGGCAATATCGAAAGATTGCGGCTCTTCCCCAGGTAGATTGCTGCGGGGTGTACCCAGCTAGCGCGGAATGGCGCAAGGTGCTGAGCGGGGGATGTTAGACAGGAACTTGCATCTGAAATAAGGGATCATGACGCAAATTTGATCGCATCCGTCCAACAACTCGATGGTTTCGATCTCGAGGGGCCCGGGAGACGCGTAGTTGGCTGGTTCCTATCGCGTTCCTGGAGCTAGCCTGCGAATGAGACACAAGCCGCCGTTGTTCCTGGTAGTGAGGTTGCCCTGCACATCAGTCCCCGCTCACGAGGACATTACCCCTGGCCTTTGCCGACCGACCCTTGGAGAGGGTGGAGATTGATGATTGACCAATGAAAACTGCCGGTCCGCCACACAGTCTCCACACCGCCGAGGTACCTGTCTAGTCGTGCACATCGCCCCCTCACGATTTACTCCCCTTTGTAGGGCGTCAAAAGCCTCTGTCCAAGTGCATAGGAAGCACTGAAAAGTGATATGTTGTTATTTCGATTCTCCTTGGCGATCCCCCGACTGGACTGCGTCAGCATCTTCACTGTTAGGCGGCGCAATGCTGAGTGTGGGGTGAGTTGTTGATGTATTACCTGAACACCAAGCATGAGCCGCGACCTGGTAATTAGAGTACTTCGTAGCAGGGAGACAAGAGAGCCAGCAGGGTTCGAATCTGTTTGTCTTCTCTATGCTCACTCTGTTCACTGGTCCGAAGAGAGAATGTTTAAGATGGTGGGCTGGTTGGAGGGGGCGTTGACTTCCCCAGCTGGCTGGGTTCCTTTTCTTTTTGGGCAGCATCTGAAACATCCATGTCTCTGGCGTGGGAATGCCAGGGGGATTATTGTCGCTTTCAGTCCCTGCTTGAACTCCATCTCTGCCAGGCTTTGGGTCCCCAGTGTCCGTACGGAGTAACTCCACAACGAAGGCGCCATCCGAACTCCTACCCCTTTATACTAATGTTATTATTTGGACTAGGGATCCGATCCGCCGTGGTGTTGCTCTGCGAGCCGAGAGCTGCCCCCGCCCCCTGCTCGCTGACCAAAACGGTGCGCCTTGGCCTCTTCCATGTTGATGATGACAAGCACTGAGAACGGGAACGGCGCAACAGGGTCGTCCTCAATATCCTCCCTCCACACCCTCGGTTGACTCCCGACGTGATCCGTGACCCCCTTTCAATTTTGACCAGGTTGCATGGTGATTGTCTCCTGCTCGATGCGCGGGCAGCCCCAACCTAGCAGTCGCTCCCTTTCCGCTGTACTCCACCACGCTGGGCTTCGGCATCCTGACTGGCTGCGTGCTTCCGTTTGAGAGCGGCTCAGACCCCAATTTGCGCCCTATCAGCATCGTATCAGGTTGACGTGCCCTGTGCCCTCCAGGCCTCCCCAACTTGCCAACCGGAAGTTTTGGACACAGGCCCACTACAGAGACGTGCCCTCCCGCACTCAACCCCAAGCATCCCAAGAATCGAACAACCCGCGTTCCATCCCTCATCCTCAGACTGGTCACAGAAACCACGAACAACAGAACGAGGCACGACGAAGTTCAAAAAAAGCACGCTCGCCTGACCTTCCCGCAGTTTCTAACGCACGCCGCCTGTCGTGCGACCTCTGCCGTAACGGGCCTTTTGTGTAGGCGCATTCCTTTTTCAAACGCCCTCCTTTGTGGCGTTCTCTGGCCGACCGCCCCCCAGACGCCGACGCTGTTCTCTCCTCCTGCGACATCTTTCGATCGCTTGGGGCGACCCAAAGATCACTGCCCGCGACCGTCACTTTCATCTGGTTCAGCCGTTTTTTGCTCACCACAACTCGCCCCTATTTAGGTGGGGTCCTGTCGTGGATTCTTAATCGAAACACGAACATCGTCGCAACCGCATCAAGTGCCCACCTCAGCCAACCGACGCAGGTTTTCCTCCGTCCGACGACATTATTTCTGTCGCCTCCTAGGATATAACCCTCATCTGCGCGGCGGTCATCGTTATCCGACCTTACTGGCGCATATTGTAGTCGCGCTCGGTTCTAAAGGCCTCGGGCCTGGCAGCTCGAACACGCCTACTTCTCGTTGGCGGGACTGGTAAACATGTCCGTCATGCTTCAAACGCCATCGCGAGCCTCGACAGCGTCTTCATCTTCGTTCCAGCCTCTCTCCCGTCAAAACACAATGTCTTCGTACGATGGCTCGCGCTCTGCGCGCCAATCTAAGCGCTACTCGATGTCGGCTTTGTACATGTCGATATCAGCGAATGAGTCCGATCTCGTCATTGACGATGATCTTGCCAGAGGTAGGATATCTCTGGGCCCCAGTTTGATTCAATGCTGATTTTTCGGATAGCCCAGAAGGTCTTGCGGGAATTGAAGGCGAAGATCTCGTCGCAGTCGAAGAAGAATTTCGTTCTCGAAAAGGATGTGCGGTACCTCGACTCGCGCATTGCTCTCCTGATCCAAAATCGAATGGCCCTGGAAGAGGTATGGAGCCTCTTTCGCACTTGATACTATCGCTTGCTGACATAATTGCTTTCTAGCAAAACGAAGTTGCTAGTCATCTCGAGGATGCGACCGAAATGCAGGAGGGCGCCTTTCCCAATGACGACAAGACCCAGCGATACGGAAACTTGTTGTTCCTTTTGCAGTCAGAGCCCCGCCATATTGCCCATCTCTGCCGCCTCGTCTCGATGAGCGAGATCGATTCCCTGCTGCAGACAGTCATGTTCACCATCTACGGAAACCAGTACGAGAGTCGTGAGGAGCACTTGCTCTTGACTATGTTTCAGGTACGTCCTCGCCGCGCTGTCGCTCGCTAATCCAAACATGCGCCAAGCTAACACCCAACCAGTCGGTCCTCACTTACCAATTTGACAATACACCTGAGTACTCTTCACTACTACGCGCTAATACGCCCGTATCGAGAATGATGACCACCTATACCAGGAGAGGGCCGGGCCAGAGCTTCTTGAAATCGGTGTTGGCGGATAGGATCAACAGCCTAATCGAGCTGAAGGATCTCGACTTGGAGATCAACCCTTTGAAGGTGTACGAGCGCATGTGCGAGCAAATCGAAGAGGATACCGGCAGCCTTCCTGCGTCTCTTCCCAAGGGAATTACGGCAGAACAGGCCGCTGAGAATCCACAGGTGCAGGCAATCATCGAGCCTCGGCTGACGATGTTGACTGAGATTGCTAACGGCTTTCTCACGACAATCATCGACGGCTTGGAGGAAGCCCCTTACGGCATTCGGTGGATCTGCAAGCAGATTCGGAGTCTGACGAAGAGGAAGTACCCGGACGCTAATGACCAGGCTATTTGCACTCTGATCGGCGGTTTCTTCTTCCTACGGTTCATCAACCCAGCTATCGTTACCCCGAAGTCGTACATGCTCATTGACGGGACACCGGCGGACCGGCCTCGGAGAACATTGACACTCATTGCGAAGATGTTGCAGAACCTCGCCAACAAGCCATCGTATGCAAAGGAACCGTACATGGCGAAGCTCCAGCCGTTCATTCAGGGGAACAAGGATCGTGTGAACAAGTTCATGCTCGACCTGTGCGAGGTTCAAGACTTTTATGAGAGCCTCGAAATGGACAACTATGTTGCGCTTTCGAAGAAGGACCTCGAACTCTCTATCACGCTCAACGAAATCTACGCGATGCATGCGCTCATCGAGAAGCATACTGGGGAACTGTGCAAAGACGAAAACTCGCATCTCGCGATCATTGTGTCCGAGTTGGGCAACGCACCACCCCAGGTCCCACGAAAGGAGAATAGGGTCGTCAACCTCCCGCTATTCAGTAGATGGGAGACAGCCATAGACGATTTGACCGCTGCTTTGGATATCACTCAAGAAGAGGTTTACTTCATGGAGGCCAAATCCGTCTTTGTTCAGATCCTGCGAACTATTCCTCCCAATTCCTCAGTGGCTAAGCGGCCGTTGCGGCTCGAGCGCATCGCCGATGCAGCTGCTACGTCCAAAAACGAAGTCGTCATGGTCCGCAAAGGCATTAGGGCGATTGAGCTGCTTGACCAGCTGAGGGAGATGAAGGTCGTCGATAAGAGCGACCAATTCGCTGTCCTGCGGGATGAGGTTGAGCAAGAGCTCCAACATTTGGGATCCCTAAAAGAAGGCGTGCTTACCGAGACAACGAAACTTGAGGAGGTGTACAAGACAATTCGCGACCACAACTCATACCTTGTCGGTCAACTTGAGACGTACAAGAGCTACCTCCATAACGTTCGGAGCCAGAGTGAAGGCACCCGGAGAAAGCAACAGAAGCAACAGGTCTTGGGACCGTACAAATTCACACATCAGCAGCTGGAAAAGGAGGGTGTCATTCAGAGGAGCAATGTACCAGACAATCGGAGGGCCAACATCTACTTCAACTTCACGAGCCCCCTGCCCGGCACATTTGTCATATCACTCCATTACAAGGGTAAGTTGAACTTGGACGCTTGAATGTGTTTATAGAGCAGGAGCTAATGTGGATTTATTCAGGCCGAAATCGAGGTCTTCTAGAACTCGACCTTAAGCTGGACGATCTTCTAGAGATGCAGAAAGATGGCCAGGATGATCTCGACCTCGAATATGTCCAGTTCAACGTCCCCAAGGTCCTCGCTCTGCTTAACAAGCGCTTCGCCAGAAAGAAGGGGTGGTAGACACATCGCTCGCTATGGCCTTGTCTTCCAATGTGAGGTTTTCTCCTTCCACCAAAGCCAAAGACTGGAAGCCGGAGTTCGGAGTTCTTGTTTGCCCACAGGTCGGACCTTGATACCACTGTCGCTTGCTATTTCGGTTTTTCGTCTCGACCTCTATATGTCTTTTATGTTCCATTTCAACCTATTGACCCGGCCCCGGCATCGCATTTTAGGCCATGCTGTGTTTGGACTGGAGTCTTCCCGTCCATGGATTTACCACGTTTTAGGCCATGGACTTTTCGAGCAGCGAAACGAGCCTGCCGTTGTGTTATATACGCCTTTGCGGACAAGCAGCCGACCTTGTCCCGATTTTGGGTTGCATTTTGCTTTAGGATTGCCGGCACCAACCGGTCAGGGATAGCCTTCCATCCGAGTTCTGGACGAACACCAAAAACGCACGATCACAGCACCAGCCTGGCTCACAAAGATCGGGATGGAGAGCAAATAACTGGTCAGCGGCCCTGGCCAGGGTCAATCGTGATATAATATAATGCTCGGATGGACTGTCTGCTGGGGAGACAGATAGAGGAACAGGGTGAGGGTGGAAGTTGCCAGAGGGCACGTAAGTACGAGTTGTGCAGGAAGATTCTGAACGGAGGAAAATACGCAAACGAGGTCCGGTGCGGTCGGAAAGGGCAGATGATCTGCGACAACGAGAGGGTACGATAAGTATAGGTAACACGATGGCGAAGGGGAGTGGAATGGGGATTGGGATCTGGGATGAGTTGTGGGAGCTGGAATTTTCCTTCGGCTGGTCCGGTTGCGACTGGTTCTTCCTCTTTGTCGTTTCATTTTTATCTCTTATTTTTAAAGTTGGAAGTGGGAGCATTCCCCTCGTCACGAGTCAAGGGTCTTCTTTTGTTTCATACGACCTATTTTCTTACGCAACAACTGTTTATTTCTCGCTCTCCTTAAGGACCATAGCTGGGGGTGGACGTGATGAATGCTGTTATTATATTTTGCGGGAGGCATTCGACCAGCGTGGAGGAAAGATGAAACGAAATACGATGAAGAATGGAACGCGTATTAGCGCAAGCAGCGGAAGGCTTCCTAAGCCAGTGAATCTCCTCCATTTGCATGGCTATATTGGCTTCTTGAACGAGTTGAAACTGCGTCACTCCTGTTCGGCCCTGTTTGCCTTGAGGCATTGGACATATGTATGGACCGGTCGGCGATATTCCCATACTGATTTGCAACCAACTGCAATGATGTGTGAGAGATCGCGGCGACAAACTATTAGGGGCTGGGTAGTCACAACCTGAGAGAAGCGACTTGGGTGGAGAGGGTAGCTGAAAACCGCTGAAGAGATCTTGTTTGCTCCTTGAGGTTTTTTGCCGTCTTGTGTGAATTGACACCATCGTCTCACCCCCTCTACTGCAAACGTAGGAAATGGTCCACGGTCAAAATCGGGTTATTTTCTTTCAGACAGGGAAAGGGGAGAGCAGACACGGAAGACCTGAAAGGAAAAGAAAAAAAGTGCAAAAAAGATATCATGCGACGGGAATTGAGCCCGACGTGGGGGTCGAACCCACAACCTTGAGATTATGGAGTTCTCCTTAAGAGTCTCACGCTCTACCGATTGAGCTAGCCGGGCTGGCTAGCCGCATCGCTGCTTTTGGGAGGGAGCGAGGCATAGGGGCTTGAGAACGATGTACAGAAACCGGGGCGCGGCTCCGTGGTATTGTTGCTTTGATGATTGAAGGACTGATGGTCCTTTGTGTTTCTGAGTTGCCCGTTTGGGAGCCGGGATGTTCCTCGTGGTGGGGTGTTACTTGAGCACTTGCTCAGTCTTATCTCTTGGGGAGATGTATTGGACGGTCGAAGGAAGAGGGAGGCAATGGGAAGCCGCGGCTGAGCTCAAAGCATGCCGAGAAATTCTGTGTTCTAGACTCCGAAACAGCGCTATTTGGGCTCTGCAAACCGAGCTGTTCTCGTGCAGATTTTCGTCGAGTTGTGAAGTGTCGCTGGTTGGTGCGGATTAGGTGGCGATGCCTCTTGGGCATGAGGTCCAGGTCTTTCGTCACGGGCCGGTATTGCCGGGTTCTCGGAAGGAATGGGGCCTTAAAGGGACTGGGCGATTTATGGTATGATTTTCCTGAAACTGGCTGGTAATGCCTAATGGGCTGATGTCGGTAGGCAGCAGACAGGCGCAGAAGAGAACAGGACGAATAAGTTCTAGACCCTGTAAATCGGCCGCGGCACAATCATCTCGCACCCCACCGTTGCGTGGAAGGCCCCGCCGTTCAGGGCCCCCCTGCTGGTGGCATGCAGCTCATGGTCCAGGCTTGAACTCATCTGCCATCCGAGCCTCAACCTCACGTCATCGCCACTGCGAACTTGACCCCCAAAATACTTGGACCTTCAAAGGCCGCCCAGCATCTTCATATCCTTTACTTCATGAGAGAATTCCTGGTGGCTAACTCCAGCGGTCGAATCAGAGCCAATGAGTAGTCTTCATTATGATGCAACATCGCGGATGAGCAGCAAGGTCAGCGTCCGGGCTTGCTCAGTCAGCGCAATTCAACGAAGATCAGCCTTGATTCCATGGAAAACCCGGCGTGCTTTGACAGAACGAATGCATGCGGCTGCATCTCGCGCCGCAGGAGGGTGAGTTCAAAGCAGGATCCGATGCCACCACGACACCAAGCGATTGGTTGTGAGATACCAATGGGTAGCCAACGCAAGGGCCCACTTTTTACCGCTGTCGACATCAGACCACCTTCTTTGCGGCAACGGTATACTTCGTACATCGGTGGGAGCCGGCTACGGTAAAAAATGGAGCACAAGGACGGGCAGCCCCGCCCAGAGGGATTTCCCGACGGTGCCCTCGGGCCCAACTGGCTGCCTTCGACGATCAACTCGTAGTTAGCTAGCTTATTGCCTACAATATCCGCCGTTGGTACTCACCCAAGCTGCCCTAGAATGTATAAAGGGCGACCCGTCCCCTCTCCCGTATGAACTTCCCTCGTCAAAGTAATAGCAGCTTAGCAACTATCACCAAGACAGCCATTCATTGGCCACACAACAATTCATCATGAGCGACTCCCAGGAGCTGGAGAGCATCAGCCCGTATGGGCCTGCTCGCTCGACCGTCAAGGGAGAACCCCTCACGAGGGAGCAGATTGAGCAGTACAACGACTTCTTCAAAGCTAGTCTCTATCTCAGCCTCGGCATGATCTACCTGAAGCAGAACCCGCTCTTGAAGGAGCCCCTGAAGAAGGAGCACCTGAAGGCACGCCTCCTCGGCCACTTCGGCTCGGCCCCGGGCCAGATCTTCACCTACATGCACTTCAACCGCCTCATCACCAAGTACGACCTCGACGCCATCTATATTTCAGGGCCCGGCCATGGCGCCCCCGCTGTTCTCTCACAGGCATACCTCGAGGGCACGTATTCCGAGGTCTATCCCGAGACATCGGAGGACGAGGAGGGCATGCAGAAGTTCTTCAAGCAGTTCTCCTTCCCTGGCGGGATAGGATCCCATGCGACACCCGAGACACCCGGCAGTCTTCACGAAGGCGGCGAGCTGGGCTACTCAATCTCACACGCATTTGGCGCCGTTTTTGACCACCCGGACCTAATTGCTGTCACCATGGTCGGCGACGGCGAGGCTGAAACCGGTCCGCTAGCGACATCATGGCACTCGACAAAGTTTCTCAACCCCATCACCGACGGCGCCGTCTTGCCAGTCTTGCACTTGAACGGCTACAAGATCAACAACCCCACCATCCTCGCCCGCATCAGCCACAAGGAGCTCGAGAATCTGTTCATCGGCTACGGCTACCAGCCTTACTTTGTGGAGGGCGACGATGTCGAGAGCATGCACCAAGCAATGGCGGCAACCACCGAGCACTGCGTGCTGGAAATCCGCAAGTTCCAAAAGCAGGCTCGTGACTCTGGCAAGGCTTTCCGCCCCATCTGGCCTGTGATCATCCTCCGGACGCCCAAGGGCTGGACAGGGCCAAGGAAGATTGACGACAAGTACCTGGAGGGCTATTGGCGCGCACATCAAGTGCCAATCACCGATGTCCACGAAAACCCCGAGCACCTCAAGCTACTCGAGAAATGGATGCGAAGCTACGAGCCCGACAGAATTTTTGCAGACGGCAAGATCAGCAAAGAGCTCCAGGCCGCCCTCTGCCCAACAGGCATTCGGCGGATGAGTGCCAACCCCGTCGCAAACGGCGGAGCCAACAGAAGGCTTCTGCGCATGCCAGATTTCAAGGACTATGCCATCGATGTGAGCAAGCGCGGAGCTACGATGGCCGCCAGTATGTCGAACATGGCCGGTCTTCTTCGGGACGTCATGGCCGCCAATCCGCACAACTTCCGTCTCTTTGGTCCGGATGAGACCGAGTCCAACAAGCTGGGGAAGGTGTATGAAGTCGGAAAGAAAGTATGGATGGGTGAGTACTTCGCTGAAGACGAAGACGGCGGCAATCTGGCCATGGAGGGCCGGGTTATGGAAATGCTCTCGGAGCATACATGTGAAGGGTGGCTGGAGGGTTATATCCTCAGCGGTCGCCATGGTCTCTTAAACAGTTACGAGCCATTTATCCACGTCATCGACTCGATGGTGAACCAGGTATGTTGCCCCTTTTCCAGTTCGCCAAACATTCCTGTCTAATATCTGTTCGTAGCACTGCAAGTGGCTCGAGAAGTGCCTGGAGGTAGAGTGGAGGAACAAGATTGCGTCCCTCAACATCCTCCTCACGGCCGTGGTCTGGAGGCAAGACCACAACGGCTTCACGCATCAAGACCCCGGGTTCCTAGACGTGGTTGCAAACAAGAGCCCCGACGTGGTCAGGATATACCTACCCCCGGATGGCAACTGCTTGCTTTCCTGCGTGGACCACTGTCTTCGTTCGGCAAACTACGTCAACGTCATTGTTGCAGACAAGCAGGATCATCTGCAGTACCTCACGATGGACGAAGCCGTTATCCACTGTTCCAAAGGCATCGGTATTTGGCCGCAGTTCAGCACGGATCTCGGCGAGGAGCCGGACCTGGTGATGGCGTCTTGCGGTGACATCCCAACGCACGAATCGCTGGCTGCCATCGACCTCCTGCTGCAGCACTTCCCCGATCTCAAGATCCGCTGCGTCAACGTTGTGGATCTCTTCAAGCTCATCGCGCACGAGGATCATCCGCACGGCCTCAACGATGGCGAGTGGACGTCTATCTTCACGGCGAACCGGCCAGTCATTTTCAACTTTCACAGTTACCCTTGGTTGGTGCACCGTCTTACGTACAAGAGGCCGGGCTCGCAGAATATCCACGTCCGTGGATACAAGGAAAAGGGCAACATTGACACGCCGCTTGAGCTCGCCATTCGGAACCAGACGGATCGCTTCAGCTTGGCCATGGACGCCATCGACCGCATGCCGCATCTCGGCAACCGCGGCTCATCGGCGCGGGAGTCGCTGCGCAACGAGCAGCTGAAGGCTAGGAACGAGGCGTTTGAGAACGGCATTGACCCTCCTTTCCTGAAGAACTGGGTGTGGCCACATGAGAGGCTAGGCAAGTTGACGGCACCAAAGCTGACGTAAAGTGTTTCGCTGGTGTTGGGTATTTATGATGGGTAATGAACGCTATGAGCATAGTCTTGCGCATTGGATTTTGGCGGTCTTAATCTGTAGAGATATGGAAGACATATGAATGAATAGATGCGTTAGTCAAATCGCGCGAACTTATATCTGTGACGTTGGTGAGAGAGAGTTGTGATTTGTCCCCTGCAGCGGACGTGGTGTGATTTTAGCGTGTCGCTATCCAATTACAGGGCGGTGGCGTCCACTGCAACGGTTAGCCACCTGACCCGACCGGCACGACTTTCAGCTCGCTCTCATCATGTAATTTCACTCATTCTCACGACCAACACATGTCGTCCATCTACACTCAAACCCTATTGCGATCACCTCCCTAAGATAGAATTCCATCAACTCGGCAGAAATCAATTGCAGCGAGTTTATTGCTTCCATGATCGCAATGCCGCGAAAGGTAAAACCCCAACTCCCAACTCAAACCGAAAGCATCGAATGAACCACCAACACCGACACACCACTCCTCTCTCCCTCCCTCCTCTCCCAGAACACATCCATAACCCCCCTCCCTCCCTTCTACCCCTGACTGACCCTCACAGGACAAAACAGCAACCCCCACAGCAACAGCCCAAAATCGCGAGGCCCAGCGCCGCTCCAGGGCCCGTCGTCGCGAGCTCATAGAGGATCTGCAGCGTCGCGTGGCAGAGTATGAGAAGCGCGATGCGCAGGCTACGGAAGCCATGCAGCTTGCTGCGAGGAGGGTGGTTGAGGAGAATAAGCGGCTGAGAGGGCTGTTGGGGAGGTGTATTTGTGGTCAGTCAGGTGATGTTGGGGAGGGGCAGGGGCAGGGGGGTGTGGGTAATCATGAGGGTGAGGTTGCAG
>Ga0247780_1001030_pt1 | contig 20165 bp, 19 predicted proteins | sample UWRJL079202R5_FD_179927 | JGI IMG/M metagenome (GOLD analysis project Ga0247780, IMG submission 179927) | Plant litter microbial communities from Arlington Agricultural Research Station in Wisconsin, United States - UWRJ-L079-202R-5 | ecosystem: Environmental > Terrestrial > Plant litter >... | reverse complement strand
TTACTAAAAAAAAAAAAAAAAAAAAAAAAAAAAAGGTACCCATTCTGGAAATCGCGTGGTCCGTAAGCAGGTGCCAGAGGGTCGCTGGGCTTGGGCCAATGTTGGTTGAAGTGGGTAAGGGGAATTGGGATTGTGCGGGAATGAAGTGTGTGCGATCATTGGTTCCAGTTCTGCGGGTGAGACAACTGTGTAAAACCAATATTTGCTGATGTCTATTACCCCTAGTATAGGCAAAGAAAAGAAAGGAAAGGAAAAGGGCATTCATCACGGAGTCACGGTGTCGCAAGAGGGAGGCAATGGAAAGACGTGCAGAAGGAGCGAGCAGGTTTCCATTTAGAGCATTCTGGCGACGCTCCTCGCTGAGGTGTGGCAGGTGTCGGAACCATCCGCTCTCCCCCACGTGTCCCCCATCACCGGGGCACCGTTGCGTACCGCGCCGGTAGTGGCGGAGGTCGGAGGTGTGTCCGTCCCCTTCAATCTCTCGTCCCCTGTCCATCGCAGCGTTGCAACACTTCCGCGTGAGCCTCCAGCAACAAGACTCACCCCACACAGGGGCTCCGCATTCCTACAGAGTAATTGATGGTTAGCAGTACGGACAGCTAAGCAATTATTGCACTCCAGGCTTAGCGGCCGTTGGCAGAATGCTGTCCATATCGTTTGACGTGAGGGTTGTCGCCTGATGGGAGTGCGGAATTGATGCCGCCTGTTGCTGGGCAAAAGGTGCGGCCAAACTGAAGCAGGGGCGATTGACTAGTGTCAAGGCCGCCAAGCCAATAGCGCGATAATTTCCGCTGGCAGTCAGCGTTATCAGATTGACCCGCCCAGCTGCCGGCACACGCCAACGAAGCCTCCGTCCTGCAAGCGGCGCCCGGGTCGTTCCCGCGCCCTTTGCCACGACTCAAGACTCGAGGAAGCCCGGCACCAAGAAAGCCAGCACCCCGGCCAGGCACATCAACGCGACGTTTCCCATCATGCAGGTCCATCAAGTCCGCGCAAGGCCGACTTGGTTCATTCCATTCTTTCCCCAGGGAGTAGCGGCAGTGATCGGCAGCAGTCAGCAGCAACCACGGCTCGGTAGCGAATCGGATTCGGCCCTTCAATCCTACCTACCCTTCCCCTTCCTCCTGCCCCCTCGCAAGCGAGACGAACCCGTTTTCCCCTGGTTTTTCTTTCTGCGGTTTTATCGTGGGGGTTTCTTTTCCCTGCCTGCAAAAGAGAGCGACTAACCCAGCCCAGGCCGATGTTGTTGGCGCATCCAGAAAGTGTTTCGGTGCTCGTCGTCCTGGTCGACCGTGGCAAATGCAGAAACGGGTCGGGACACGAAGCCCGTTGATACGCAACACGACACGACTGCGACGACGATTCGGGATTCTGGGGGCGGAGGGAGGACGACAACTTGGATGGAACAATTGGCCACGCCATTGAGGCCTACACGAACCAACGCAGAAGATCGCGCATCAAGTACCTGAATATCAGGAACAGCCGATACAATGTCACGCCTCACACCCGTCGTCTACCCCGTCAATGACACGTCCCGGTCGGAGGCCGAGCGCGAATACCTCGCCAAGCTCGCGCACCATGCGTCGACGCAGGACCTGTCGCAGGATATGGGGCCGTATGTGCGCAACATGAGCATCGCCTTCACCGTCTTCGCCGCCGTGTTTGTAAGCCTGCGCTTCCTGGCTCGATGGCGCCAGGCCGCCCGCATTCTCATCGACGACTGGCTGATTGTGGCCTCGCTGGTCGTGCTGGCCGGTAACATGGTCATGAACATCATGCTCGTCGAGCTGGGCCTCGGCCGCCACTCGGGGAGCTTGACGCTGCCCGAGCTGCAGCGGCTGGACCAGGTAACTTTGCCCTCTTTCTCGAATTGGATGGGCGGCTTCTGACAATACGGGAACAGACCATCGTCGGTGCCGAGATCATCTACGTCACGGGCGTCAACCTGTACAAGATCTCGCTGCTGTTCTTCTACTTCCGTATCTTCCCCGTCCGCCAGGTCCGGCTAGGCGGCTACATCTGCGGCGGCATCTCGACGGCCTGGCAGGTGGCGTGCATGCTGGCAGCTACGTTCCAGTGCACGCCGCGCGAGCGGCTGTGGTCGCCCTGGCTGCCGGGCACCTGCATCAATCTGTTCTTAACACAGCTATGCATCAGCGTGCCGAGCATCCTGTGCGACATTGCCATCCTCTGCCTGCCCATGCCGCACGTCCTGCGCCTCAAGACGACCCTCACCCAGCGTGTACTTCTTATCTTCATCTTTATGCTGGGCAGCTATGTCGTATTTACGAGCATCTACCGCTTTCGCATCTTTTTGCAGTATACAACCGACGACGTGCCGTACAGTCTGGCCGACGGGTGTGCGTGGAACATCATCGAGATTAGCAGCGGTGTGGTGAGCGCTTGTCTGCCGACACTTGTGAGCCTTTTCCCCATCTCCCTCTCTCTTGATCACTACTAATACCGATTGTGCACCATCAGGGCCCCCTCTTCCGCGTCTTTAAATCCGGATGGCCATCCACGGCCGGCGCAAAGTCGGCCGAGCCGTCGCAGAAAAATGGGTCCGCCATCATGACTATTGGCGGCGGTAGCACCGGTCCCGGCACCTCGCGGTGGAAGCGACTCAATGAGTCTGACGAGAATACGGATCTGAGGCGCGATGAACTGAAATACGGCCTAGAACTGGTTCCCAAGAACCAATCTGGACGGGTCGAGGTGAACGTACGGGCGAGTCCCACACGCATGAACAGGGATACTGGCAATCGAGGCGGAGACAGGGGGTCGAACGTCAGCTTAGAAGGGTCTGGTGATGAGTACCCTCTGACGGCAATCCGACAGCGCACCGATGTGGAATGGCATGTTGAAAACACTGGCAGCGGTCCAAAAACTTTAGACACGGGGCTAGACAGAGGGAGTAATGGGGCAAGTCCACGGGTTGGTTCTTGATTGCTTGTACACCTAGGTAGTGTACAATTATGTAGATAGCGTAAATTAAAAAAATTACATAAATGATTTAAATACCAATGCATTCGGCTGTATGCTCAGCCAGAAGCACTCATCCGGGGGTTTAAATGCATGCTAATACCAGAGGAATATAGAGGATTGGGGACATGTTGAGAATATATCAAGGACAAACCTCAGAACTCCCAATAACGTCGGGTGTGCCGTTGAAAATCGGATTTCTTTTTCACGCTGGTTGCACATCATATTGAAGCAGTACACGAGTGTTAATTCAGTTTTGGAAACGGCAAGATGGTGTTCGATTCGAGCAGCGCAAAGGTAGTACCTGACACACCCAAGTGGCTTCAGACTCACTCGGCAGTGCCATTCTCTACGGCTTCGGGGGTAATACCAGATATGCCGGCATAGTGGTCCTTCAGGTTGTTGATGACATGATGGTCGATATGTTCGACCTTAGCCGGGGCCTCACACGGGATCTCCAGCAGCTCCGTGCCTCTCTTCTGGTTCCTCTCAAACTCAGCGTTGTATTTCTTCTCCAGTTTGGTGTAATCATCCTCCAGTTTGTCGTACTTCTCTTTCAACTCGATGTACTTGGTTTCCCATTTCAGCCCGCCGTGGATAATGCCGTCTAGTTCGACCGCCTTATCCTGACGATTTCGATCCAGTACAGGGCGTTCTCGTAGTACTCCTTGAGGAGCTCGAAGTTGCCCTTGAACTCGGTGTACTCGGGCCAGCTGTCGGGAATGGGATCATCGGGCGGGTTGCCACCAGGTCCTGTGGTAGGAGCGCCCGGGCTGCCATTGTCCTCGTTGGCGAGGCGAAAGTCGGGGATGGGAGGGATGGGAGTCACTGGTGGTAGCAAGACCACATCAGTACGTTGCAAATGCAAGCGCCTATAGTTTCCAAAAGAAAGGAGGCATGCCATCTGCCTTGCGAAGTGCCACGGTGCCCAGGCCCGCCGTCTTCTTGAGGGACGCAAACCTCTTCTGCCTCGAGGCAAGATCCCTGGCGGTCTTGGTGGCAGTGGTTGTGGTGATGATCACGTTTGCTGAGAGTCGTAGTAGACTTGTGCGGCGGTGGAAAAATAGTACTTGGAAGAGATGCTCTGGTGGCTGAAGAAGTTGAAGTTGTGTCAAAGGGAATAGAGACCGGCGGGTCCAAGGGGATATTTGTAGACGAAAGGACACGGGAGTATCCATGAGAAATACCAAAGCTGACAGCGCACCCCAAGCGACGTACCAAGTATCTTTACTTTAAATAACACAAACACTGAAAAGAGGTCCTGGCACCAAAACTAAAACATGGTATCTCCTCTACTAGATACTAAGACGAGGTACTTACACCCACAAGTTCATGTTATTTCCTGCAGAGACGAACAAATTTGCTCACCTCAGGCCAACACGCGGGATGTTTGCAAGGCTGCAGACAGCCAGCTTGCAAGATGTGAGATGCAGGTATGAAGAAGTCACACCACCAATGGCCAAAGATGACAGAGCTGTACATGCCGTACTCTGGTGGCATATAGAACAGTCGGGCGTCTCAAATCTTGTCAAACACTATTATCTTCACCCGATTATTGGCCGTCGTCTTTCGGGACGCATGCCGAAATACGGATGTTGAATGGCAACAACAGAAGTCGGCAGCATGTGGCGTCTGCATTGCGAACCACAATGGACGAATTCGGCGTGCGAGCCATGGTCGGCGTCCCGCGTGAGGCTTGAGGTGTGTTCAGCTCGCCACAACGCTCACCTCACCCCGCACAAAAAGATAAACAAGCATTCGCCTAGACGGCGCCACGGGTAACCTGCATTATCAAAGCCCTATGCAACTGCCGAGACGGCGCCAGTGACAGGCCCCATTTTCAGCCCCGTGTAACCCTGACCCAGCGAGCCCTTGGTCGAGACGGGTCCATCCTTCAATTCAAGGTTTGGACATTGTGATAGGTAAGTTCCCCTCCCAGGCAGTCAGCCACAGGCGGCACCCTCTCGATCCCTCACCGCAAATCCCTTGAACGGGCGCTGACGGGCGCTCCATGTGTCCCAAACTGGAAAGAATGCGAGGAGGCGATGAAGGTTCCCGGCTTGGTCGGGCAAATGGAGGGGTCGATAATACAGTGACAGCTGCGCGGACTTGCATAGGTACGGAATCACGGCCGGGCTTTTGCTTCCACTCATATTGTCGGGTTGTGAGGTCGGTAAGATGGGCCCGCAAAAATACGGGGCTTTTTGTTCGTCCGACTTCTCTCACTCGTCTCCCGCCCGTCACTTACACGCATGTGGCTCATTCCAAGGAAGCACATCCTCATCTCCCCAAGCCCCAGCAAATCCTCGCTCTGTCCTGACGGAATGATTCCTGCCAGACAGCATGCATAGCGTGATTTGCACTAGTTGATGCACGTGTGTGTCCTATAGAGATCTTGTCTCTCTCTGGCCCCCTTAGGTGATCACATCTATTGACGACGGTCAGTGCGCCGCACATGACAAGTTGCAGCTGATACTCAAGACTCTGTTCTGTATCTAAACGAAGATTCCAAACCCAATTGAATGCGTAGTGGCGATGCAGATCAAAACGTTACGGGCGATGGGGTCGTGTTTCCCCTCTTATTTGTATCCAAGCACTTACAAGCCGGGTGTACCCCAACTCTGTACCTACGCTGCAATGCCACCCGTGCTTCCGGCCGGGGTGCATTGGTTCGTGACCTCGCTTGGGTCGCCGGGAGATTGGGCTGGGCCAGGCGGCGTAACGTCCAATCTCCAGGTTTTGGGTATATTATCCCGACGAACCGGTTCCGCTGCCACTCTCCCTCTCTCCCATACAAGATACGCGAGCAATAACCCGGACAGCGGCAAAACAATAAGGCACGGTACCTGGTATGTTTGCCGATGCGAATTGCCGTTTGACACTCCCGTCTGCCGGGTTGTCTGCCGGCCGAAGCACCGCGCCTTTTTCCCAAGATCTACTGGGGCGCGTAAGCCTTTTTGATCTCGATCGCCACCCCGGCACCCTGGTCGTCAAGATCGCAATCTGAATATCCCATATACGTAGAGTACGAGGCGGAGGAGCGCCGCTTACCTGAAATGGAGACGGAGCCAAGTCAACAGGCATCCCAAGCCAAGACGTCAAGGAACCATCATTTCGAGTTCGAATAAATAAGGGACGCATGAACCCTTCGCAGCCAGTAGTTTGCACCAACCACTAACGGCTTGAACTTGGACTTTTGGCATTCACAGTCAAAATGGCGCCCATCTCATCGTACCTGAAAGCCTTCGTGGCCGCGAGTGCCATTGGCGTCGCGATCCGCCAGACCGGCACCTTTGTGCCCAAGGCCGGCAACTACCCCAAGACCGGCGACGACACCATCGCAGGCGGCATCTTCTGCATCAGCTTGTCGGACCTCGGCACATATCTCGCCCGCGCCGGCAACCCCGCCGGCTCCACGTCGGAAGCGCCCAAGGGTGCCGGCCAGGCCACGTCCGGCTCCGGCCCGTATCCGGCCCAGTCGTTCCTCGACCCGGCCCTGCCCAAGCACACCATCTACGCGCCCAAGACGCCGCCCGCCGGCAATGTGTCGCTGCCCTTCATCACATGGGGCAACGGCGGATGCGGCACGGACCCGACCTCGTTCAAGAACTTCCTGATCGAAGTGGCCAGCCACGGCTACGTCATCGCCGCCAACGGCCGCGCCGGCGGCATCGGCCAGTCACAGACCCTCGTGGAGAACAACCGTGCCGGGCTTGACTGGGGCTACAGCGGCAAGGCATCCAAGTACGGAAACGTCAACACCACAGCCATCACGTCCATGGGCCAGAGCTGCGGCGGGCTCGAGGCCATGTCCACGGCCTACCACGACGAGCGCGTCAAGCGCATCATCATGCTCAACATCGCCATCTTCCAGGACGAGAGGCGCTATCTGCTGTCCGAGATCAAGGTGCCCGTTGCGTACTTTATCGGCGGCAAGACCGACATGGGGTACCCGAATGTAAGTCACTAGCATTACCCCTGAACCCCTGAGAGCAAGTGGGTCCTGGAAAAGGGGCTAACACATCCATCGCACAGGCCGAAAAGGACTACAAGCTGCTCAACGCGGGGCTCCCTGTCTACAAGGCCAACCTGGACACCGGCCACGGCGGCACGTACTCGGCCACCAACGGCGGCAAGTTCGGAAAGGCCGTCGTCAACTACCTGCAGTGGCAGTGGAGGGGCGACCAGACCGCCAAGGCCATCCTTCTGGACCCCAAGGCCCCTGGGAGCTTGGTGTCGGACAAGTGGACGGTCGAGTACAAGAACTGGACTTGAGAGACTCGGAGGCACGAATACATGTACATATCATGGCAACTTCCAGGTTGCAGCGTCATTCCGAAGTTTATCTTTCAAACGCCACACGACCGCAGTTCCTTTCCCGCGTCGGTCCTTCCCGTGAACAAGTAGGTTTCTGAATGGAAAGTAAGAGCTTAAAACCACTAAATACAGGTAGGTAGGGTTCACCGATGCGATGTGTCCAAAACCGAGAATTTGGGAAACTCCCAGAATTTGGGAAACTCCCAGAATTTGCGAAACTCGCAAAGAAAACCACAATTATGCTCAAAACAGACTTCTCTCCTTCCTTTCCACGATGCTCTTTGACGAGAATGACCCCGAATTAGCGCTTCTCGACGACACTGTCACCCTTAAATACAAAATGGCCCATCGGAGCCAGAACCAGAAACCATAAATCTTTCGGCTTTAATCGACATCAATCCGGCATGTCTGACCTCCACCAACGGCCAAAACGACTCCCCCTTACACTGCGCCATCTGCGGCGAAGACGCCCTCACGACTCACCAGCTCCTCTCGTCGCCGCACGCGAAGCCAAACGTCGGCGACGCGCAGCTCCGCACGGCGCTCCACCTCGTCGCCCAAGCCGACCGTCCTGACAAGTGCGCACTCCTGCTCGCCGCGCCCGGCTGCGACCCCAACGCGCAGGACAAGACCGGGAAAACACCCCTTCATCTCGCCTGCATCTCCACCTCGCCTGCATCGCTGGACACCGTCGTCGGCCTCCTCCACGCCGGAAGCAACCCCAACGCACGCGACAAACTCAGCGGCTCGACGCCCTTGCATGGCACCATTCTGTTTGCCGCGCGCCACCAAATCAACGCCTCTTTTGCCGTCGAGTCCAAAATCCATGCGCTACTCGACGCCGAGGCCGATATCGATGCCCCTGATGAGTGTGGGTGTGCGCCCATTATGTACGCCGCCGTGGTTCCTCCACGTTCGGGTTCAAGTTCAAGCAACAAAGATGAATACACCCCTCTCTTCCGGGTTTTACATTCCCGCGGCGCAAGATTGGATGTCCGTGACAAGCAGGGGCGAGGTTTGCTGCAGTATGCCGCGGCCTATGGGAACATTACTGTTCACAGCTACATGCTGGATACGCTACCCGGGCTCGAAAATATGAATTTAAGAGACATTGACGCGCCGGAAGTGATGGACCGGTATGAGCACTTGCCGCGGTCGCTGACGTATTGGCGTGAGCTGAACGAGCCGAGCGCCCTGTGAGAGGATGCGGAGATGCGACCGGCGGATGACGATGAGCTGGCCGCATATCGAAAGCTGGTGTGCGAGATTGAGAGAAGGAGGAAGATGTGGGACACGAATGCGGAACGGAGTGCGAAACATGCTGCAAGTGGATTTCATTTCTTTCCGCCCTCTTTTCTTCTCTGAACTTGATTCTCATCCTGAGACACTATCTAACTACCAAACGTGGGTCTAGGGGCCGGTCATGACACCGCCAGCAACACCGGAGAGCATCCCGGAAATCGTACTGGACAATATCCTAGACAACATACTGGAGAACGATCTTTTTTTGGTAGCCGCAGAGCGCGCAGCTCGGGAGGAGCTGGAAGACGAGAAATGGGTTGAGAGTGAGCTTTTGAAGGGCCTCGGTACGTCGTAGTAGCGCAGGAATAGCGGGTATTGTTAACAGGTCTTGTGTCATCTCCTGGCACTCCTCTTGTTGATGCTACGGGAAGTGATCGTGGTTGCCTCTGCGGCTGCTGAAGTGGCCGTGTCTTGAGTAGTGTTCGTCCTGTAGGTGTTGTATGTCTTGGGCGGAATGAATGTATCATACGCTGGCCCTCTCCTGGCTCTGGGGGCGTAGTCAGGGTACAAGGGGACCTGTGATTCCATGTTGGAGACCCCCCTCGTTGACTGATTTATCCACCGGGAGGGGAGGAGTCGGGAAGTGTTCTAGCCTTGCTTGTCTGTCGGCTTCGTCTGCCCACGCTGGCCGGGCTTTTCCAGCCCTTTTTGTCTAGGCCCACAAGGGGAAGTTTGTAAGGGGTCATGGGCCGCTCCATGGCTGTCAGACTGGCATGGGACGGCCGCCTTGCTGACTTTACCGCATCCGCGTAAGATCTTGCTGCTACGGTCCGGCTCTGACGGGTTGGGACGTGCATGTTCTCCTGGGAGCCGAATCGCGGTATTTGCGCCCTCGAGGTGGCCGAGCTCCGGATGGCATCCCACACTCTTGATTGCTGCCGCTGGTAGCAAACGGGCTGATGATTATGTTCAGGAGCCGCCAATCTGCTCGTCTTTTGGCATTGGGGAGTTGCTCTGTTTGGCCTCTCAGAGGGTTTCATCGTAGTCTCAAAGGTGCTTGGACAGGGGAAATTCTTGACCTGCTGTTGTCTCAAGAGGAAGGCCTTTGGGGAGTAGCTGACGACTGAACAAATGTCTTTTGCATGGTACTGGGTGTCCGAATCTCCCAGTAACGGCATGACGGGAGATTGTTGATGAGACTGGCTGAGCTCTTGCAGCGGTGTACGACTGACTGGCTGGGCTCCAGGGTTAGATCTTGAAGCAGGCTGGGCCCGGGAAATGGCAGCAGCAGCGGCGTAACTTCTATGCTGTGTCAGAGCTTCGGGCTTCTTCGTCTGGGATGTTGATGTAGCGACTGCTGAAGACCTGGATGCGGTCCGCACGGGGACATTCAGGGGCGAAGCTGCCACTCTCGATGCCGCCGGCTTCTGTCCAGTTTCAGCTTTGGAGCTGGGACGGGTCCATGACTGCTCGGATCCCGGCGTGGAACTGTCCCTGCGAGGTCGGTATTTCCTCCGGGTCTTCCTTGCGGATTGCCGCTCTGTGGTATCCCAGTTGATCTTCAACTGCTTGTCGAAGAGCGTCTTGCCCCCGGTCTTTTGCAAATGAAACGGGGCAGGCGACAGGTCGCCCGCTCGCGCTTCGATGTCGGCCAAGACGCGGGTGGCCGGGATGATGTAGACCATGGCGACCTTGCCGTACTCTCCGTAGATGGTCTCAGGGGTGCCTGCAACGATGTGTCCGTATATCCTCCCTGTCTTGCCGTCCCTCACGATGGCCCCAGAATCACCGAATGGCCCCTTAAGGAAATATTGCAGGATACAAACGCTGGAATTGCGTTGAGCCCGGAAGTAGCATTAAGGTTGGCCGTCTGAACAGCTTTCTGCCAGACAAGGTTCCGACCTGTGCGGCGAGTGGCAACCTTAACGTCAACCATACCTCCGTCGGGCAGCTGATCCACATTCCCCACTGTGCCCTTCTTAAATTCCCCAAAATCTGTGTCTCATCACTGCCTTCTGGGACCTCTATGAGTACATAGTCCAGAGACATGGATGGCAGAAGGCAACCCTCAAAACTTGGTAGAATTTGGTTGTTTTCTAGATGCCGATCGTGATTTAGGGGCCCACGGTGATCTACGGATCTCGGCCGGCGGTGGCTATACTGGAAGAGACACAATTAATCGACAGACGGCGCAAGCTCGACACGGTTGCCGGGCTCCAAGTTACATGGACCCCAAATCTTGCCGATCATCTGCTTCTCAGGGACAATGAAGTTCTGATTTTCAGCCGGGCAGGCTTGGTTCCTGAAGAGTCAAAACGCCATGCTCTTCCCCGACGGACTGGTCGAAGAGACGACCCGGACGCCTTCCCTGCTCTTTGGCGGGTCGAGCAGGAAGACGCGCAGATGGTATAGCAAGCTGCTCCGTGGACAGTACGAGGAGGTGCCGCAGGACAGGAAGTTCGACGACTGCGTATTACTACGTGGTCAGGTATACAGAGACTTTGAAGAGTACGGCTACTAGCGAAAATGGCTGGAGATTCTTGACCGTCGGTACTAGGATCGGCCGAATGCCACGCTGAAACAGCTCTGGCATGACCGGCGGGACGGGCTGCAATGGTCCACATATATATCTAGGTCCACTCTCTGGGTGGTCATCGGGCTCATCCTGTTCTTTGGGCTTGTTCAGGTAATCGAAGGTGCCTTGCAGGTGTACAAAGGCTTTTCAAAGAGTTTTGAGTCTAGATGCCATATCCGTATCCGTACCGAAATCTCTAACAAGACAGCTGGGTGCGACTTTACTTGGTGCATTTTTGCCAATCAAGTCCAATTTTTCCTCCCAGGAAGTTATACAGCTCCATGCTCGCCGGCTTGCTCGATCCTGAGCCAATGGGCGCTACGCGGACTTCGGAGTTGATATTCAGCGAGCCCTCGGAGCCGCAGGGAGACCAGAGCCTGTCTGTTGTGCCGACCCAGCGGTCGTTTCGGAAGTAAAGACCGTCGAAGGGGCCGTCGAAGTAGTATTGCTTGGCAATCTGTATGCATGGGTCAGCACTTTGACTTCGAGTTTCCAGGTTCAGTCAAGGCAGGAAATTCAACCGCACCTCTTTGGTGTTGCCGGCGAAGTAGTATGTGGACTTCGAGATGGCCTCGGCGCCGGGGCCGAGCTTCACGCGTCCGTAGTAGTCGGCCTTGGAGACGGAGAATTGCCAGCCGGCGTCGTGGGTGATCTTGATGAGGGTCTGGCAGTTGACACGGTTTTCAACCACCTTGGACGAGTTGCCGGACTGAGCCTTGAGGATCGTCAGGGGCACTACTAAAGTCGCGGGGTCGGCCACGCTGGACGCGGCGCGCGAGCCCGCGGCGCAACCCGAGCCAGCAAAGGAGTACTCGGCAATCTTGACCGTCGCGGGCGTGGCCGCCGCCGCAAGGCCGGCAAGCAGGGGGAGAACTTGGAGGACGTGCATCTTGTCTGAACTTATGTGGATGTGGCGGACGACTCAGTTCAGCGGCTCGGAATCCGGAATTTGCTGTCGTGACTTGACATGGAGACCCTTTATAGCATGGTGTCGTGGGACTTGAATAAAAGCACAGCACCAGGTTAGGCTATTCACGTCCCCCAAAGCATTTCGGGAGATGAACGACCGGATTGATAGATTGCGTTACATGCAACGGCCAAATTCCTAGATTAGCCTTTTATCCATGCACTGCGCGCCGGCTTTACGCGACCGCTATCCCGGCCGCCATTGCCTTTTTGTTTGGCCATGTCATTTGAGAGAAGCACCGCGCCCGAGTTCCGATCGTGTAAATTGAGAGTCAAAGTCGGAGCCGTTCCCCGCAAACCTCGGCAGTCCATATGGCCTCATCAACTGCGTCGTACTCCCCCTTTTTGTCTTTAAAGGGCACACCCCTTTTTGCACCCGACCCTAACCACCACACCCGCATGTATTTGCAGCGCCAAGAAGCCAAGCCAGTCGTTTGGGAGCCCTGGAATTTGGAACGGTGGCTCGTTCACCATCGCACCCACGGCCGCACTTGTGACGGTGGTATATCATTCGTGGATGGGCCCAAAATAGGACCTTGAAGAAGGCTCCAGTTTTGAGTCACTCTTTGCCCTCCTCTCTCTTGCAAACTTGAAAACACCTGAGATCTGCGATCCGACACCACCTGATGCTAGCGCCTGCTAGTTTTCGTTGCGAGTGAATGACCTTTTACTCTTAATTCGATCCGACGGCACGACACGATTTGGGACCTCATTTGGCAAGCGACATCCGCTCAGTTGCTTGCTGCCTGCGTGCTGCTCATCATCATTTCCCCATTTGCTTCAATGACCATGACATCAGTGGTGCCAGACTCGCCGAAATCGGACCTATAAACCCCCCCATAGATTTCGCTCGCTCGCAAGTTTTGCACCAAGACGGCCCCTGAAATGGAAGGCAGCGCGAGAGTCCAGTTCATTTCGAGTCTCCAGCCTGCATGCAATACCCCGGGCCTTGATCTCGAATCTTGCAAGCTGCTCGTTGACGTTGTCCACTTCATATTTCACTTCCCCTGGCAGATAATCGAATCGTTGTCAATGGCGCGGTACTCGTCCATCCTCTGTCTCCACAGCACCCCCTGCCCTCCTTCCCGCTCGCATACCCCCTTTTTGTGGAGAAAGCGCCAAATGGCGGTCCTGTCTCTTTGCACCCGTCTGCTAAACCACCACATGCCAGGCAAACGGCCAATCAGACCCAGCCAGAAACCAAACATCCACAGCGCGTGCTCGTCACGATCGTGCAACAGCTGCAGGAACTCAGGTCCCAATGCGCCGACAAATTGGACATAGCGAAACAGATTCCCTGCCAAAGGAGCAAGACGCCGAACTATCCCAAGCACCCTTGCAGGCTCAGCTAAACTGCTGTCATGGCCCTCCCAGTGGCGCACGTCGGTACTATCATATCCCCTGTTATCTTCGCTGCCCTTCGGTGCGTGACACACAGACGCCGCAAACACGAACTGCAGCAGGCTCTCGCTCCGGAACTCCTTCGTAGCCATCAACAAGGGCCTCAGTCCCGTCTGCAGCGACAGCCAGCCGAGCCGGTCCTCATCGTCGCTGAAGACCCAAGACTGGCTGATGTCCGAGGCGTCCTCGACGGCCGCAAAGGCAAGCGTGTTGAGCATCATGGCGGTCAGTAGCAGCGCGTCGGACTCGGCTCGTGATTTGGGGGGCTGGGAGACGGCGGACCGGAAGAGCCTGCATGCGGCCGTGGAGAGGGAGTACTCGGCCATGCGGTGCGCGGAGGCATTAGGAGCGTGGTTGCTGAGATGGCAGGCTGATACGGCGAGGATGGCGGCCAAGAGGTGGTGGTGCTGGCAGCTGAGGTCCCAGAGAGCGGGACTTAGGGGCACTAGTGTTAGGAAGCCGCCGCGGCCGAGGTCTTGGGCGATGTGCGAGAGAAGGGCGCCGATAGGGGTTGCGTTCTGGCCTGTGGTGATTCCCGCCGCGTGCATCTGCGGCTCGAGTAGCGACTCGGCGACCAGGGCAGACCAAAATTGTGTTGGCGCCAGAGTGGTCGCCGCCGGAGAGAACCCCTTTTCCAAACGGTCTTGGTCCGCGGCCCCATACTGGCACTCTCGCTTGACGCGGGTGCAGCGCGTGCAGACTGGCTTCGCTTTGTCGCATTTGATTCGTCTTTGCTTGCACGTCAGACACCCGAGACGGTCTTTGGTGTGGAATTTCCGCCGGTGATACTCTCTCGTCTTTGAGCCGGGTTCTGTGGCAGACAGGACAAGAAACCTCCCGGGGGCGTCCATTTTAGCCTGTCCCTGGAGTCGTGCATCCAAGAAGGGTAAACGATAGAAAGGGCAGAGGGGGGTTGAATGTCAAAAGCCACAAGAAAGCCTCTTTGGTCGTTGCGTGTTGGCGAGCTGAAGACTCAATAAGCCCGGCGGAACCATGGTCCGCTTCGTTTGCCGTTCTTGGAAAAGATACACCCTTGAGTGTGGCGCAGCAATGCCGTAGCCAACGAAGCGTAGAACTCCATTGGTATTATCCCGAACCGTATCCATCGTACTTCAAAATGAGTGGGCTCCAAAATAAATACCGGTAGAGAGAATTACAGCTCATGGGGTGCTGTCGTGTCGAGAGATGACGAACCCAAGTGCCCCTGTTAATCGTTACTTTGCCTCCGAATGTGGTAAACGACGGGGCTCTCCATGGTGACGATGACGACTCTCATGTCCTGGCTGACATGGCATTTTCTCAGTTTAGTATAAGAGCTCCGTCCAACATGCAGAAAAAATCGATCAGATCATCGTTCACTGGTGTCAAGACTCACTTTCTCGGATATCTTCAACCCCCGTTGTCAACAATGCTGCCAACCATCATCTCCCTCTTGCTCCTGGGTTTAACCTCGGATGCGAGTGCCGCGAAATGTCCCTCATCACCCGGCCTCATCGACCTCGGGCACGCCAAACACGTCCCGACAACCACTTACACAACGGCATCCGGGCGCAACATCTCTGTCTACAAGAACATCCGCTTTGCCAAACCGCCCACAGGTGACCTCCGATTCCGGCTCCCCGACACAAAACTCCCCAAGATTGCCGGCATCCAGGATGGCAAGGTGGCCGACGAGCAGAGTACCCATTGCATCTCTTCTATGCCGGCTGTAGCACCCTTCCCGCCATACAACGGCACAACATGGGGCCGCGAGGACTGCCTGTTCCTCGATGTCTGGGTCCCGGACGACGTCAAACTTGATGACAAGGTACCAGTGCTTCATTGGTTTGTCGGCAGCGCCTATGCCTTTGGGAGCAAGGAGATGTATGTGTCGCCGACCGGCCTTTTCGACATCATGGACACGGATACGAAGTTCATCTTTGTTGCCAACAACTACCGTCTTGGTGTCCCGGGATGGACATATCTCCCTGGCGAGGACCTGGTTGCCAATCTTGGGATGCATGACTGTCTTGCAGCCGCCGAGTGGACATCCAAGTACATCAACCGCTTTGGGGGAGATCCGGGCCGGGTTACGGTCATTGGACAGAGCGCTGGGGCTGGTATTATTGGTCTTTTGACTGTGCTCAACGGCGGTAAAGGAAAGCTTCCTTTCCAGCAGGTATGGCATCTACCTAACTCGTGTTGAGAATCCAATTCATGGCAGCTAATCTCATGGGTTAGGCCTTGATGTCATCTCCTGCGATACTCCCCCGACGGCATCCCATCGAGCATCAGAAGAACCTATTCCAACAAATCCTAGTCGAAACAAATTGCACCTCGGTCAAATGCCTCCGTGATGTCCCAGAAAAGGCGATTCTTCATGTCAATGAGAAGCTCATCAACGATGTCCCATCCGATGCCGGTGGCGGAGTGTTCGGCCCCGCCCCTGGTTTTGGTCCCGTTCCAGATGGGTCTTTCATTCCAGATATTCCACTCGTGCTTTTCCAGCAGGGCAGGTTCCACAAGGAGCTACGTTCTCTCGTTATCGGCAATGTTGCAAATGAGGTGAGGTATCAACTAGGCCCAAGTACGTGTCATGCACTAACAATATTCAGGGGATGGGTCTTGCTCACGATGAGGGACTGCCCGAGTACTTCCCCACCATGGTCCGCCAGATTTTCAGCACCGCCAGCAACGGAACCATCGCCGATATTCAATCCCATTACAGTTTCGATGGAAACCCAGCCAAGCTGGCCTGGGACTGGACCACCGATGCCATCTTCGCTTGCAACGCCGCCAACATTGCTGAGGCCTACGGCGACCACGCGAGACGATACGTATTTTCTGTACCTCCTGCTATCCATGGCCAAGACGCATTTTGTAAGAAGAGAGCCCACATTCCACACTCTTGAATAAAAGAGATTGCTGACTGCGCTCATGTCATTAGACTTCTTCTACTCAAACCAGACGACGACACCCGTGGATGACGTCAACGCTGCGAGAACATCACAAAGATTCTTGCTAAACTTTCTGTATGGGAGAGAATTCCCATGGCCAGTGTATGGTGAGGTAAACCGGATAACCAACATCACAGATGCTGGGTTTGAGAATGCGTCTCTTCCATTGGACTTGGAGGCTCGCTGCGAGATGATCAACTGTCTTCTGCTAGACTCTGACAATGGGGTTTAAGCAGGGCTGTGATTTTAGTTCTTAGTATTTAGTTTTAGTTTTAGTTTTTTTAGCTAGTTTAGTATTAGTCGCTTAGTTTACTAAACTAAGTTAGTTTTAGTACAGACTAAAACTAAACTAAAATACTAACAGGGTCAGGGTTGGCTGTGTAATAATAAGTTTGTATATATTAAAGTAAATTATGTATTAATTATAATTTAAAAAATGTTTTAATTACTAAGATCTTATAGAAGATTCCAATAGACTCTATCCGCTTCTACTAGATTTTACAACTTTCTACAGGCTTCTATCTACTTCTACATTTCTTTTCTTAATCATTTTTACATTTATTATTAACTAAACAATACTATGAATAAGTCGCGCATTACACTACTTGTTAAAATACTTATTAAGTTACTTATTTTAAGTCTTACTTATAAAATGGCTTCTAACAGTTCTGATAATTTGGAAATCTCCCCAGCCAGTTCCATTATTAAACTGGTACAGTGACGCAATAGGGAAGAAACCATAAAGAGAACCACACCCACAGAACGTTGTAGTCGGCCTGGAAGGCTGACTCCCGGACTACTGGTCCTCCGATTAGAGCGACACAAATGCAGCTGACGTAGAAAAACTGATACGTACCTAGTATGAAACAAAACTTAGTATATGACGGTGCCTAGCATGAAACAGAGCCTAGCATGGAATAACAAAGGAAACGCGACTGTAGATTAAGTTATCTTCCTTTAATTAAAGGGCCAGACTGTCACTAGGCTTTTAATAGGAGGTTATTGTGGTGAAAATTGTCGGATTGTTAGTTAAAAGAAGCACGGTTTAAAGAACCACGCGGCGCGGCCCCTTTTTGATGGTGGCACGCGCCAGAGAACGTATCGCTATGTATAAAAGCGGCTACAGTAATATTACATACAGAGCCTAAAAAGAACGACAGGGTTAGCCTGAACAAACGCTCCGAGTTATTATAATGGAGCTACTTATTAAGCCAGTAATACTAGAATAACATAATTAGCAAAATAGCTAATAAAGTATAAGTTTTAAGTTTAATAAACTTAGCTTTAAATTAAAAGATAACGATATACATATCTTTAAAATAGGCTTATTTATACGTGTTTTACAGCTAATTAACTACGTTAAAGAATAGGAGTTACTAATATAATGTACTACTTGCTCTTATAAAAAAGTAGAAAAAGTAGCCGGCTTTTAATCTTTAAATTACGTTACTTATTATAAACGAAAACACCCTTATATAGCTTAAAATTGCTGGCGTCGCTTCGTTCGTCATTACGCAACGGCCCTTCGCTACGCTACAGGGCGCTCCATTCCTCACTTTCGCTCCTGGCAACTTTGGCGTGGGGTATTAAGCTTATTTAAATAAGTACAGCGAACAAAGCGACAGAAACCTGTTCAGAGGCTAATACATCTATTTAAAGAGATAAAAGAATAATTTAAAAATAAATCTTACTTTTAAAGCTTTATTTTTTAAGATTTAAAGATTTTATTTTACAGAGTTTACAGGCTTTCTTCTACAAAGTTTACAAGCTTTCTTCTACGGAGTTTACAGGCTTTATTCTACAGGGTTTACAGGCTTTATTTTACAATTTACAGTTTACAGTTTTTTTTCTCACTTTTACAAATGCAATTCGAACTGGGAACCTCTTTAATTTATATTACGCTATTTACCACTATACTATTTCTATTTCTATCTGTGAAAAACTAAAGATTTTTTTAACTTAACTAGGTGAATTAGAGTAATGATTTAATAATTTTTAATTATAAGCGTATATAATCAAATAGTACGTTTTAATATGCATCACGTGACGTTGAATCCGATTTCACATCATTTTCAGGGTTAGGGTTAAGTAAAGGGAGATATTCAGGTTTAAAGTGAAAAAACCATGACTTTCATAGTTATTATTTTAGTTTATAATATGAAATAGAGTAGTATTATAGGTAAATTTTAACTATAATTCTTAATCTAAAGCCCGATTTGGAATAGCTATTAAAACCAGAGAGATATTTAAGTTTATGTTAGTATTATTATTATTATTTATGTTTAAACAGTAATATCTTTGTTATTATAAGTCATATAATAGAAAGAGTTCCAGCTCTGTATTCTACGTAATAAACTGTATAGGAAACGTATCATTACTTCTTATTATGCTACTTATTAACAGGTTATTATTATAATAACTATTATTATCTAACTTTAAACACTAATATCTTTCTCAATTTAAGCAGTATGGTAAAACTGATTCTAGTTCTGGATTCTACATAATAAGTCATATAATAAACGTAAGTAATAGAACTTATTATATTACTTATTAACCAGTTACTATTTAAATAATTATTATTATTAAACTTTAAACAGTAATATCTTTCTTATTATAAGCTTTATAGTAAAACGAATTCCAGTTCTGAATTCTAGGTAAAAAATCTATATATAAAACCACCTTCTTTAATTAGATTTAGGCTTGTTTTTATTTCCGAATACCCATTTGTTTAATTTTTTCAAATGCTAATAACTCCTGAACCATAACCCTAACCCTGAATCTGACTTCAGATTTGGAATCCTGGTCACGTGACGTATCTGAAAACATATCATATCACGTGATTTGGGGCCCGAGCAGACCCACTTTTGATAATGAACCGACCAGTCCTAGGTCGAGTTGAATTTCCTTATCAGTTTTGACTGAATTTCCTATAGTAATTTTTTTTTAGACCACCCTTATAACAAATTGTCCTCCGGACAGGATAATAAAGAATTAGAAAAACGTAAGCTATTAAAACAAAATATAGCATTAATTACTACTTCTACTACTATTATAGACTTCTTTCAAAAGCGGTTACGAACTAATACTATAGTTGAATTTAACAAGGACAAAGCGTATTATAAGATTCTTACTTTTATTATTGAAAACAACTTATTCCTTAACATATTAAACTTGGAATCTTTTAAGGATTTATTAAACTATTATAACAAGTTTACACCTATTATAAACTGCTGGAAAATAAAATAAATACTTGATAATACTTTTAAAATAGCTTAAATAGCTTTATTAATAAGCTAAATAAACATATAAACGAAAACGGCTCTCTTTCAGTTATACTCGACGTTTGGACTTCGAATTAACAAACAGCTAACTTTGGCTTAATTTTAGCTTTCATTAACTTATACTATAAGCTAAACTATAATTTAATTATTTTTAATGAGCTTACAGAAAGCCACATAGACTTATATTTATACGATAAATTTCTCAAAATAATTAAACCTTACAGCTTTAATATAGCTAATATTACAAGTATTACACGCGATAACGCCTTTAATAATAATATCTTTATATAAACTATTTATAATAAAAATCCAACTTTCAAAACAGAAGATATTCACTATACAGCACATATTTATTATTTATTATTATTTATTATTATTTATTATTATTTATTATTATTTATTATTATTTATTATTATTTATTATTATTTATTATTATTTATTATTATTTATTATTATTTATTATT
>Ga0247780_1001028_pt1 | contig 20183 bp, 22 predicted proteins | sample UWRJL079202R5_FD_179927 | JGI IMG/M metagenome (GOLD analysis project Ga0247780, IMG submission 179927) | Plant litter microbial communities from Arlington Agricultural Research Station in Wisconsin, United States - UWRJ-L079-202R-5 | ecosystem: Environmental > Terrestrial > Plant litter >... | reverse complement strand
AGGGTGAGGAAGCTGGAGAGTCCGCCGAGGGGGAGGGTTGGGAGGAGGGTCGGCAGCCCGGTAGGGAGGATGGTAGGCAGTCCTGTCGGAAGGCCGGTGAGTAGGCCGGGTAGGCTGATGGTCAAGCCGGTCGGCAGCCCGGTAGGTAATCCGGTCGGGAGGCCCGTGGGAATACTAATAGTGGGTGGGCCGATAGGTAAGCCAGTGGGTAGTCCTGTTGGCAGACTAGTTGGAAGAACCGTGGGGATTCCGATGGGCAGGGACAACGACGGAATTGCGGTGGTGGGAAGTCCTGTGGGGATAGGTATCTGGGTCAGGGGGTTGGCCACAGACAGACTAAGAACCCCTTCAAGCGGCAGGACAGAGATCAACGAAGAGATGAGCTCTGGCAAGCTTGGGATAGTCGGAAGCCCGGTTGGCAGCCCGGTTGGTAAGCCAGTTGGAAGCTCGATTGGCAATCCGGTAGGTAGGCCGGTTGGAAGCCCCGTGGGTAACCCGGTAGGCAGCTCAACAGGCAGTCCAGTTGGTAACCCGATCGGAAGCCCCGTTGGTAAACCAGTTGGAAGCTCAATCGGCAACCCAGTAGGTAGACCGGTTGGAATCCCGGTAGGAAGCCCTGTTGGAAGACCAATAGGCAAGCCAGTCGGCAGTTCAACAGGCAGCCCAGTCGGCAGACCCGTTGGGAGCCCCGTGGGAATAGTTATCCCTCCAGGAAGGCTGATTGGAACCACAGTCAGCGGGTCAGGAAATGACAGCGTAGGTACCCCTTCAAGTGGCAGGACGGATATCAGCGAAGAAATCAGCTCTGGTAGACTCGGGATCAAAATAGTAGGTAATCCGGTCGGTAATCCGGTTGGCAACCCAGGGACCGAAATAACAGGCAACTCGGTCGGAAACCCAGTCGGTAACCCCATGGGAAGGTCAACGTCTGGCAGAGATATCGACGGGAGCGAAACCACAGGCACGGGGATGGTCGGTATCTGGATCCCCGGGAGAGATAGTGTAGGTACTACTGGAATCCCTGGGATCGAGATCTCCGGCACTGGGACGGTTGGGAGGCTTAACGGCGGTATTGTTGGCAGGCCCGCAGTGAGCAAGGTCGGGAGACTCAGCCCTGGTAACGTGGGTAGACTAATCTCTGGGACGCTAGGGAGGCTCAACGCCGGTAAGGTGGGAACCCTGATTGTTGGCAGGTTCAGTGTCGGGACAACTATCGTCGGGACAAGAACCGTAGGAAGAGTTATTGCTGGTAGGGAGATGCTGGGTAGATTCAACGTTGGTATAGCAACGGTCGGGATAGCAACAGTAGGCACACCAATCGTCGGGATACCAATGGTTGGTACAGCAATGGTCGGGATCGACAGTGTAGGTAGCTGAACTGTTGGGAGAGAGACCGAAGGTACGGAGATCTTGGGTGTAGATATCGCCGACAACGTGACGCTGGATAAGCTCAGAGACGGTACCGAAACAGTTGGGACAGACAGCGTTGGAGACTTGATGGACACTGTCGGAACAGCTATTGTTGGAAGAGCTATCGTCGGGAGAGTTATTGCTGGTAGGGAAATACCGGGCAGATTCAATGTCGGTATGGCAATAGTTGGAAGAGCAATGGTCGGCAAGGCAAGAGTCGGAACCACCACCGTTGGCAGCTTGATCGTCGGAAGAGACAGCGAAGGAATCCCTGGAATAGTCACTGACGGAACCGAAATAGTTGGAAGGGGCACTAATAGAGTAGGGATAGACACTGCCGGGAGGGTTATGCTAGGAACTGACACTGTCGAAAGGGAAATCTTGGGGGTAGAGACTGAGAGAGTTGGTATGGTTATGGTAGGGACGGCGATGGTAGGAAGGGACAGGGTAGGCAGAGTAAGCCCAGGAAGCGAAAGGCCAAGCGAGAGCGACAGCGATGGAAGCGCAAGTGTTGGGATAGCGATCACGGGAAGCGAAATCTTAGGAGGGGATACTGATGGAAGGACCACGGTTGGAACGGTGATGCTTGGCAGAGTCCCGCCCACTGGGAGGACCGCGGAAATCGCGGTTGGGAGAGGAAGTGATATACTCAACGGTAAGGTCGGAAGCAAGTTTGGCAGGCCAACTGTGATGCCAGGATTTAGCCCCCCGGGTAGATTAACGGACGCGGCGACCGTGAGCCCGCCGCCACCGGTGGGAAGGCCGAGCGATACCCCGGCGGTCAACCCGGGCAGGGAGAGGGACGGTAATATCAGTGGGGTGGCAGTGAGCTGGCCAGCCGGCCCTACTTGCGTCACGGTGACAGTGACGGTTGTTGTCACGCCCCAAACGGCCTGGGTTATGATGGTTGTGATACAGGTAGTCGTGATCGGAGAGGTCGGAGCTACGCTCAGGGGCACATTAGCGGGCACCAAGACGGGGAGGGGACTCACAACGGGGGACAGGATGCTCGATACCAGCGCTACTGCCGACGATACAACGGCGCCTGCATCTACCAACTGTCCGAGCTGGGCGATTTGGCTGCCCAACACAGGGTCAACCATCGACAGGGGGTCGTAGATGACAGAGGTTGGGACGTTGATTGCGCCGCCACCAACGTACGGGATTATTGGAATCCCCACAACCTGTCCGTTAGCTGTACTAGGGGAAGGCAGCAAAAGAGAGGCTACTTGATCGACAACGGAGGACACTGGGGGAAGGAGTCCGGAGAGACCCCCGAGAAGGTCGCCTAGGAGGCCATTGCTAGAAGGTGTAGGTACTTGGACTGCTGCTGGGAGTAACATGGATACCTGGGCTTGAAGGGCTAAGAGTTCCGCAAGAAGAGGGTACATCTGGTCAACGGTGAGACGAGACACCATCACACCGTTGACATTCCGTTTCTCCAGTTCGGAGAGGTCGTTGTGCTGAGCTCCCTCCCTGCCTTGGGAACCGTGGGGGGCATGTGGAGAGACTCGTGAGGAGGAATCGCGTGAGGAAAGAAGGTCATCGTGCGGTGCCCCTATCGCACTCGAAGCGATGCTAAGAGGTAAGGCCGTGACTGAGATGGCTTTGAGGACGAATGTGACACAGGCTAGAGGCTTCATCTTGGTCCATGACGCATGATCCGATGGCAGAGTCGACTTCCTGGCACCATCCCATCGTCAATATATAGCCGTAGGCTCCCCATGTCGCCTGTAACCCGGCCTCCTCAAGATTTATCCACGGCAACGCATTCTCTTGCCACGGACGAGGCGTGAGAAATAGCCTTGGTGGAATGCCAACAGCACCGTCAGCAACCTTCGGCGGGACTGCTCGGCGGAGTGTGGCAGCTTGGGTGGGCGCGGCGCGAGGTACGAAGGCTCGGGCGAAAAGAAAGGGTTCTCTCAGCCAGTGTGAAAGATACCTTCTCACTACAATGACCACTCATGGCTTTCGTTATTGCAGGCCATCTCCTATTCAGAAAAGGCCTCCAGGAGTACTAAAAGGGCCTTTCTGCATGTTGAAATGGCCTATGATGTGATAAGCCTAGGCCTCGCCTGCCGTTCCGGAATGGGACTATTCCAAGAACACATTTTTGCACGGAGATAAGAGACCCCTGCTTTTGGCCCGAGCCTTCGTACGAAGGTTCACACAAAGGGGAGGAGTTCTGCTCGATGTGATTAAGATATCAGACAGATCCTTCCACGGCTCACACTTGAACGGCAAGCCTTGCCTGCAAAAAACGGACGATGTTTACCCCAGTAGATAACTTGTGTTGTAGGAACCTTGCATCGGATCGGAGAAGTCTTGATTCATCATAGTAATCATGCTTGTTTACATCGTGAGAGGTCTTGACAAAGTATACCGGCAGCAACGGCCGTGAGACAAAATCTCGGGGGCTGCCTCAACTTGAGTGCTTGAGCAAGACAGTAAGAAGCCTCACTACAAACCGGCCAGCGTACCATTTTCTTTTGCCCGAATCCTCCGTTGCGACGGGTAATCCTGAGGGGAGCGGTGATACGCTGATATTCCGCGACCCCAACCCGGTGTAGTTATCGTGGAATGCGAGACCCTGAGCTCCTCACCGGGACCCGCATCTACAAGACATGGCGGCACGGAACGGTGTTGCCGCTGGCACCGTGCTGCCGCTACTCCAGACACTGCCTGGGCCCGCTGGCATGAAATCAAGATGGACGAAGGCTTGGCTATCTCGAAGTGAGGCATCTCATAAAGGGCAAATGGCGAGAACCCGTCTCAACTGCGCTCCATGTGAGGGATTCCGAAAGGGGCCCATACAGCGACTGGCCAGAGAGTTGACATCGCGCAAATCCCACTTGGGATTTACCTGGGTTGAAGGGATCTTTGACGCGCCAACCCGGCAACTTTCTTCTTCCCGCAGGGTCGACGGGTGAGAATCCGGGCGGTTTCACTGGCTGGGGGTTGTCTCAAGCGGAGGGCAAAATGTGGGTGACCTCGTTGCTGATCAATTGCACACAAGTAAGAAAGGCCCTCGGATTCAATCTGGGAGAGGCTGTGTGGCTGTTTTGTTGGGGCCTAGCGATGCCAGTCTGTTCCTGTGAAACCATGTTTTGGTGGACGGGCATGCCAAACTGCCTGGTCATTTCTTTTTCTCACGGTCCATCATGACAGCAGTGAGTGCTCATGTGCGCGGTTGCGGGGCAGAATGGGGTTGCACCCTTTAGACTTCGATCGGACGGGAAAATAGGGCCATGGAGATGTGGCCAACGAGAGTTGATCCTATTCCGGCCAGTGCAAAAAAGTGTGTGGCTCCCCGACTGGCCAAGCCCAGGTCGTGTCGTGTCGCTCAGCTCAGCGCGCACACTCAGGGGACGGGAGAATGAGTGTGGGTTGCTTCAAGTTGGAGGATCCATCCATCTGGTGCAGGTGTCCGAGTGCCCAGCCACCGCCCTTTGTCGACTCTCCCCAAACGGGCTGGAGAAGTTAGCCTGAGGGAAGGTGCGAGGTCGATGAATGCACAGGGCCGCCGGCTGCCCCGACCGACACAAAGTGGAAACTGAATGTCTGGCAAAACAAGTTTGCTGCACACCTAGTTTCTCGCTCGACAAATCGACACTTGACGCAAGCGGTTTTCGTGCATTTTCAGACCCAGCAACATCGAGGGTGGTGATGCTCAAGTGAGACGACGACCTGCGCGGAAGGACGGATGTGATTGTGCAATTAGCTGCGCCCTTGGCGCCGGGCGCTGTGATTGGCTGGGCGCAGGGCTGAGAGTACCAGTATACTTCGGGTTAGGGTTATATGGGGCAGCCCCAGAAAAATAGACGAGACTCCCTTGTTGGAGACGGGACTCCGCGCAGTCCCCTCGGTTCGTGCGAACAAGTCGACTGCCCGACCTTATTCTTTGGCAGCATGAAGGCAAAACAGGTGGACGCCCGCCCTCGCCGCCTCATCCTGGCTGCGAGGCGACCAAACTTCTGCCAGACCATTCCATTCACCTTCCTCACTTCCTCTCACCACCACCCCCGATGCCCCCAACCATCGCAACATCCCCATCCGCAAAGAAGGCCATGTCCGTCATCGCCGACGCGAAATAAAGTGCGACGCCAAAAGTTGATGGCAGATTCTCACCCCAGCTGATTGCCTCTCCCCCTTACGGTCCAACACCAGTGGATCGCCCTCAACCGAGCCATCAGCCTGGGCCAAAGCACCCAACTGTCAAGTCCACCCGCCAAAGCAAAAGCATCACGGTACAAAGCAAAAATCCTTCCTTCAATTTCCAGCAACCATCCCCATCGGCGCCATCGCCATCATTTCTCGTCACCACCAAAACCTTTTGGTCACCGCATCGCCGGAATTTTGCCGTTGCTTTTGATCATGCCTCCCTCCAGCAAGCACGCCGCTGCGTCCAAAGATCGTCGGAAGTCGAACACGGCGGCCACGACCACAACCGCTGCCATCACCGGCGGCAGCCCTTCCAAGAGCTCCCTTGTCATCACACTCAAGACCACATCCCAGAAACTCCGTTCCATCGTCGATCCCGATTTTGTCAAGGAGGACTCGCCAGTGAAGGAGGCCAAGGAGTCGCCCGCTACCTCGACCACACTCCCTGCCGCCACGAATTCCACCGAGAACGCGTCGGACTCAACCCCGAACACCCCAGCTGCCGGCACTCCTGCACCGCAATCTGCCGCCATGGGACCGCCGGCTGATGGTCCTAAGAAGAAGGGTGTCAAGAGATCTGCAGCTGCTGCTACAAACGGCAATGGCGAGCCCAAGGTGCGAGGCAAACCCGGTCCCAAGAAGAAGCAGAGACTGTAAGTCAATCCCCGCGCACATTACCCTGAACAGGACAAGACCTGGCAGGGAATCGCGCGCCTGAATATACACTCGTCGCCTTACTGCACATTACGGTGCTAACATGGTCGCAGCGAGGATGGAACTATCGAAGGCGGCCGAGGCGGCGGCCTCAGTACCCACAAGCTTGGCCCAAAGGCGAACCAAGGCGCCATCAACGCTGGGCTCCGAGCCCTAGATCGCTCCGGAAAGCCATGCAGAAGATGGGCCAAGGGCAACTTCACATTGAAGAGCTTCACGGGCGTGGTCTGGGAAATCCCACGCTGGACCGCGCCCCCAAAGCTCCAACCCGAGTCTTCGGTAGACGACTCCACCCCTGCGTCGGCTGAGGGCAGCAGTAAAGAGAACAAAGAGAACAACAGTCAGCTCAAGAGCGAAGCAAGCCACAACGGAGTAGATGTAGAGATGCAGAGTGCTCCTAGTATTGCTGCCAACTCCCCAGCATCACTGCCAATCGCAGCCGCATAAATGCGCGACTCGGATCCTTAACCGCGTCATTCCCTGCCGGTTTCGGAACATGGTTTTACAGCAGCTGGAGTTCGGCCCTCGTTGGTTTTTTATGGAGTTACTGGTGTTAGGGAGGCGATGAAAAGGATACGGCATGGCTGGTCGTGGCTGGCCGTGGCATGGAGCTATAAATCTGTGTAAGGCGTTTGGGAATTGAGGTGGCATTGTGGTCTTGACGGCGCACAGTATCTTGCCGGCGTAAGGTTCGACAGGATCCTGTACATTTGGGATTTGTACAATACCTCAACTGCTTTTCATGGGGCATTTGCATCTGGGACAGATACGTTGGCAGCAATCAACATCAATAGACGGAGTTGCATTTGGCACCTGGACACGACCCACGTTGAGTAGTAGACAAGCAAGTGATTTTGCTCATATTGACACACTAATGCGAGAATCATGACTCTCGCCTCCGGAGATGGTAGCGAGGACGTCGGTAATGTTGGGAGTGATGGTGATGACATCGGACTGATGGACGCCTCCCCAATCGAGCCGAGCAGGTGTGCCCCTCCGTCCACCACAGGAACACCAAATCACCCGGGTGACATGGGGCAAATCGATTCGCACATCGTTTGCTGTGCATTTTAAAACAGGATTCGGGAATCACCATTGCATTAGATGACATCTTGAAGATATCAGCAAGCAATCGAAAATCCGTTGACCCCTACACAAGGGAGCTGGCGAGGTCCACCGCCGCATCAGTCAGTCCCCGTGCGAAGTGGATACCTGAGGCACGCACGGGCTGGACTCGAAAGTCGCAGCCCCTCATCAAGACAAGGGCCGACCAGCAAACGCGGGTAGGTAGGTAGCGGGCTCCAATCCCGCGTTCGGACCCGTCCCTACAGCGCATGGCCTCCACCCAACAGCACTACTCCACGCTGAAAGCTGTGGACCAGTTGACAGGCTAGCGCCTGACCAACCCCATGTCCCGCCTGTCTTTCACTGGAATTCGTAACCCAGGGCTTCCAGGCCCCCATCCCGCTGAAGTCCAACCCCAACCATTTCCAGGTTCCAAGTCATCACGCAACGTTTGACCTCGTGATTGAAGGGCATCGAGTCAACAAGCAGCTCCACGGTCATCTCGCCATCTGCGCGTAAATCACCCATTCTTCGAATTGGACACTTGCACACACAGCTTGCCACGTTTGAGCCGTCGCATTTTCCCCTCTAGTAACTCTGGTAACAGCGGAGGCTGGACAACGGCGATTCGCGGAATCTATGACATAGCGGAGCGGCAAACGACCGCTTGACAGCAGCTGGGCCTGGTTCTGGGCAGCCAGCAGCCAGCAGCCAGTCCCCGGTCTGGGCTGTCTCGGACGCTTTATCTCGACCATCCACCACCCCACTGAGCCCAATATCCTCCGATCAACCGCGTGCCAACTCGTGCCTCCGATAAGCAGCTCCACGACCAAGTCCCGGGTAGCGCTGCACTCGACCCGGGCCTCCCAGACTGAGGGCCGCCTCTCCGCATCCCGCCCCCCGGGCACCTCACGACCCCTCATCATGACGAATCCCTTCCAACACGGCTCTTCGAGCTTCGGAGGAGACCCGATGTCCTCCGCCGGCCTCCCAACGCCCGTGGGCCAGCGTCGGAGCTCATACGCATCTGTCGTCTCGGGCGCGTCCGCCCTCTCCCGGCCATCCCGACCCAACTTCCACCATCTTTTGAATCCCTCGCCCGACAGCGAGACGTACAACAATCTCTACTCCACGCAGCAGAACAGCCGTTTCAACGCAGGGATGTCACACGGGCGGAACGGAGCGCCGGGGGAGGAGGGATTGCCGAGTATGGGCTGGCAGCCGCGGCTCGGCGCCGGCCTGCCGCTATTCTCGCGCTCATTCGAACCGTACATTTGCAAGGATCCGATCTTTCCGAACGGGGGCGCCTCCGACGACGGCTTCAGCAGCCTGCTTCCTAGTCCCAGCAGCTCGACGTTTCTGTCACCATCGTATCTCCGTGGTTCTGTGTACCTGCAGAAGCTCCAGGACGCACACAAAGCAAGGGTAGCCGCGGAACGAGAGGGCCACGCGGCAAAGGCACAGTCGGTGACTGGGCTGGCCAGCGGAGCGAATGCTCATCCACAGGCCTCTAAGCTCCCCGCCGGTTCGCATAGGGGAGTGCAGTTTGAGGTCGTCGAGAAAACACCTACAGTGGAGGACGATGCCACGGTTAGCCTGCTCCCGTCGCGGTGGAATAAAGACGACAAGGACCACGCCCTTGACGTGCTAGGCGATGGCTACGAGGTGAAACATATAGGACGAAGCTCCGGGGACCACGAAGCCTGCGCAATACGCGCAGATCACTACATGCCCGCATTGTGCGGGGTCTACTACTTTGAAGTTTTGATAATGAACAGAAAACGGGAAGAGTAGGTCATTTGCAGGCCCACGGAGGCATGGCCGCCGTACTGGGTCGCCGCGGAATGCTAACCGGGAGATGTATCACAGTACCACCATCGGCATTGGCTTTTCGAGTAGAACGGTGTCACTCCAACGCGCTCCCGGCTGGGAGCCGGAGTCGTGGGGCTACCATGGGGATGACGGCCACTGCTTTGCTGCCCAGAACGTAGGAAAGCCATATGGCCCGAAATTTGGCCCCGGGGACACAATAGGATGTCTGATCAACTTCCGGTTGGGCCACGCGCTCTTCACGAAGAACGGTGAAGATCTCGGTGTGTGGCACCCTTTATCTAACGCGGGGCGCTCCGTCCGGATCAGCGCTAACACCTGTCTTTCCAGGGATCGCGTTTCGAGACGTCAACTTCAAGGATGTTAAAGGAAAGCTCTATCCGACCATCGGTCTTAGAAAACCTGGCGACCACGTCTTGGTCAACTTTGGCCAGCAGCCGTTCCTGTTCGATATCGATGGCTACATGAAGGTATGTCGTACTCCGTAACGGTAACTTTCCAGTGGGCCCTTGTCGGGCAGCTTGCTAGCCCAAACTGTTTGAGATGGAAGTTTACGGTAGGGGGGTTCAAGTGAATACCTGCTACCCAAACAACGGTCATTCACTCGCCACGGTATTTTATCACCCAAAAGCCCGGTGTTTCTGCTCAGTACTTCATCATCATTAGACTCTCCATGGCGGCCTTTTTCCATGCCCTGCTCCTGTCACATCGGCGCTATCAACCCCCGATCATGGCCTCCTCGGAAGACAATTATGTCGATGACGAACCACTGACACTGACACTGCGTGTCCAGAAACAACAAAAAATGATATCTGAGAGCATCAGAAATGCCGATACCGCCAAACTTGCTCCCCCGATGAATGAGACCGATCTTATCCAACAATTAGTATGTGCATCACGTATCCCCGTGCTCGTCATGTGCTAATGAAGTTAGGTCTTGCAATTCCTGCAGCATGACGGCTATGTGGAAACTGCCCGAGCCTTTGCGGAGGAAATACATGGCGAAAAGCAGGCTCTGAATTTGGACCCCAACAGGGAAATTGAGGGCATTAACATAAAAGATGACGAAGATGCCAACAACAGGCAGCGTATTCGTCGGGCGATCCTCAACGGCGACATAGACCGGGCGCTGAAGTATACGAAGAGCTATTACCCGAAGGTTCTCTCCGATAACGAGCAGGTCTATTTCCGCCTCCGCTGCCGCAAGTTCATCGAGATGATCCGTAAAGAGGCGGAGCTCAACCTCTTGATAGAGAAGAAGGGTGCTTCGCGGGCTCGGCAGGGTGAAGATGACGAAGTAATGCTCGAGGCCGACGTCCACGGCTCGTGGGACGACCAAATGGAAACTGAAGACGGTATCGATAGCGCGGTAGTGAGCAAGCTATCGCACGAGGCACTCGAATACGGCATGGAGCTGCGCTCAGAGTTCAATAACGACCCGCGACGTGAGGTTTCGAAGCATTTAGACGAGATATTTGCGCTCATCGCATATCCGAATCCTCTCAAAGTCAAAGAGGTTGCTCACCTGCTAGATGGGACAGGCCGTGTTGCGGTAGCCGAGGAACTCAACTCGGCAATATTAAGTAAGTTCCCTGTCACACTTCTCTCCGGAAGCCCTGCTAAACTGGATCGCCCGCAACACAGTGTCCCTTGGCAAGTCGTCCCGCGCAGCCTTGGAAAACGTTTTTGCCCAGACACTAGTTCTGCTGGAGGATTTGCGGCAGGATGGAGGTGATGGGGCCTTCGTTACGGTCCAGAGTGTTATCAATGACATACCGAAACCGGCGATGCCATAAAAGCGGAGCCGACTCGAAGAGCGTCTTTCTTTCCGTATGAGGCGATCTAATTCGGCCCACCGTCACCGCTAGAGAGAATACCATTTCCCGGCTTTACATACATCACTGACATTGGCGTTTCGGGCTTTGGTGGTCATCTGTTTCGGTCTTTTCTCTCCTCCTTTCAGCCCTCTACAACGGGTATGGCACGACTATCAACCCTCTTCGGGTGAACGCACTCAAGGCGCGTGGGTAGGCATTTCTGGGGGTGGTTCACAGGATTCCCGGCCGGTTTTTGCCTTTTAGAGCGCTGGGCAGTTTGTTTTCGTTTGGTTTTCTGAATTCGGCTTTGATACTCGCGCGCTTAGGTTTTCCCCCTTGTACTGGAGAGCGACTGCAGCTCAGTTTGTCAATTGCAGCTGCGTTTTATAGCTCGTGGGAGTCAAATACAGAGACTAGGATGAGGACGTCCCTCATGTAAGTATGAAGTACGAACCAGCAACAACTATATTGTACAAGATCTAGGCCAACAAGGCCTGTAAGTAGGTAATTCACCACTCCAACTACAAGCGTATGCGTTCCGCACAATGTATCTGAGGGTTCGGAACCTATGTGCCTCAGTTGAGTGCAAAACTCATACCCCCATGACATCCCCAAGAGAGATATTCATTTGCACCTAGAGGCAAAAAGGAAGACTTGCGATAGCCGCGAATCGAACGCGGGGCCCCTAAACCACTATCGCTGTTGTTGTCGTTGTGGATGAAGATACTGACTCGGTATCCTTGCTCTTGGCAGTGAGAGGGTTGTGGTATTGTCGGCTCCACTATCGTCAGTTTCTGGCGGGGATAGTATCTCCCAGGGTCGACATCATGGCGTGGAGGCTTGAGAGGATGTTGTTGCTACGTGTGTAGGTTTGTGACAGCTCATATATGATATTCATCTGATGCCCGATTCAGTGGTGAAACTCCAACGTAGATGATATGCAATAAAAGCTCCGGCCAACAACAGTGTAACTTCCTCTCTTCTACCCTGCAGACTAATCGGTATGCCCGAGCCCGACAGTGCTTTTCCCTATCGTACAGTAGACATATATATGTGGCTTGAGGCTCCCGCCTCAACACACCTTATTCACACACACATGGCCCCCAGACCGTAGTATAGACATAGACATATACATATACACAACAGCCAGCCAGCCAGCTCACTTCCCCCCTTCACTCCAACCAGCAGCCTCCAGTATCCTCCTCCGATGCCCCTCCAGCTCTCCCTCCCCAGCACCCTTCACCAGCTCGCCTAACCTCCCGTCCTCCCCACACAGATACCTCACCATGAGATACGTATACGCAAACACCCCCGCATCAAACAGCGTCGGCCTCTCTGCACCAAAGAACCACCCCGTCTCACTCTCCGCAAGCAACGCCGCTAGCGCCTCAAGCGCCTCCCCTGCCGCGTCGTACACCCGCTGCTCATCTACAACCGCCGTCCCTGCCGCTACGGCGGAGAGATATGATCCCGTTTTGAGAATCTCCGCTTCGGCGGCGCGTCGTAGCTGGCGGCGGAGGGCGTCGCGGATCCAAGGCGATGAGGAGGCGGGTGTGGTGTAGAAGGTGTCGAGGAGCTTGGTGTGCGCCGGGTCGAGGTACAGGGCGTGGAGCCAGGCGTTGCGGAGGGGGAGGTCGAGGAGGGAGTGGTAGGCGTCGAGGCGGAGGGAGGAGGGTTCTGTTGGGGCGGAGGTGCCGTTCTGGAGGGCGTAGGTGTGCAGCTTTGTTGCGGGGATGGGGATTTTGAGTGGGCGCGCGGGGAGGAGGAAGGGGAGGGCGCCGGTTGGGGAGGCGTGGTTGGTCGAGGGGAGGATGCGGAAGGTGACGCCGGCGAGGCGGAGGAAGGTCTGTTGAGGGGGTTGTTAGATGGGCTCGCGGGGGTATGTAGGGAGGGGACTTGCCTGCCACTTGAGACAGCCGGGGTTGAAACTCGGCGCACCTAGCCGGGCGTCATCTTCGGAGATGAAGACGTAGAGTGTCGGCACAGAGTCGGAGGTTGCGGGCTTAGAACGGGCCGGGAGCTCGGTGGCGCCGTAGGTGAGCAGCGGGAAGTGGTCGAACAGCTGCTGCAGCGGCCGGGGCACCGGCCACTGCCAAGGAGTCGACGCCATTGTCATTGTGCCTTTGGTGTGGTATGAAGCGGCTTCAAGGTCGCGCTCGGCGTGTTCAGCTTGCGCGCTCCGTCGTTAGTGACCCGCCCTTTCGAATCCGCAATCGTTCGGGCGGCCCAGGGTGTCGAAGTTGTGGTGGGTCGCGGACCCTCTTCCCGCTGCTGCATGAAAAAATTCACCGATGCGATCGGGTGCGTCGGGTACGTACCCTGGCCAAAGTGGCCCAAGCTCTAGACTCGGTGAGGTGGGGGTTCAATCTTAGCTTGGCTCGCCTCGTCTTTCGCCTGAAGAGAACATTGCCATTTGGCATTCGCCATCTGTCCTTTGTTCGGCAAGATCGCGAAGCACACATTATCCACACGACCCCTCGGCACTCTTTGTTGCTCCGTCAATGGTAGGGAGTATGGTGCGATCCGCTTTCCCAGTTCCGGCAGGTAGAGCGCACAATCTAATCTGCACAGAAGCCGAGATAGTGAAGGATACTTGTCACATGCATGAGCACACAATGGTTGCATGCTTCCAGATTAAAGTGGGCGAGATCGGACAGGGAGTTGCGCTAATGTTACCATTTGTCCCGGCGTCGGTAGAACTTCCAGAATCGGGTACGAAGGTTCAGGCCAAAAGAAAGGGTCTCTCTTTTCCGGGCGAAAATGCAGTGGAGGAATATTCACACAGTTTTGTGCTTAAACAGCAAAGTCTCTTCGGATGAGAGATGGCATATCACACCAAAACCCATCGGCTACCTTGAAGATGAGGCATCTTCCGCACTGGCTAAGGAGACCCTTTCCCCCGGCCGGGGCCTTGGTACCCGAAGGTGAACCTCTCTCACCGCTCTAAATCTCGGTGCATCTTCTAGATGGCCACTGGAAATTTATCGGCACGTCGGGCGGGTAAAGAAGCCACTCTTGCCACCGGCGGTTCTTCGACCGACTCGGCTGTCCGATGAAGTGTCATCACTGTAGTCCCACTCGTCGTTCGACGCGATCGGAGATCGATGTTGCAGTGCCGCCGGAACGAGATCTGGATACAAAATCTCGCGCTTAATCTATTGGCACTGAATCGACTCTCACCGGTCCCAAGTGGCTGATTCTGGCTCGACTGGATCAAACCACGCATGGCATTCCCGCCGTGGACGGCGCTTTATCCCCAAATGTTCGTACATGCCTCAATCGGGCCATCGGGCGGCCGCCAGGTCTGCGGATAATAGTACGCAAAATCGGAAGATGGGCCCGGGGGATCCCCTCGAGATGCAGCCCTGCCGAGGGAAACTTGGGATGAGGCTCCGCTCGCCTGGGTTGAATAATGGCCGAAATTCCCCCGCCGGGCCAGGAGAGCCATCAAACGCAGACGATGGGGAGGTGCAAGTTCCGAAGCAGTTCCCGCGCATCTCTAGAGATCCCCGTGGCCCGCTGTGGCCCGTCAGCCCGGATACCGCTTGGTCCTCCAGTGATTGACTCGATCTCGATCCACCACCAAAAGGGAACGACGTCTGCAGGCTACGGAGAGTAACTCCAACTCTGATCTTAGTGGATCTAGCACGTGAAGGGACGGTGCCAGTGACGCCAGAATCTCCAACTTTTGGCGTCTCGACCCCGTGGGGAAAGGACCGTTGCGGCACTCTTTCGTCCATCTTGATTGCTGCAATATGTTTCGCCGCGGGTACATGCTTACTCCAAGATGATAGGCGTTGTGTCAGTGCCGTGTGATGTGCCCTATGATGTGCGCATGTGCGTCAGCCATTCAGGAACATTGCGTCGACGGATTGCGGCGAGGTCAACTGTCGGGTTCCGTTCAGTGAGAATGTGGGGGTTCAAGGGGTCACTACGCTGCACCCCACCCACGAGCTAAACGACGTGCTCCAGTTAAGTGAAAGCATGGAGAGCACACAGCAATCAGCACGCCTACGCTACCCCAGACGCAACGATGCAGCGATTTCGAGATCTTCGCGGCAGTGCGACAGGTACGACATGGCAAGCGAAGGCCTGGGTCCCACGCTGGAAGGCCGAGGAGAGATTCGACACAAGGACGAGCGGATAGACGGTCCTCTTCCCCGCTGCTCTGTGGAGCGAAAGTCTCGAACGTGGATGGAAGGCGCGAAGGAAAAGACGGATGAAGAAAGATGAGGGGCTGTGGGGTAGTTATGACGCCCGTTCCAGCGGGGGGGCCTTGTCAAAGATATCGGTCGGCCGCAAGAAAGTCTATCAAGAGAAGAAGGGCCCGCTACATTGTCCCGTTGGTCGCCGAGTCCTCCGGGATCCCTTTGTGTGCCCATCCGATGAATGTGATTCATTAAGGCTGCCCCCCCCTCTCGTTTTCTCTTTCAGTCGCTCGAGGCTGCTTGTGAATCTCTCCCTTGCACCGGTGTCGCAGGCAATCCGATCACGTATCCGACGTTGCCCACATCCGGCCATCCTCTGCCCGTTCACCACTTGTCTCTGCCCCTCCCTCGCATCGACAAGAACCGTCCCGTCCCAGCCCGCTGCGCATATATGTACGGCGCCCGATTCTGACCAACGATACGGGGCTCTCATCTGCCTACTGCTACCCTCGATCTTATCAAGCCGCCTGCATTCGTTTGCATCTCCACTGGCATCATACCAGCACTGTACGCAGAACCTAGAAGCAAGAGACCGACAGAAAGCAGGGCCGCTTTGCGTCTCGCATCTGCATCATCCCGTCCTTGACCCCAATTACCACATATTGGGCCGCGATTAGCCTGTTGGCCTGGACGTTTGGCCTTGGAGACGGTCTCGCTCAAACACTTCGCCGAGGGGAAGTGTCGCCATTCATCTCGAACCCTGCGCAAGAATCGAAAAGCAAACGCTCCGTCCCGAGCGGCCAATACATCAATCTTGGCAGTGGTGATACAACATCTGCTGTCCACTACCCGCGCACGGCTCGTCTGATCTCGTCCGAAGAGACTTCCGGGCCGATCCTCCCTTATCATCAGCCTTCCCCGAAGACAGACTGCTTTTGACTTCTCTCTTCCGTCCTCTCTCAGTCGTTTGCGATAATATCTCCTCTCTTTTCGAGAAGAAACACACTGTTGCCCAGCATGAACGCTCCCATCACCTCGCCGACGACGCAGCATGCGTCGATGCTGTCGTCAACACGCCAGTCGCCTTCGGCCAAGATCGCTGCCCCGCAACCGACGCACATCAAGTCTGCCTCGACAGATGCCTTCCTGAAAGACTTCACACTTGTTGCCGAGGCTGCAAAACGAGCGCAGATGGCTTGCCTGATGCGGGACATGGAAAGCATCGGCCTGTCATAGTCGGCCAGATACGACTCGAGGATCTTGACTCTCTTTACCATTATCTTCGACGCTTTCCTACCAATCCAACACGGTTTTCGGTTTACATTACTCTCGATCGCAGATTATTTTGCAACATTTCCCACAGCTCCGATTCACGAGGCAAAGCCGATAACAATTACCCCGGCTCTCTCTGCGAACTCGGACTTGGATTCGCAGGGCTGACATAAGACTTCGGGACAACCGGTGATACTATTTATTAGCATTGGAAATCCAGCTGGGCAAAAACCGCGGCTGCATCGGCAAGACCGGGGCTTGCCAGGTTATACTTTACTAGACCTGGGCTCGTTCTCTATCAGCGGTTTATTTCTGCCAGAGTTATACCCGCGGCAATCAGAGGTGCCAAATTTCTAGGGGCGAAGAGAGTCATTAATGGTATGCAAGATCTCAGATGTCTACAGTGTGGCCTTGTATTTCTTTTCATTTACTACTCTGGCGTATCTGGATGGGGTATGATATCCCTTTTACTTGGCATTATCCGGAGTTGAGGTCTGGGAATGGTGGCCGGGGGATATTTGTTCTTTACAGCTGCTGCCATGCGTCGGAAAGGGCTACGTTTCTTACCTATCCTCAGTTTGTTCAGCCCTCGGTCGATGGGATTCCCGACATAGAGGATGGAAGAGTGGGGCGAAGACCATGGTCTCTAATAGGGTTATTCACCACAAGAATACATGAGCGCGGCCTTGCGCCGCTTGCAACGGGGACTAAACCATCTTGATATTCGTGAGCTCCAACGTGATCACTACGCCGGCACCATTATCCACTGTACAATAACACATACTCCACCATTATATCTTGGACATCAACGACACACCGCCATCCAGCGTCAGCGTCGCCCCGTTCACAAACGCCGACGCCTTGCTCGCCAGGAACAAACACGCCCCAGCGGCGTCCTGCGGCATTCCAATCCTCCCCAGCGGATTCGCCCCCTTGATCTCCTCCCCAAAGTCCCGCAGCGTCGCCGCCATCATCTTGCTCGGAAACGGCCCGCACGCAAGCGTATTAGACGTCACGCCCCGCGGCCCCAACTCCACCGCCAGATGTCTCGATAGGTGATGCAACGCGGCCTTACTCGCGCTGTACGCAAACGTCGGCATCAGCGGCACGCGAATCCCGTCGATACTGCCAATGTGAATCACCCTCCCCGGATCCGTCACCACCCCTCCTCCCTCTGTACCAGCACCAGCACCAGCAGCAGCAGCAACCGACTCCCGCCCCGCCTTCTCCAACAGCGGCGTCACCGCCTGCGTGAGCGTGAACACCCGCTGGAGATTGAGCGTCATCAGCTTCGACCACGCACTGTCCGGGTACGAATCATAGCTCTCGCCCCAGGTCGCCCCGCTGTTATTCACCAGCACGTGCAGCACCCCTTCGCGCTGCTGTATTTCCGACGCAATGCGGATACATTCGGACTCGGAGGACAGGTCCGCGGGCAGGGCGATCGCGGTGCCGGGGCCGAGCGCGCACAGGGAGGACGCGGCGGCCGTGCAGGCCGCGCTGTCGCGCGAGGAGATGTATACGCGCGCGCCGTTAGTCACGAAGCCGGTCGAGATCATGAGGCCGAGGCCTTTGGCGCCGCCGGTGACGAGGATTACTTTGTCCTAAAGGGGGAAGGGGGTTAGTAAGTGGTGGGGGCCACGGGGCAAAAGGGGTAACACACCTTGACGCTGAATAAGCTAGGGATGTCCATTGTGATTGTAGTAGGTGGGAGTGTGGGGGTTGGGTGATTGTTAATTGTTGATTGCTGGGGGTTCTATCCGTAGTCTCGGTCGTGGTCTTGGGATGCACGGGAGGATGGTGTGCAGATGGCGAGGAGATTCATTGCCCTTGGTATTCCGTGTGAAGTTCAAGTTGGATAGGAAAGGAGCTATGGACATGAGCCGAGGTCTGACGAGGGCGGACCAATTCCGATTATCGAGGCGATAAACCGGGGCGGGCTAGACTGCATCTGGTAGTAAGCTGGGCGATGGTGACAGGGGTGCCATGTCAGTTGTGGACCTTACGTCAACGTCCCGTCTGTGGTTGACCGGACGGACGGCTTGACTGTAAAATCGGGAGAAATTCATGATATTAGGATAGTGTTTCTTTAAGTATCATATCGACGATAGGGGCCGTGGGAATTCATCTAGAAATAATCCGGAATTCGGGACCCCGGAAACGGCGCGGCAACCCTTACCGCCCATCCATCCCGATCATACGACGGGCAGACGGAAGGTGGATCTGAATCCGCCCCTCTTCTCCCCACGCCCGGGATTCGACAAGCAATAACAACCACGGGGCTCAACACCAACTTCACTCACTCACAAACCCATTTCTTATCTACTACTCATCGACCAAACACCATGACCTCCCCCGATCCCTCCACAGACCCAGCGCCAGACGTCGGCCGCCTCAAAGCCACGTTCCTGGGCCATCCGCTCTCAGCCCACGGCGCCCAATGGGACCAGCTCTGGAAAGAGTCCTACACCCCCTGGGACCGCGGCGGCCCTAGTCTAGCCCTGAACGACCTCCTCGAAGAGCACCGCGAGCTCTTCCCCTCCCCGTCCACGTCCTCGGCACCCAACCCCCGTGCGCTCGTGCCCGGCTGTGGCCGCGGCCATGACGTCCTCTTGCTCAGCGCCTTTGGCTACGACGTCATTGGGCTAGATGTCTCTGAGGCGAGTCTGCAGGAGGCCGCTGAGAACGAGAAGAAGAACGGCGGCGACGCCATGTACGCCGCCAGGCAGGGCATCACCTCGCGAAGAGGGGAAGTGACGTGGATGAAGGCCGACTTTTTTGACGGGGAGAATGCCTCGCTCAAGCCTGGCTCGTTCGATCTTATTTATGATTACACCGTGAGTTTCACCCTCTCTATTCATTAGTTATGCCTGCCTGTCTGTCTATCCGCGTCTCGCTGGGCTGGATGGGTCATGACGCCTTGCATAGTTCTTCTGCGCGCTGCCGCCCGAGGGCCGACCAAAGTGGGCAAAGAGAATGTCGGAGCTGCTGAACCCGGATGGAGGCAGGCTAATCTGTCTCGAGTGGCCGCTTGGCAAGGACTTTTCCAGTGGCGGCCCTCCGTGGGGCCTCGTTCCCGAGGCATATGCTGCCCATCTCAGCCGCCCCGGCGAGGAACTGGAATACAACGAGAACGGCCTCGTGCTCCAATCCGTACCAACAACTCCAGCCCCCCATGGCGCGCTCCGGCAGCTAGCTCGCATCAAACCGGCCAGAACGCACCAGTCCGGAGTTGACGAGGACGGGAACGTGTTCGACTTCATCTCCGTATGGGGCCATGTCTGATAGCTCAAGTAGACGACAATATCACCTCCAGCCCCGAGGAAGACACCCCCCAAAGGTCTCCACCAGTCCGTGCAGCCTCTGTATCTGTCAAGAGGTCTTGCGCAGCGAATTGTAGTGCTCCCCCAGCCCATAGCCATGCCGATAATACGCAAGCCACAACGTCTTCAACTCCTCACCCTCGCCCTCCCCATCCTCCAGCGGCCTGACCACCTCGGTCCTCCCATCCTGCACCACCTTAATCTCCACCCCATACGCATTCGCCAGCGCGCTCAGCTCCAACTGCCCGCCCCACTCCGCCGTATCCCTAATCTTCGCCGCATACGTATCCAGCGGCTCCTCCAAGAACCCCTCAAAGTCGCCGCGATGCCCCTCCATATAATCCGCCGCCGTCCTCCTCACAACTTTATATCCCATCCTCTCCTCCCCTCCCTTACCCTCCCCTAGGCCCCCCTCGCCCCCCTTTCCCTCCTCTTTATTGTCC
>Ga0247780_1001026_pt1 | contig 20277 bp, 30 predicted proteins | sample UWRJL079202R5_FD_179927 | JGI IMG/M metagenome (GOLD analysis project Ga0247780, IMG submission 179927) | Plant litter microbial communities from Arlington Agricultural Research Station in Wisconsin, United States - UWRJ-L079-202R-5 | ecosystem: Environmental > Terrestrial > Plant litter >... | reverse complement strand
CCCTCCTCATGAATCATACTGAGATAAAGACACTCCTCCCGATCATACAGCCTCACCGAGAACGTCTCATTCGTCAACACGTCCGTGGTAGCTGAGAATCGGTATGATTGTAGCTGTCGTTGCTGCAGTGTATCGGTGCAGGGGTGTTCGGCGTTTCCTTGGATGTGAAGGATTTGGTTTTGGCAGTTAGGGTCGCTGTAGGCTGTGAATGACCATTGGGGAGTTGGAGTCGGTGAGACGGTTGTGATTGCGGTTGCGGTTGCAGCTGAGAGGTGAGTGAGAGTGGAGATATAGAAGAGGAGGGTGAGGAGGGTTGAGAGGGGGCCGAGTGGACGGCCCGGCGAGCGGGATCGTCGACTAGGAGGCATGGCGGTGGGAGTTTGCGGAGCTAGTGGGGACCTTAGGTTAAACGGGGGTTTGGTGCTGGATTTCGTACGTCAAGCTGAGAGAAGATGCTGAACCCGGTGTGTGGTGTCGGCTTTTAAGCTCAAAAACCACGGCTAAAGTCACGGTGTCCTGTACGTAGGTAGGAATCTCAGCCAACCCGCCAGATAACCCGGTGCGGCTCATTCACAGTCAGTGGTATAAAGTCAACGACTGCTTATATTCGCTTGCTTCACTTCCACATAAAAACTAGTTCAAGCACTGCGAATACCACTGATTCGACGCCTTGCAAGTCCCCTGCGAGCAGCACGTCGCCCCGCTCCATCCCTGCCCGCCACACTGCCCCCACAAGGCCGCGCAGTTGGTGTTTCCACCCGTCGGGGTAGCCGCAGGGGTGTTCGCCGCAGTAGTAATTGTGGGGCTCGTCCCCGGGGTGCCGCCGCCAGAAGCATTGAGCTTCGTCTTGACGAAGGCGAGCGCTTGCTGCCCGTACTTGGTGCCGTAGCCTTGGTGCACCGCCTGGTCGCTGCCTGTGCAGCAGTACGGGTCGGGAGAGTCGCAGTAGTTCTGGATCTTGGCGCCGGAAGCGCATGTGTACCCTGATGGGCGGGCGGCGAACTGTGGCGTTGTTAGTATGCGTTACGTGGTCAGCGGTCAGGGGTAGTATAGGAGGTCGACGTACACCTTGCGCAGCGCAGGTACCGACGTTATATGACAGTCCCTTCACGTAACGGGGGCTGCCCATGAGAATCACGGCCTTGACCATATTGAGCGCGGCCGACGAGATGGGTGGCGCGGTGCTGGTGATGCCGGACCCTGTGTCGGGACCGCCGCACACGGCATTGTCCATGATTTGGCCGCCCTGCGAGTAGCCGACGAGCACAATCTGGGTGCTGGGGCACCGCTGATTCAGGCTGTTCACGGCATTCGCCGCCGACGTGGTGCCCTGGCTGGCCGAGTTGCCATAGGCGATGCCGCCGCACGATGATTGCCCGCCGCAGGCCGGGTACGTGATCGCCTCTGAGGTGGAACCCGGGAAGGCGCTAAGGATCAGGTTGACGACGGTGCCGGATGAACCGTATCCTGGCGAGACGGTCGTCTCCCGCGCGCCAAAGACATGGATTGCCGGGCAGGACTGCCTCTTGCCCAACGTCTCATTCTGCACGCTGTCGACAGGAGATCCGCTGACAAGCAGCGAGTGTGCCGACAGAAGCAGGAATGCGATTTTGGGAGTAGGCCACATGTTGAATTACTTGGTGTTTGTCTGCCGCAAAGTCGAGGTTGTGCAGGATGAGTGAGGTGAGTGAGAGAGTACTGGCGTTATCAACAGTAGGTATCAGGCCCACAAGGTCGCCCGAATATATGTACCCAAACCTCAAATAACGGATGGTGCCAAGTGCATGTCTAGTGTAACCCCGGCCATGGCCATTCGCTCGATTCCCATGGCCAGATACCTAATTTTGTCGGTGGACAGAAAGGGTCTCCAGCTTGGTTCCGTTCCGCTGCTCCGTTCCCCTTGTTTTTTGCTGTTTTGTTCCAGGAGAAGTGGGTTGACGGGCGCGTGTCGACATGCCCCGCTCATTTCGGAGGTTGCTGAACCGTCAATGCTCCCTTACGTAGGATGGGCAGGTGGTATTGGGATGCCGAGAATTTCCTTCGTCCGGGGTAACGGATCTCATAGCTAGCGACAAACAACGCCTGGATGCTGACTGGAAATAGCGTTACCCCTTTTCGGACGGGGAGGGCTGCATTCCGAAACAGCTTTGGGTGAAGCAGCAATCTGAGCAATCTTGTGATGTATCGCGTTGCTGCTCTGTGGAAGGAAAGAAGGCTGCGAGGGCTGGCTGGAAACCTGGAGGAAGGTGGGGTTGGCCCCACCGTCTCACAGTTTGGCCACTGTATCCTGGAGGAGGTCAGAGTTCAATGCGATTACCTATTCCCTCTGCCCTAACCATCTCCAACCAGTCAAAAGCGCAATTTCTAGGCTCCAAACCGCCGATCATTCGCCAAATCTCCCCTTGCGGGCCACCCCCTGGGGTACGCCGCGGGTGGTTGACAGTGAGGAGGAGAGGATATCGCAAGTGTCCGAACCGACTGATCCTCGCTTCTACACGTGACCTGGTCACGTCATTATGGGGTTTCAAACATAGGGGGCTGATCTCACCGCCTTTACACACTCAAGTTCGAAAGAAATTCACCTCGTTACAATTTCCATCAGAGTCAAACGCTCCCGTGCTTCCTACGTCCCATCGATACCCTCAATCAATAGACCAAGCGCCAAAGATAGACATGTCACCATGTAGTTCTTGCAAACAGCCCACAGGCTCAGCAGATGGCCTCGATATCAGCAACATCGAAAGCACCTTTGAAAAAGTCAAGCAAAGAGCGAATGATGGCTGTCCAACGTGTCCTTTCTTGTTGCAATGCATCATTACTTATTGCTCAGCGAATTCAATTGTTACCGAGGAGATAAACAGAATTGACAGGTCTTGGGATGCTTGCACGGAATTTTCACTACATCTACTTGACGACTCCGAAATCTTCTTGAATGTATTCACCGAAGCGAGTAAGTCCTTAACCAGCATGTTAGATAATGTCTAATGGTTTAATCGTCTTGACTTGCTCGCTTTAGGCCATCCATTAAGTCCATTTGATCTCAGCGTCAGAAGCGTCTTCCCGGGAGCGCTTCATCCGAAGAAACGTTTGCTACCTTGGAATCATGGATGTTTAAGTGTGTTACTTCCCATGAGAGATGTTATCGCCACTGTATCGGAACCTTGAGGTTTTATCCAAAACGGCTGCTCGACTTAAGAGACGATTAGGTTGTGCTTCGAGAAGATCTCAAGCCAGAATCTTACGCCTGCTTAAGCCATTGTTGGGGGACGGGCGCTACCCTCTTGAAGTCAACAACCAAGACGATTGATACGTTTCGGGCCAACATTCCTTCGAATCAGCTCCCACCGACATTCAAGGACGCTATTCCTATTTTTCGTCGCTTGTACATAGATTACCTTTAGATTGACTCTCTTTGCATCAAGCAAGATGATGAAGATGATTGGAAGGACCAAGTTGCAAGGATGGCCGACGTTTATGAGAATGCATTCATTACTATAGCGGCAACGAATCTGCGGACAGTTCCGAGGGATGTTTCAGCAATACAAGCCAAAGGTTCCTTGCTTCTGCGGCTTCTGGCCACTCGAATATATTTGTATGCTGGTTACCTCCCAGATGGCCTGATAATTGGGGCGCACTGAATGAGGAACCCGGATGGCCACTCTTGAACCGTGGATGGGGTTACCAGGAGATGCGCCTGTCTCCACGCGTGCTGCACTTTTGCTAAGAAGAGGTCATGTGGGAATGCTGATCTAAAAGAAACAGCGAAAGCAAATGCCGTGACAAGGACTTGGGAACACAGCAACCCTACTACGACAACCAGATGTACGAGGCTGTGCCGTACTGGAGGCTGGAAAGAAATCCCATGTTACTCTGGTATCGGACTGTCCAAGAATATTCGCGACTAGGGCTCACATTCAAGGTAGACAAGCTGCCTGCTCTGGCTGCTTTGACACAACGTACGCAAAAATTGAGACGCGACGACAGATACCTATTGGGCCTTTGGGAGAAAACTCTCCTCCTCGACCTTTTCTGGATGGTCTGGCCAAGCCTAACGACTCAGCGACCGAGCACAACAAATCATCCGAGCTATCCCTGTAACGTTGCTGGCGTTAAAAGACGCTGATGCAGGAAACTGACGCAACTGACCGCTATACCAAAAGGTAGGCACAAGTTGACTAACCGATAGTCGACTTGACAGTTCCCACTTATTATGGCCAGCCCCGTGACAATCCCTCTTGGTTGTGGGCGTCACCGCAAAGTCAAGTCATGTGGGATACCGCTACAAGCTCTACTCTTGACACAGTTCAAAAACGAGAAGTTCGCCACACCGCTATCGAACCGAGTCACATGGGTTTAGCATCTGAAGCTAAGATCCTTCTTCGTGCCCCATTGATTGAATCGCGCCAAGTCTCCCGGAAGCAATGGAGATTCGGAGAAAACATCTGGACCTCTCGCCATTCAGATATCTCCGGTGTTGAGGACCGTGTCAGCCAACTTCCATTATTCCATGACAATATCAATTTAGACACACTGTTCGACGAGTTGACAATAATCAACTATAAGGGCGACTACAAGATGGAGAATCCAGCCGAAGAGGAACTCGATACGTATTTCATGCCTATTGGCCGTGACAATGACAACGCAAGTGACATCGGGGCTCTGCATGTTCGGGAAAGAAAAAACACGGGCGAATTTGAACGAACTGGCTATGGAGAGGTAAAGCACATCTTAAAGCACATGATGGATAGCAGGAGATCCAGATCTGATGTTCGAGAATAGGCGAGGATTAGGAAATTGGAGGATCTCATCTCTGCACGGATGACCTTGATTCTAACTCATCTCCCTGTAAGCGACATTACCCTAGTTTAGTGGCATGTTAGTAGTGTGGTATTGAGATGAAGGGTTGTTTTGGAGATAGGCTCTTTTATATGTTGGACGGTAATCTTATATTCGTCATTTTCATTTGTCGGCTTCCCGTTTTTCTTTCAACACAAACTCATCTTCAATCATTACAAAACCCATATCCTCTTCGACGCGGCGCAAGCCACAACCTGGAGTGGGTGCGATGGGCAGTTCCTCAGCTAAAGTTGTATCTGTGTGTGTACCCAGGACCCCTGGGCCGTCGCTTGACGACAGCCACAAGTCACGTCTCTCATCTCAACAAAGTTAAACAGGCACTTTAAATTACTATTCCAAACTATCAGAACACATACTGCCCGCAAATTAGTGCCAGCGCCAACTCCATCACCACCAAACACTCTGCCCCTTACGCCACCCTTCCTATTGTCTACCTAATTGCCGGCAGGAGGAATAGGCGCATAGAAGCCAAACCGATTCTCAGGGTCATATTGCTTCTTCAGGGCCCGCAGCTTCGGCACCCGCCAGGGCTCATCGCCATACAGCTCGGCCAGTGTCTCATCTCCAAAGCCGTAGTTGAGGTACGCGCGCAGCGGCTGTCCGGACCCACTGCCTTCGGCCATGGCCTTCCTCATGGCCTTGGACGTGGCGATAATATCGGGTGAGTATGCGGGATTGGAATAACCCCAAACGGGCGAGCTATGTGTTCTCTTGGTAAGCATGACTCCAGGTTTTTTGCGTGTGTTGGTCGGCTGATAAAAAGAGGGAAAAGAAGAGGGGAAAAAGAGGGACAAAAGAGGGGGGGGGAAGCGGGAGATTGATACGTACGTTAGTAGTGGGTACTCCCTGTATGGCGTAGCGGTATCATGACTGGAGACTGCGGTCACAGCCTGCTGGGAGTAGCTCTCAACGACATAGACCGAGGTGAAACCGATGGGTGGGTACTGCGCGGTGATGTTGTTGAAGAGACCGTGGACGGTGCGCAGGGCGGTCGTGTTGTGGCGTGCGAGGTAATTCGGCATCAAGTGTCGGTAGAGCCCCTTGCCGCAGGTGGCTGGACTGGTTTCGTCGTTGCGATTCAGCGTGAATAGGTCCGGGTAGGCAACGGATGTGTACACTGTCTCTCGGGCAGGGCCAAGCGCGCGGAAAGGGGCGGCAAAAGGCTCGAGATCGGAGGCTGGACCAGCGTAAATCATGAGCATGCTGATTACGGCCTGAAGGGATGTCAGCTGGCACTAAGGGAGGTGCAAGTAGGTAGGAGTAAACAGACATTGGAAGGGTCAATGTCGGGCCGTCGCATAAAAGTGTACCACATGATCAGCTCAGCAGGATGGCCAGCCGCAGCTAAATAGTTGTTCCCCAGCTCAAAGACTTGTTCGAGCTTGTCTTGCGTGAAAATGAAGTTGATCTCAGACCAGTTCTCGATGCGATCATAGACCTTGTACTTGAGCCCCGTGACGATGCCGAAATTGTGACCGGCACCACGGAGCGCATAAAACAGGTTCCTGTTGGACGACTCGGATGCGATGACGGAGGTGCCGTCGGCAAGGACAACCCGGGCTTCGAGAATCTGGTCGGCCAAGAGGCCAAAAAGGCCCTGCAGATAGCCGTGGCCGCCGCCGAGCATGATGCCCATGATGCCGGTGCACAAGCAGTTGCCGGTTACTGGGCAGCAGTTAGAAAAATTGTTGTCCGCCAAGATGGAATATTTCGCAAATACCTGTCTGCTTGCCATGTGCCCAGAGATAGCGGATGAGGTCGCCATTGGTAAGGCCAGGCTGCAGCTCGGCGTAGTTGCCGGCAGCGCTGACCTGGATTCCCTTCATCTTGATGAATGAAATAGCAATCCCGCCCTGCATCTGGCCTAGGGTGCTGATGGAGCCGTGTGCACCATCTACGGCAAGAAAGGGAATGGTGTTGTTATTAGCAAAGCGAACCTAGCTGTATTAGTGATCACCAGTGCACTACGCTGTTCGCCCGCCACGCCAACGTACCACAGTTGCGACATCTGTCTCGGTTGCGACCTCGACGACGGCCGAGTAAATAGGGCTCGAGTAGGCCTGCCATCGCTGATGTCGCGACGAAAACAGGGGATCGTCTGGGAGGATTATGGATGCGTCTGGGGAAAGCTGCGAGGCAAGAGCAGAAAAGATGGATGCATCTCGGCTAACGATGCTTGATACCAAGCTGTCAGCGACGCTCGGCCCCGCCAAAGCGAGACCAAGAGCGGCAAAGAAACAAGAAGCCTTCATCCTGAACATGTGCAGGATGCAATGAACGAAACGGAGTGTAACAGTACAAGAGAATGGGAGCAAGAGAAAGAGAAAAGGCTTCGAGCGTGCAAACTCCTCAGCTTATATGGCCAGTGAGCTGCTCGACAGAGCGACACAAACTGTTTCCGAGGTTCAGCAGGACACAGCCATCGGCAGCCACACTCCAGCTTTTGATATTGGGGTCCATGTTCTTGTTCCGTTTGAAGACAAGCGCAACGTTGAAAGGCGGCAATTGGCTGGAATATACCGAGAGGCGCAGTGGCGACACCCTTGCGAAAGTAGGGCTTTATTGAGGAAATTAGATCGCCCTGGACGCATCCCCGATCAATGACAGCGCGCCTATGGAGCCGGGGCTCAACTCATAATCTGTGCGTGCTGTCCCCAGCAGCCACTATTGGGCGTTGCGTAACCCGAACCACCTGGGCTTGCTTGCATGGCGGCTTTGATCAATACCTTCTTTCCCCCATCTCCTCGTCATCCATGCTCTTCCGATTCGTCGTTCCCGAGACCGAGAGCTCTGACTGCATGCCTTCAGCAGCGTCGATACTGTAACGGCAGTTTCTGCACAGCGGCTCCTCCGGCCGTCTATCTGTTTGGACCAGGGAAGATGCGGAAAGCAACGGATGCATATCCTCAGCCGACGCATGGGCAATCGCGGGAAGGGACGGTAATGACTGGTAGTACGTTGGGTTTCCGTACATAGTTGGTGAATGCATGGCCATCTGGCCATACGGGTCTTCTGGATCGCCACTATGTGGCACAAACACTACTGGCGCCGCGATCGGTCCGCCATACAACGGGTTGTTGGTGTGTAGAGGGTCGGAGTCATCGGGGCCAGGAACACCTGTTGGGACATTCTCGTGGGCTTGCCGTCCGCCTGGCTGTTGTTGCCAGATGCTTGACGAACTCGGCATCCCATGTCGCGCCAAGAGACTGCTGCTGCTATCCATATTGGATTTGGAATAATCATGGCGGATGATGCCAGAGGAAGAGTCCGCGCCGCCTGGAAGTACCTGAGCATCCGGGTTCTTCGAAGGTTTCTTAATCGCCCTCCACTCCATACCCAGGGCGCACAGAAGCGAGAAAAACGCCATGCATACGGCGACGAGGAAGATACGCTGGAATGCGAAATTAAACGCGTTCAGGACCACGCTTTTATATGGCTCCTTGACAAGCTCCACAATGTACGTGGCGCCTTCAGTCACGAGGAGAGTGCTGCTGTCCAAGTCAGGGATTTGGCTGAGCTGTTGGAAGAGAACGTTGCTGATGATGGCTTGGCCGATGGATGTGGAGATAGCTCCGCCCAGTTGCTGGAGAAAGAAATTAATTGCAATGCCGTTGCTGACATCCTCCTTTGGCAGGACGGTCTGGATGGCCAGAGCAGACGTTTGCATGCCGAATCCGAGGCCGAAGCCGGACAGGAACTGATACGTAATCCACTGCGAGGGGGGTGTATCGCGGTTGAAAGTCGTCATAAGAGCCTCGCCCAAGGCCATGACGGCAGGGGTGATAAGAATGGACGGGACGTAGTAGCTGGTCGCCTGTGTGAGGATACCAGACAGAATGGCGGACGCGAAGAGACTGAGCACCAGAGGGAGTGTGCTGACGCCTGCTTCTATGGGGGAAACCTGCTTGACCGTTTGAACTAATACGATCCATCAGCCAGCTGCCAAATACCAAAACAGAGACTGGACTCGGCCTGGTTTTATTTAGGACGAGTTTGTCTGCATGTCTGGGTAAGGGGTCAGGTAGGGGACAGGGGGAATGCTTACACCAAATGGGCATGCAATACATCATCAACAGCATGGATGCCGACAGAAAGAATGTAAACTACACTCCGAATGCAACGCTTCTTTGGGTAATGATCTTTGGAGGAACCATGGCTGTGTCGGGCTTTATGATTCGGACCGCAATAAAGCCCACGGTAGCGGTAGCGGCGATACCAAACAACATGACAATGGGCCACTCATCCCATCGGTACACTGAACCGCCCCACTGCAGACCGAGGAGGAGGCAAACGGTAGCTGGGATGAAAAAAAAGAGGCTGACAGGATCTAACCTCTTGATATGCCCTAAAAGCGTAACAGGCTGCCGGGGCTGAGAATGCGGGCGCTGCGGCCTGGGCGACTTCCAGACGAAAATCATCACGAGCACAACCACGGCCCCTACCGGGACGTTTATGTAGAAGCACCACCGCCAGGCGTCAACCTCGGTGAGTCCACCGCCGATGAGGGGGCCCATGGCGCCTGCTATACCAAACACCATGCCGAAGAAGCCTTGGAAGGCAGGGCGCCGGTGTAGAGGGATCATCGGAATCATGATCAGCATGGTTCCGGAGAAAATGCCAGCCGAAGCCAAGCCCGCAATTGCACGGCCGATAATGAAGACAAGCGAACTGGGCGCGGCACCGCAGATGGCAGAGCCAATTTTGAAAATGAGCAGGTTGATGAGGAAGGTCCTTCTCGCTGCATTAGCAGCCGTTCAACCAAACAGAAAGCAAGCCATCACAAGAAACCCTGCCGGGGAGGTTCCGTCTTTTACCTTTTCAGGTCGTAAAACTTGTAGATGGTGCCATATACAAGTTGGGCGCAAGCCGTCGCAAGCATGTAGGCAGAGCCGTACCAGCCAATGTCTCCCAAAGCCCCGAATTCGTCGGTGATTCGCGGCACTGCCGTCGCGAGAATCGTTCTGCCCAAGGCGACGAGGAATAGGCAGAGGAAATTGCAGATGATGATCGCCCAAAACCTAACCGTCTTGGGCTGGAAGAGGTCGGGGTTATGTCCATCGGGGCGGCGGGGAGAACCATCGTGACTAGCATTGTGACGACCTTCGGGTGGCGATTGTGATGTTTGGTCCAGTGGTTGGTCGAGTGCACCTGGCACAAGCTTTTCGAGCGAGCTCTGGGCGGGGGTGGCGTATCCGGTCCAGGGCGCAAATTCGGACTGGCTGTTTGTCACACAAATCCAATCCCTGACTAGCCTCCATAACAGCGATCGAACCGATCGCTGGTATTCTGTCAAATTACTGCGTGGATCAATTCCAGGCCTGGAATGGCCACAACAACAGGGAGTGGAACTACCCCATTGTACGCAGTATTTAGAGTAGCCGTTGGAAGCCCTCGGCTTCCAACGATTGAAGCAGCAATCAATACATTCGTTTTTCCATGATAGAGCCTTCGATTCCACAGCGTGTCACACTGTTGCCCAGAGTCGTTGTAGAGTGCATGACGCGGGCTTCCTTCTCTGCATATTCCGGAAACCAGGAGTGGCGTCTGTGAGGAAACGGCGGACAAAAAAGAGAGAAATAGAGACATAGGTGAGGAAGAGAGCTGCATGGTGGCAGCTATGCACCGTTTTATTTGCCCTCTTGCCCTGCGTTTCTTGCGCTGGACGCCGCAACCTTTCGGTGTTGTCGCATCGGGCATCGAGATCAAACTTCAGCCGCAAGCAGCCTTCGGCGCCGCGCCGCATCGGGCTTCTGGGCGTTCTTCGTGTGGCTGTGGTGAGCGTGGCAGCACAACTTGGGCGCCGGCTCGAGCCTCTGAGCTCTGTGAGTTGTGTGCTAATGCAAGCCTGCCCCAGCTGCCAAATAAGCATCCGAGTCATAGAAAAGTGGGTGCAGAGGCTGCAGATGTATCCCACCAACCAGGGCACAGATTGTGGGCCTTGGCGGGCTTCTAAAAGAAAACTGGAAACCTCATTGGGTTGGGTTGGGTTGTCGCTGCCACCACTGTGACTTGTCCGCTCTCCACATACCCCTCACTGCACGAGAATCCAGACAGGGTAGAGCATGATCGGTTTCGTGACACGGTTGAATGCCCGCCAAAAAACCCGTTATATCGTTTTTGGTTTCAAGATGACCGCCGACACCTCCATCTACACGCCACTGGCCGCCTAGATCCGACTGCTAGAGATCATAAACTCAGAACAGACAGAACATCCGATCAAATGCCGACTTTCATACCGTCTCTTTGGAAGACAAGCCCGATTTCTGCGCCCTGTCCTATGTATGGGGTGACCCTGGCCTGACGGTAGACATTCAAATTCTCCTTGGGCCAGACCAGGACCCTACATCCAAGGTCACGACGATACCAGTTACGGCGAATCTAGCGGCGGCCTTGCAACATGCCAAACGGCGGTGCGCCAGGTTGTGGAGCGCCCTCGGACACGAGCCCGATCAGTTCCTGCTTTGGGCAGATGCCATCTGTATCAACCAGCAGGATATAGTCGAGCGGGCGTCCCAAGTCCAGCGCATAGGCGACCTCTACAAGTCAGCCGTCGTGGTCCTTGCCTGGCTTGGCCGGGACGACAACGGAGAAGTCTCATTGGCCTTTGATGCGATCATCAAGACCGCCTTCGAGGCCCAGCGGTGTGCCGAGGTTGGTCGGGATGTCTTCAACACCCTCGAATGGATGCAGCGCTATCCAGAGCTGATCGACGGAGTTGGGGCGATGGGTAATAACCGGGCGTGGAAGGCCGTCGCCGACTTTCTGCTCCATCCGTACTGGTCGAGGGTTTGGATCTTCCAGGAACTGGTGCTCACCTGCAGGCTCCTGCTGGCCACGAGCCGGTCCGTCATGGGCTGGGACCAGCTGGGCATCATGGTATTTCAGCTGCTCGTCCTGCGACATGCCCTCAATGAGACTAGCATGGTCAAGCCGGCATGGGTCTCAACGACGTGTGGGCGCGGCTCACGACGCCCCATATCACGCTCAATGCTGTCCAGAACGTGATCCGGTTCCGCAGATTGCCGTGGCTGGCCCCGGGAGGAGAGGACGAGGTTGGCCCCAGCAATTTAGTACGGCGATGGGACCTCGCTTTCTGTTGCGCCATTGCATGTAAAGCTACCAATCCCAAAGATCTCATCTACGGCGCCATTGGACTCACGCATATTGACATGAAGCCAGACTATGGCGAGGATAAAACCACCGGCGATGTCTATGGCGAATTCGCCGCGAAGTGGCTTCAAGTGGCTCAGCTACCACCAGTCGTGGGATGCACGCCGCAATTCTTAGCACCACTCATGTTTCTCGCCGCGGCGGGGACTGGCTTGTTCGGGCAAATCAAGGGCCTGATTTCATGGGCCCCCAACTTTGGAGCTGAGGCTGGTTCGTCGCTTCATGTCGGGGGCTCGGACAAATCGCCCGACGAAGGCTTGTTTGTGTCCGATAACAACATTGCCTTTATAAAAGGCCCAAGTCTGTTTGTTCACGGAGTGGTCGTTGGCAAGGTACTCCATGTTTCTGAGGCCCCGACAGGTGCCACGCAGACCGACGGGCGGATGCGTTCGTTCATCGCCGATTTCAAGGAGCGCCATCCACTCTACATTACAGGAATTCCGCCTCTGCAAGCCATCTTCCGCTTTGTATGCCGAGACACCTCTTCGGAAGTCCGTCGCATCACGACCTTGAAGGCTTTGGCGTTCTTGCACCTCCTTGGCTCCCAATCTCCAGGGGATTTGGTTGAAACTCTACCAGCCCTGGGTTTTCCCGGCCGCCTTGCCGACATTGCTGAACAAGGTGGAGCCAACCTTAGGGTACGGATTGAGTTTAACGTCTGGTTCAACGACTCCTTCTTCCCGGAACTCAACTTGGGGCAGCCTCTACGACGTGACATTTATGAGCTGCACGGCATCACCGTGCCTAAGCAGAAAATCGCGTTTCCACTCGGGGGCTCCCTCCAAGGTTCAGCTACCACACCCACTTGAAAACTCAATCTACCCTAATCACTACAGTTCGATCTTAATTTTATAGCACAATATGTTGAACTTTCCCCGACGAATCATCAATGCTGGCGAGTCAGTTGGGGAGAAGGGCGTCACAGCCACTACATCTGGCTTTATTAGCGGAGCTACTGCCGCATTTGCTTCGGCGAGCAATGCAGCACTTAGCAAGCTAACCAACGCCGTGTTGATACGTGTGCCTGGACTCTTCCTTAACCCTTCCTTCGTCTACAGAGCGGCGCTTACCCTCGCCTTCGCCTTCCTGAAGGGTGTCCTAACCAGTGTAGGACAGTTTCCCGTAATCAGGGAGAGGGTAATTAGCAACCCGGCAAACATTCCTACATTATGGGCAATTTTGAGCCACCTCGGCAGCCTGGCACGTTTTCTTAGTGGATCTAATCGAGGCCGAAAAGTGCGAAATTCTTGCCAACTTCGACCCGGATAAGGAATTGGTGTTTCCAGAAAGCAATCAATACAACGAGCTGAACTTGGACATCTTCATGAATCGGCACGCCGCCATTTGCCAGCTTCAGCGGCTAGTCAAGTCCATCATATACATCTTCGAGGACATAAGCGAAAACAAAACGCTCCGCGACATGTGGATGGGAACAGAAAACCAAGCTTGATACCGATAATTTTAGGGAGCAAATTGTTCCAGTGAAGGTTCCAAGTAAGAAACATTCTAGTTGGATTTAAAGTAACTGATTGCTAAACAAATTGGCACAGACGAAAAAGCCAGCACAGACAAAGGAATCGACATAAACGAAAAGTGGTTCTTCATCAATGGCATCGGCGGTGAGGTGCATTATTTGCGTCTCGCGTGCAAGAAGCTCGCCGCAGCGTTCAGCAGGCCCATTACTAGCATCTTCAACCGCGGCGACGGTCTCCTTTAGGATCTGATTAAGTGTGCTGGCAAGCGGACCGATAGAATCGCGGGTTGGACGAGAAGCTAAAACAGGTTTTGCCTGAGGACCACAAGCAGCATTATAGCAGAGGTACAGCTTACAGCTACCCTAAGGAGTGCACTGAAAGATATCAAAGGTACGGACAAAGGCTATGTCATTATAGTTGCCTATTCTTAAGGCTGTCTTTTACTATATCTCACACTGGAGGCATTAGTGAGAATGGGGATGGATGCATTGATGAAAGAGAGGCTTTACATCTTCACATTTAGGAACCTAAGTATCCACTGGAAATGGAGACAGATGGTTGTGCGTTAAGCAATTTTACCGCTCGGACGGAGCATTTCGCAAACGAGAGGGATTTTGTCGCGCAACTTAAGGTGATTGCAAAGAAAGGAGGAAGCCACAGCAGTGGCGAAGACCGGGTGTTTATCCGGAAGGGATCCGGTGGTCACCTCTTTAGGTCGCAGTACAGTCTTAAGGAAAGTGACTATGGTATGAAGGAGGGAGACTCCTGGCTGCTCGCTTGTCAGGGGCGTGCGATGAAAGAAGCTAAGGAAGTAGGAAGTGTAAAAGGAGATGCAGACAGAGGCTGAAACCAAGGCTATGAGTGGCAGCACAGGGATGCACCAAAAATTGCATAGTGTACGGTAGCGCCCTCAAAATTAGTACTTTATCCTTCATTTGCATTGAGTGTTTGTGTACAGGGGTGCGAGATGAAGTTGGTGTTACGACTCAAACGTGTCCTCCAGCCTCGAAGTTTAGGTACTCCCCCCCTTGGTCAAGTTCCCCAACCGTTACCCATGTACTCAGGGTAGTTTGAGATGCTCTGTTCCAGCTGCCTCTTCTGCTCTCTTCTTCTTTATAATCTCAAGCCGTTAGTCGTTGGCGATGACCGTTTCAACCGATTCATCCACTACGTAATCGACACGGCCTCGAATGAGGATGAGGGCGTCACAAACCACATCCGATGGTTGGTGACCTGGCAGCAGATCGACCTGTTGCCTAGATGGCTCCTCAGCAAATTCATGCTCCCTATCTGGCTTCACCTCAGCGCCCACCGAGGAGCGAGCGAGAACAAAGACTCACGGGACATAACGCATATCAGGGCGGAACTCGGCGGGCAAATTGATCGTAGAAGCGGGAAAGTTGTCATGATGAACCTCGCCGCAGACGAGGGTAATAAGTCGCCCGATTGAGTGTACCTAATAAGGTACCGCACTACCGACAGCAATAGACCAGGTGCTAATCCATGTCGGCAACTAACGTAGGGGCCCCAGCGTCGATATCGCGGGACGTGACTGGTCAACTGAGAGGACAAGAGGCACTCTCCCCGGACCTCTTTGAGTCTATCAAAGAATGGCAAAGCCGATGTTCCCGAGACCACGATAATTGCGGCAGGAGTCTGTCCAGCCAGTAGTCCATCGACGTTGAGAAGGTGCCGCTTCCGAGCCGTTGCATCGAGGTCTTTTCTGCTTACCACGATTGGGAGCAGGGATCATCACATGCAACGCCGTGCCAGTGGGTTCTGCGCGAGACAGCGGGCCAAGAGGGCAGGTACATCATCCTGAGCCATCGGTGGGACGCCAAGACGGACCGCGCGAAGACGACCAGGGAAAACTATGCTCGCCGCCTGGCGCTAGTAGATGGGGATGCCGCTGCCGAGGGTCGCGTTGACGTTGACGCGTCACTCGACAGGCTGCTCCAACTGTTCGAGGATACTTGCGTCCGAACAGTATACGTGGGAGCCTGACTTCTCGAGATCAAGCACGGCGGAACCCGCGACACATCTCGAGGCGTACGGCAACCACAGCCGCTTCGTACTGCTTCAGTTTAGCGGGCGGCTGTTTCCCATCTGCCTGGCAGCCTGCTTCACGCCCGAGCGCGACATAACGGCGGCGGCCAGCCTGTCCAGGCTAGGCCCCCCCCCGACGGGGAAAAGAGAAGCCTGTAGTGCCGTGTGTCTCTGCCTTCGCGGCCGAGTGCCATCGTGGGACGGGCCAGCATCGAGGATCCGGACTTCCAGACCAACCAGGCGTGTACCGCGGCCGACGGCGTCGTCGTCGCGCTCGTGGTCAACCGGGCCAGGCGTCGCACCGGCTACGGCTTCGCCTTCGGCAGCCTCAGCAGCCATCACACCGCCTTCGACGTTCTTTTTGTGCGACGCGCTCACATCGAGGGCTTTGAGCCAGCCTACGAGAGGATCGGAGCCGGGAACCTGTTTGGCAACGAAGTTGAGATGCTGTTTGAGTGGACCGAGGAGGCCAAGTTATAGTTAGCATAGGCGGTGGCTATTGCGGATTCAATGTCCCAGTTCTGGGCCCTTGCTTACACGGGGACCATTTTTGGGCTCTTTGGTTAAAACTGCCACTTCTCAACAAGCTGTGCTGCTCGATGGGCAGGTATTAGCCGAAGCTGAGCCGGGACTGATCTGGACTGATCAAAGCTGACGAATGATCACGTGACAATAAACATAGGTGGCCATCGATTTTAGGGTGGTGAAACACCAAGTGACCAGAAATATAAGGGTAAGCATTACCTACCTCCTGTCGCTCACTCATCATCCTCCAAAGAGACGAAAGTGTTTGGGCGGGAGGCCGAGATGATCTTCATATCGTTGGCGATCTTCATATCGTTGGCGATCTTCAGAACGTTGTCCATGAGCCTTGAGATCTGCACAAGCTCGACGAGCTGTCGGTGGTCCTCGACTATCGAGACCCCTCCAAAAGCGGCGGTCCTTCCACTTGCCTGGGACGCAGTTGCCCCCACCGAAGACTGCCCAGCAGCAACGGAACGGTAAAGACGAACGCGAGCCCAGCAGACCACAAGAGACAGATTGTGTCAGAATCTAGCACTCATGGCCAATTGTGGTGATTGTTGTGTATTGTTGTTCTGTGGAAGAGAATCTCTGGCCTGCAGGGCCCCCTATTGCCAAGCCGGCTACATCCGCGAATGGCTCCAATTGCTTATATAAGCTGACAGATTGTGCTCTCCAACACGTGCGGCTTCGCTTGCATCCCAATTAATGCCAGCCTCGACCCTCGCCTGTTGCAGCGACATGGTGTCGCCAATTCGCACGTCCTTCGCGGACACACCGCTTCCATTCTGGTCGCACCAGTTGAAGACGACACCATCCCCATCCCAATTAACGTTAGGTTTAATGAAGGCAGGCTGGCCTCCGACTCGCGCAGCACGGGGCTTACCGGGTAGCATATGCTTGATGGTCCCGGATTTTCTTTTTCGGTTCCTTGATGACACAGTCTGTCGTCCAGCCCCGCCGGAAAACCTCCTTCCACAGCCGGTCTCTGGTCGTGTCATTCGGTTTGTCCTCGCTAAGGTTATAATTTCCGAGAAGGGTTATCAGGTCGTCACATAGCTTCTTCTGGTCCGCAGTGAGGTCTCGGGGCCTCGCCAGGACGAGGGGAAGACCAGCCTGATCATCATATCGGTCGTATCTGGTGAGCACCGCACCACAGGCACTATCCCGGATAGTTATATATGCTACGCCGGGTACCGGTAGCCGGTCGTCGGAGTTGGCAGGTGCTCTGATGATGGGATGATCCGAGCCAACTGGTCGCTCAATCTCGTCGTAGGTCTTCAGGTTCTGGTGACGACCATACCATACCGCGCAAAAGAAGATGTCTTCTTATTGTGAATTCAGGGGTTAATGATTGATGACGAGGCGTGTCTGCATTCTGTAGCGGCGTGTTATCATGCAATGAAGGCCTCTCACCATGAGATTAAGGCCTTCTTACAGTATCTTAAGGCCTATTGTAATGCACTTAAGGCTCTTAAAATGCGAGCAAGGCCTAGCAGGTAGGTTGATGATCCGTCCTTGCCGCGTATACGATGTGTCATAGAGTTTCCCCCACGCTTTTTTACATAGCCCCAAACACGGTGCAAATAAAACCACGACATGTAGACAGTGATTAAATAAAGTTTATCTTAAAACTCGTGGCAATTCCTTGTTTTTTTACATGGTACTAGCCCTTATAGCTACTGCTACTAGTAGAGCTGGCAGCCGAACGGAAACTCTTCACGCTCCCTTGACTTCGTAGCCGACGAGAGAACCGGGCATAATTGGTACCTGCTTTGCCCTCTTGCTTCTCGCCATCGTACTTGATGAACCCTTCCTTGGAAAGATAGCGATCAACATCAGGATCGGCGAACTCGTCCTCGCTCAGGGCCAACCATCGGTTCCAAGTCCTGTCCTCGTGAAGCCGAGTAAAAATCGGTGTCAGGTTGGCTCCGGACTTCTGTGCGAGGCGTGCGTGGTTGAAGAACTCATCGACGGCGTACGAAAGCAGTGCGGGATAGGCCTCCAACATCTGAGACTTGACGGAGAGCGAGTCGACTGAGCGGGAGACCGCCGAGGAATAACTTGAGAGTGGTGGGGAGCCGCCCAGAATATTCATGTCGGCCTCTTTGGCGACTCCGGCGATCCATTGCATGGTATCAATGCCCCTAGAGCTACTTGGTGATCCAACTCTCTCGTTGTCTTCCATCGGCGAAGGAGAGCGGCGATCAGATTTATTTTATTTTGTTGCCTGATGTGTTGTGTCTTCTATGTATTCGCGTATGTTCCTCTCGTTAGCCTCGTCAGCAAGACCTCTCTCAAACCGCACGGCGTGCCGGGCTTCCACCAGTGCATCAAGTTCTGAAACATTCAAATAGTCGAGATACATGTTCATGATAGAAATATGCGCTCCCTTGATGATCTCCAGGCGCCATTTCTCGATCTCGGGAACGTCTTCAGAGTCGGAAGGGGCGGTGAAGAATTGCCGAACCGACTCATGGATGACCTGAACAACTCTTGTTATATGAGACGAATCTGGGCACACCAAAGTTCCTTTTTTGTACCTCGCACACGTGACACTACTCACCCCGGCTCAGGCCCGAGTGAGGATTTGCTCAGGATTTACTCAGGTAAGTGGCATTTTCGGCACGCTGCGCCGCAGCATGCTGAATGGCTTCAACTCTAGCCGAGTGGGCCCAGAATCGGTCCCCATATATAAAGATGACCAAAATCGGTTCCCATTTTGAAATTGAACAGGCTCGCCTTATCCTCTTAGATTTTTTCGTGTTACCTACCTGACTGCTGGGGACTTAGCCTTTGCCCTTTAAGTCTCGCAACTTCACCTTTTCAAAGCACTTCTACGTCGGTTGCTCAACACCCTGAACTCATTATTATCCTTGATAAGACGCTAAGGTACAGATTGAATTGGAATTAAAGACTTCAAATTTAGCGGATTGTAAGGAAATACCCCTGACACACACCACACACCTGTGAGGAAAGGCAGGTACGCCTGATCAAGATAGTCACAATAGTGGCAGCGAGCAAGAATTGGTAAAGGGGTAAGATTTCAACCTGGCCTGAGCTGAGAGGTGGGCGAAGGCAGTGATTTAAATACAAGGAGGTGGTGGTTGGTGTGTGCCAGGGTATTTCCTTATACTTGCAATACCCTTCATGAGGAGGTCATGAGTGGTCTTAGGGTTCTTTTCGTCAAGGCTCCAACCTGAAGAGATAAGGGTACGCTCGACTTTCTTGTCGATGAGACAGTTGCCAATAGTATAGGCAACTTTGAGGCGATCGAGTTTCCACTTCTTCCTCTCGTCTGGGTCATCAGGTTCGGAGACTTCCTTGAGGATATTATCCTCCAGGTCGTGGATCTCAAGAGCTCGGCGGAGAATAATGGACCATTGATTGATGAGGACGGGGACGCTGATCTCAAAGTCTTTCATTGTGGCTAACTGCGGGAGAAAGCAAAGAAAGGTAGTGTACAGAGATCTTTCAAGGTGTATGTGACTTCTCACTGTCGGAAAAGGCGTAGAAAAGCAGAGATTGTCGAACTAGACCGCTGCACCAAAACACTGCAAAAGTGAATCCACTGATACCAGCATTTAGTAAAAGCGACTACATCCATATTGTTCCACAGAGATATAGTGAAGGAGAAAGTTCCAGTACCAATCGAAATACCAGCGAAAGAGTTCTTCCTCAAGGTTCTCAATTAGTTGTAGGAAAAGAAGTAGGGCGATCACGCGAGAACTCTGGTAGGATTGTGATCTACTCTGTCGTGGTGGGCAGAAACGTGGAGGCTCCGCCAGCGTGCGTCCCCCACACATGTGCCGCAGTGGCTAACAGCTTATAGTTGAAGCACGTAAGCCAAAGAATCTCTTAATTACTCCCTGTGCCACGTAGCATAATTACCCAGTGCTGTACTTAATAATGTGCTGCCCGAGCAGTCACTTGACTAGGCGTGACCGCTCGGTCAAGGAGCTTGGTAGCGCAGCGTCGGCTGCATGAAGATGGCATGTTTTCTCCCTTTCGTTACTAAGCAGACCGAGGACGACGGGAGCCCAGGAATAGACTTCCAATCAAGATGGGAACGGCGGCAATTGGGAAACCGAAGGGAAGTATAAGGAGGTAGGCTGGCTAATGTGCAGAAATTAGTCGGAATTCTGGTAACGCCGTTGTGTTTTGTGGCTGGCAAGCATGCAAGGAGGGTGAACGATGCTTCGGATAG
>Ga0247780_1001025_pt1 | contig 20294 bp, 19 predicted proteins | sample UWRJL079202R5_FD_179927 | JGI IMG/M metagenome (GOLD analysis project Ga0247780, IMG submission 179927) | Plant litter microbial communities from Arlington Agricultural Research Station in Wisconsin, United States - UWRJ-L079-202R-5 | ecosystem: Environmental > Terrestrial > Plant litter >... | reverse complement strand
TGCTGAAGGAGGGGGATAAGGCGTGGGGACCGCAGGGGAGGACGGCGACGTATGCTGGGGCGGGGATTGGGCTGGTGAAGAACGTGAAGACCGCGGGGGATATTGTGGTGGAGGTAAGGGATGATGCGAGGGCGATTATCCAGGCTTTGGCTTGTATCTAATTGAGCCCTGTCCGATTATTATTCAGGGAGCCTACTTCAAGTTGTCTCGTTACACGTCGCAAGCAGCTCTGCTCCGTAGCTCTCAAAGTCCTGCCAGTATACGCCGCCTTCGGAACGGCCCGAGTCCAGGTCCATCTGGTTGTCAGGGGGCAGCACTTCCTCAAGCCACTGTGAGAATGGGTGTTGTGCACCTGGGTACCCAACAACGTCAGGGTACGTTGTGCATCCTTGCAGCTGAAGTGGCCAGGCACGCATTGGGACATCTTCCGCTGTCTGGTGCGATTGCATGTGCGTCAGAGTCCCGGCGGTCTGCAGCCACTTCTCGCCTTCTGGGATGGTGATCCGTGGAGGTGGCTGACGTTGCTCCCCCGGTAGTTCGAGCGAAGTTGAATCGGGATCAGTCGATGACCGATGGAACTCTCGTGCCAGTTTCGTGAAACCCTCCATGACCACGTCTACTGCGACCTGAGTGTTGGGTGTTTCCGTACCATGTACCGCTAGGCCAGTTCGAGTCGTGGAACCGATTGATTGCACCAGTGCGTCAGCCATTCCTTGTCGGACCAGGAACGGCAGCTCAGTGCGAATGAGATTCGTGAAGTCGACTACAGCTGCCGCTACTACCGCCGCGGTATCGGTCTCATGCGTCTCTGGCGCTTCGACAACTGTCGGAAGAAAGTTTAGCATGCGTATCAGGTACACAGTAGGCCAAAGCACTTCTGCGCAGAGGCTACTCACATGGTGAAAGGGGCTGGTCCAATTCTGGGAAGATAATGGCCCACATGTTGAACCACCTTGTTTCCTCATCTGACCCGCCATGGCTTCGGGCCCTGAGTTTCCCCTCTGCCTCTTTGCTGATGCCGCATGTCGAAACCGGCGGCAAATCGCTGGCTGTTTCGCACGGGACGCGCTTCTTCATATGCTTGTGAAGCTCGCCTTGGGCTTTGAACACCGCATTGCATCGGATGCAGTGAATACGCGTGTGCCGACGGTAGATGTGCTCCCTACAGTGATGTTGTATCAGCAGTTAGTACCCGAAACTTGAACCTGTCTGTTACAAAGTCCAACAGTGCTCGGGCAAGCATACTTAACTCGCCGGACCTCTGAGAACCCTCTTGAACAACCACGAGGACAGTTGTCCAGACTGGCTTTGCGGAATGGACAAGCCCAAGACCTGTTGGGAACTGACTTTCCTGGCGCGGCCACCATTGGGTGGTCGAGGTCCATAACAGCGGGTTCTTGGCTCATTGCTGATTGCTGAAGGGGAAGCAGGTGAAATTGGGGCGAAACTTGGCGACATCAATGCCCTGCGGAGGCTGAGTTGATGGTCGCGAGACAGGCGAGCTTTTTGGGGTCCAAAAATTGGAAAAAAACGAGCAAAGGGAAAATCGGTCTTGCCCTGCGTCAAAGGTCAAAAATCAGCCAAGGGCATTGGTCGGCGCCGCTGGCTGTGTCGGCCTTTTTTTCAGCCGCCCATTTCTGCATTTTTGACACACCGCTCACCGTGTCTACCTGTCGGACTTGAAATGCGCGGCTTCGGAGCTGGGATGGTGGGAACGCGCATGGAGGAAAACTGTTTGTCCGCTGCGGTGCTTCACTCTCGGCTGCGCCAGTGGTCCTAGGCCAGCATCTGGCCTGTGTCTAGTGTGCTCCGGCGACCTTGCTGCGCGCCCGATACCGCCCACTCAGCCGGCAAACGAATCAATAGCCGCTCGCTTGGCGTCAAATCACGGCGTCGGAGCTCGAGGCTCTATCCTTGTTGGCCCAACACGATACCATCCCTGCGAACCGGTCGATTGTGATGCTTGAGTAGCGCAAGGTCGATTTTGGGGTTGTCGAGTCATGGTCCTAACACGCGATGGCATCTATGGCCGTGATCGTGGCTTGCAACAACCCACCAAACCATACTAAACCATTCTCTGCAGGAGGCATTAGCTGGATGTACATTCATTTGAGGGCTTGGATGCATTACAGCAATAAACTTCGGGTTTGCTAAGATAGAAATGCTGACCTCGAAATAAATGTTGGCCGGACGGCAACAGAGGGGGTACTCTTATACTCGCCATCCGAAGTTGCCATTGGCAAACGAAGTACTAACCATTCCAGGAGCGTGTTCGTGGATCGGAATCCTGTGAATCTTGACATTTTGACTCCAATAAAACGACTTCGAGCGGGTGAAGGTTGATGATGGTGCAAACATCTCATAGGGCGTGACCGAGTAGGTGGTAGGGTTCAGTCCCGTTTAAAGACCCGGAAGCCTTCCAAGCCCGAAGCCAACAGTACCGAAAAGAAAGGACAGAAGTCGTCGACGAGCAGATAACTGGGCGGCAGAAAGACCGAGAATATATCGAAAACGCAACCCCGAGCTTCGTAGCGCTGGTGATGCGGAATTCTCCGCCCTCTATTCCACCCACTCTGATTTCATGTACGGATCTTGCCGTCCGATGTCTTCCCATGCTCTTCCAATCCGGGCACCAACAGGGAGTCTTGCATCGTATCACCACGTTCTAGAATATGATGCACGACCCTCAACGAAGCCAGTGTGGGGTTTCGCGCAGCCCTATACTTCCAAAACTACATTTGATCTAGCGTCCAAGTGTGCTTCCGTCTGATAGGAGTTATTGCCATTGGCTGCTGCAGGTTGTTGTACGGGAATGCGTCCGCGGTGCTCATTCCTCTGATTGGTTGGTCGCAATTGCGCATTCCAAATGTGCGCATTCCCCCTTTCCCTCACCACGCGCATTCCCTTGTCTCTTGGTACATGGCGAATCCTGCAGATCTTTGGAGAACTTGACAAGTCCAGCTTTCGATTTGCTCCTGACGGACGTTTTGGTGCAGCCTGGGCGAGGTTTACCAGTTTTCGGGGCCGGCCCGTTCGTCGGACTCCACTACGAAGCAACTGCACGCGGCCCCACAAAATAGCTGGCCCCACATCGGAACGGCCACGATTGCCACTGGAAGTTCAGTTGGGGGTGCAGAGTTAGGGTGCTAGAATGAGGGAGGGACCGTCCCTCCGCGAAGTCGGCGGCTGACTCAGCCGGATGGTAAAGCACAATGGTGCTCAGTGCGATCAACCACCAATCATGGCCTGCATCAGCTTGCGGGATTTGAAGGTCAGTCCTGCGATGCAGTGACCTGCGCCCAACCTTTATTCTGAGAATGAAGGAACTTGCAAGTTAGCTGTGCCGTCAGCTCCACCAACATCTGCTACTCTTCTTACCTTCGGAAACTGAACCAACACCTTCCCGGCGCGTGACCTTCAAAGGCCCGAGAATTGTCACGGGAGCAACATGATGGAATCCACGACAATGGCTTGTTGGGATGCCCTCGATGGTGACATCACCAGCGGTGAAAATATTTCCACCTGGTATTGTGTAAGCCTTTAAGGAAATCCAGTAAGGTAACATCTTGCTTACCACTGACAATGTTGCCCTCTTATAGTGCCATTGTGACCGCCCTATCCCCTCGTTGTTTTTCAACCTCCACGGACTCAAAACCACATCGGATGTTCCGATGGAGGACAACGACTCTCCGACTAATGTTCACATCCCATGGTTGACTGATACGACGCTGTTATGTATCGAATGCTCGCATCCTCGCTGCGAGGATTGCGTGGTTGAGTCCGTGTTGAAGCGCGACCCTCTGGATGTCGTTCATGAGTTGCAAGAGTCCGGTCCTTGCGCCATCGACGGCCGATACTCGCCAGATGATTGGCCTAGCAGCCCGTCATCAATGATGGAGGACTTTGATGGTGGAACCGAGCGCGGTTTCTCGCCCACTCCCGGCAGCCCGCAGACTCCAGCAACAGAAGTCGCGGCGAGTAACTCACCACACACAACCACTAACTCGGATTCAAGCTCAGAGAGTGATGCCGACGGCGGCGACGACAGCGAGAGGCATCCTATAGCGGATTATCTTTTCGATTCATCACCTGGACCAAGCCAGTTTATGGACACAACGAGAGGTCTTCTTGATCACCTCTTCTCGCGGTTTCAGGAATGGCGACAAACTCCAACGGCAGACCAACACCCCGAAACTAGAAGCGACAGCCATATCTCTCAGCCACCTTCGACGCAATCGAGCCCGAGTCGAAGTTCCAGACAGGACCAGCAAGACCATCAAGAGCCGGACAACTCTGGGGTATCGGAGCCCACAGGAACCACGGACTGTCACCCTCAAGAGACTGACGGCCTACAAGTCCTATTCGCCTGTCCGTTTTGGAAGCAAGATCGCACCTACTGGAAAGACTGCTTTGGTTACAAGCTCAAAAGAATCCGAGACGTCAAGCAACACCTCAGACGGAAGCATTCTCAACTGTTTTGCTGTGACCGATGCGGCAGAGAGTTTCGGTCAGCTGACGTTCTGATTCGTCACAGCTCCAGCTTCATTCAATGCAATACACGGTCATTCAGAAGGAAGTGGCTGTCCGAGACACAAAAAGAGGTATTGGCCAAGAAATCACCCCGAGCAAAGCCTGATGATCAGTGGTACGCAATGTGGGATCTTATCTTTCCCCGGCAACTTCGGCCGGACTCTCCTTACCTTGACGAGTCTCTCTGTAATCACCTGAGTTCTTTTCGCGATTTCTTGGAGCAGCGGGGGCCGGATATTATTCAGCAGTTCGGCCAGCAAGGGGGTTTTGGGTCTCGCTCTGCGACACAGAGCCGACAGCTTTTGCAACAGGGTCTAAGCCGAGTTTATGATCAGTGGGTGTCGAGGATGGGACAGCCAGTTTCGCGACCACAAGTGGCTAATAGCATCACTCTTTTTCATCCCGGCAATGACTCGCAGGGCCAGTTGATGGATCAGGCACGTGTGGAGGTTGGGGGCTCGGACCTAGCGATCGACGTGCCTATGGGGGCCCGACGGGCGGGGGGTGGCGATCATCATGATGAAGTTGGCGTGGAAGACATGGGAGAGATGGATATTTTTCAGTTCATCGACTTCGGGGCACATGATGGCAGTGTCTAAATGCCTACATTGCAGGAAACGGGGCACTCAACCGACCTGTTAGTGACTGCCGGATCCGTCGGTCACAAAGTGTTTGCAGAGGTGCGGGCGGGGTCGCATGTCGGGCAAGGCATCACGCAGTTTCAGTCTTGTGGGTGATAACCGTGACCTAGTGAGTGAATTTGTTGCGAAAGAAAAACTTATAACGTGCGTGATAAGCGAACGAGCCAGACAAGCGAGCGAGCCACTTTAACAAATTTTGGTGGGCTGTGCGCGAAAAGACGCTAGTAAATTGTTAGCGGCCTTAACAATTTTTTATGATCTTTTTACGCACAGCCCACCAAAATTTGTTAAAGTGGCTCGCTCGCTTGTCTGGCTCGTTCGCTTATCACACACGTTAGCCAAAATATTTCAACGGGTATTAAAGAAAGACACCACAAACACCGTAAAAAGTTGAACGAAACAAAATATTCTGTAACGAGTGACTGCCCAATTCCTACAGCTTCAATTCGTAATATCTTCCCGATGGCGGTTGTGTATTTTTGTTTGTTTTTGATAGAACGCCAAAATGCGCTTCCTCGCTGACAACCTGCGCCTGCAAGGTTGAGGTCGGGTTCTATATGATCAATTCTGATTGAAATAGGAGGACGGAGACGGTTTCCACCATCAGAAAGACGACAAGAAGACAGACAGGGGGGGAGTCGAAGAAAAGAGAAGACAAAAGAAACGATTGATCATCGAGATATCGAGGGCCAAAACCTTACCAACAACCCAGAACTCCCCCAAATTAAACGACGTATCCGCCAAACCAATCCAAAACCTTGTTCTCCGACTCAAAACCTGTGTTTCACGCATTCTTCGCTTTGGGAGGTCGACCTCTCCGTCCCAGTTCCGTTCTGTGGTGTTCCTGAAAAGTATTCCAATCGTCGAATGATGCTGCACACTGGCAGTTGTATCGACCTTGTGGACTCTGGCAGCTGCGGTGGTGTCTGAGGAGGTGGTCCCAGCGTTTGAACGACACGTTGCAGCGACAGTGCCAGGTGCGGGTGCTGGCTGGAGCCGAAAGCTTGCAAGAGTTTCTGTGGCGTGCCCGGGAGCGTTCGTCCTTGAAGTGTCTGTTGCAGCCAGATACACCAGGCTGACTGCAGAATACTCGGTACGTGCAAGGGGGGGCTTCGTCTGGTTGTCTTGTCTTCAAATGCAGAGTGCCCGTATATGACGAGGATGTGTCAGCTGGGGGGATCAGAACATCTTGGCTAGTGATGTGTCTCTCACCTCAATCCTTGACCCGAAAACTTTTTCCGCAGTGTGGGCATCCAGAAAAAGTATTTGGAGGAATCGGAACTGGTGTTTGGGGGGTAAAATGCGAAGTCGAGGAACCGCGACTCTCAATCGTGGAGTCCGGAGCTGGCGATAGTGACGTGTACGAGTGAGACAAAGCTGATGAGCTAGAGATTTCAGAGTGTTGAAAATGACTGTAAGAATTTTCCGGTGCCGCGGGAGCTATATCACCCCACCAGGCAAATGATTCAAGACCTGTTGAAGGTGCGAGAATGCAACTGTTGTCTGGTGGAGGTGACATCCGCTCCTGATCGAGCCACCAGTCATCAAATTCGGCAAGAAAAACGTCGGATAGCTCGGGAAGCCATTCTAAGTCAATGGACGGGGCTTCTGGCCCGCAATAACCTAAACGATGATCATCGTGGCTTTCAGAAATAGCAAGCGCGCGGAGTTGATCTCAACTCCGCGCGGTCTTGCCGCCGAACTAAGTGATGGAGCAATGCCCCAGCAGCAGGGGTGTTGTTTCTATTGGCACAGCAGGGCAGTTAGAGACAACAGTCCGACGCAAAGCTTGTTCAAACATGGCTCATACTTCGTTGTTGGTTGGAGAATCAGTTCGGCTGCGAGTCGCCCCACGACGCTCACCTTGGAGGAGGGGCAGGATGGTGGAACTTGGGCGAGAGAATCCGGAAAGTTGGGGGCATGCATTGATAAGTACTGCCGTCGTGCGGGACGACCAAGGTTTGCGCCAATCATGTTTGTTCTGCAGGAGGTGAGGGGCCATTAACCTCAGCACTTCATAAAGTGAGGCGAGGAGGCCGTTTTTCGCAACCAATCGTTTCCCTTAACTTTCGGCCCCCCACTCACACAGCTTGACATGGCGGCCTCCCTTATGCATGCCACCAGAACCCGGGCAGGCACCTGGTAGACTGATGCTCATGCAGCTGTATGTGTGGGAAACTGGCCAAACCCCGCCCCTCCCACCGCCCTCAAATAACCAAATCCCCAGCCCTTCCGCCCGAGTCCAGTTCTCTGGAGCACAGAGTTTGCAACTGACCAGACCACGAAATAATACATCGAAGCTTGGCCACGATGGCTGACAACAGCAAACAGCTCAAACAGCGCGAAAAACGCCGCCGTCGAAGAGAAGAGAAGAGGGCGAACGGGGTTCTCCTGGTCGATGAGCCGGGGTTGCAGCCGACCATTGCCACTGCGATTCAAGGCAAAGAAGAGAAAGACGGTCCAGCCAGTCTCAGAGAATGCCCAAAGAAGCGACATAAGCCGAATCAACTCGAGCGGGCCACTGGGTACCTAAGGCGACTAGTAACACGGGAAGCCGACCACGCGAGCATGGAGAGAGATGGGAAAGGCACCGACGGCATGCATTGCCGAGGCGATGGAGAAAGTCGCAGCTGAGAAATACAACTCTGTGGATGAAATGCGAGAGTGCCAGTTACAACTTGCATACCGCACGCACTACCAATTCCTGAAGCGAACTCGTCGTCTCGTCCTCAAATCCGGGAAACTGAACACGGCGGCGGGGCCCTACTTGAACCAGCCAACTGTCACTGGGTACGGCAGTGAAAATGAACCAGGACAGTCAGAGAAAGACCCTGTCCTTATCATCGGCTTCCAGATTCTTTCTCAACTGACTGATGGAATGGGGATGGTCCTAGAATCGGCTGCAGAAAGGATCACTCTGGCGTCGAACCTCTTCGCGGAAAATCAACAATGGCGGAAAAGGTGGAACGGGCAGGAGCAATTGCCCGCGCGACTCATGGATTTGACTAGACCACTCTACCTTAAACCCCACCAAAAAGACGTGTTGCGTCTCGAGAAGGATGTCAAGGAGATAGCAAAAGTTTTCATGGGGGAAGCATCTCTCCTGGAGCACGCCGCAAAGGAGGACGAGAGCTGGAATCTATTTCGGGAATCGTTGGGTCTCCCCAGGGTGGTCATGCCCGTCGAACGGCAACGTCTCCTGGCACATGGCGCCAGAGTGCTGACAAGGAGGTTTGAAGATGCTTTGGGTGCATGGTACGCGGCGAAAACAAACTTGCATCGACGTGACGGGTCCCCCGTGTTTGTGGCTTGAATAAAAGACTTTGATTTTCATAAAACTTACTAGTAGGCTTATAGAGTACTTTGTCGGTATCGCAGAAGTTCATGTCAACCCTTCTCGGGGAACTCGATGAACGTTTGAATGCGACCTGGGATAATATTATCTTACTCCTAGGTGTCCTGGGGCGCACCGCCTTCGAAATCCAATGCCCGCTTCCGGCCCATACCAGGTCAAAAATGCCTCTTTATTGCCTGTGTAAACCTGAAGAAATCACGAATAAGCAGCAAACACAAACATGACTGCCCTGTCGAGCAGCCGAGGCATTTAACTGGGCTCGCTCCCGTGGCCCCTTCTGGCGTGAATGTGCCTCTTCTCGATCACAATCCTCTCGAGAACAAAGAAACTGGCGTAGGGCAGTCTTTCGGCCGGATTGTGGGCCACCGTGGCCTTTTGGCATGGAAGAAACCAACCAGTCGCTCAACTGACCATATCGGCCGGGATGCAGTGCCTTCTCCGATCAGGGCGGAAAGTCGCAAAAGGTTCTTTTCCCACGTCTGTCCAACTCTGCAAACGTAACTCGCCATCGACGAGAGTTATTGGGGGACGGGCGAGTCTCAACCGGATGGCGCGATGAATTAGGCGCGCAGTGCCCTATCTGTCGGCGCAGAAAGAGCCGCCGCAATGAGGCTCGTGGCGTGTCCATCTAACTTCGCGCACCAGATGAAATTAAGTGAGAAGGCAGGCGTGTGTGCCTAATGAACTCGCCTGCTTGATGCTGTTTTCGGTAACCGCAGAAATTTCAAGTTCCCTTGATCCTCCCAACATTTACAGTCGCCCGTTCGCATTACTCCGTCACCATCACATAGTTGCTCCTAGGTATTTACCATCTTGATTCACCCGTCGCCTCACCTCATAACTCGGTCGTATCAACACTGATGGCACTCACGTCTGGCTTCGCATACCGGATGAGGGCCCACCTGAGTGCGCCTGCCTGAGTCGCTTTTGGCAAGTGCAGGAATTTTCTTCATCCATCCAAAGTCGCATCTCATACCTGACAGCATCGTTACTCACATGGCATCGTCAACCTTAAATGACCTTTCTTCTATCGTCTGAAGTATTCGCATGTTTATTCACACGTCACCTTATCATATGATTTTGAACAGTGAACTCAGACTTCCGCTTTCTTTGCGGCCTGGCCGTTATATGAACTCCGATCTCCACCTCTCACTTCTCACCTTCATTCTTCTTCTCCGCTAAATCATCCACCTCCCCGGCACCTGGCTTCACCCTTCACTGAGTGCTGCTCACTCAGTTCTTGGACCTCGAGCCGCTCCTGCATCATTGTGAGGTCACAGGCCACTTCGTTGATTACTCTCCACCCTTTTTTTCACGCCAAGGCTGCAGGTGATTCCACGATGGACATACGCTGCGCGTGGATGCTGCTGGTCCTTGTAGGATTGGCTTCTTTGGCCATGGGCCAGACAGCCGTCCCCGTGCTGTGTACCGTCAAGGTCACCCACTGCCCAATCTTCGTAACCGATGGTCGTCCCTCTAGCACTCCCACTGGTACCCCACGTCAAGTGCTGGCCCCGCTCTTTACGACTTGGGAGGATTCTACTACGACAATCTCATCAACGGCATCGGAGGGCACGTGGACCAGCACTTCTTACTCGACCGAGTCCGAGACGACAAGTTCCGGGTCTATAACCCAGACATCGACATCAACGCGCCACGCTTGCTGGGTAACCGAGTGTCATCCGCTGACTACACCAACGCCGGTGTCCCCCGCTCCGACGACGCCAAGTGGCTCAGGTGCTATGGCCAGCCGATCTGACGGGCTCCTGACTACTCCAATGACGACATCCTCCGCTCTGACATCGACTGCTTCGATTCCTCCCAGCCAGACACCCGTGGCGGACTTTTCCAGTTTCATCACAACCATATCGGGCACCCCCACGACACTGTGGAGTACGACTACCGTCCTGTCGTTAGTCCCCATTCTGTCACCTCCATCGGACGATTCATCTGCATACCAGCCCTCAGTCACTGTCTTCGTCACGTCCATGAGCATCATTGCGTCCGGCACACCAACCGCGCTGCCCTTCACTCTCTCTTGGGTGTCAGGAAGTGGTTCGAGCACGGCCTTCTCCATCGTCACTGAGACCCTCACCGGTCCGATGCCTACACTTACGGCTTCCACGACACTTCGATCTTCTTCTATGTCCCTTACTCCAGAGTCTCTCGAGCCTTTCACTCTCACTTTCACAGGCCACGGCACCACAACCGTCATCACCGGACCACTGCCAACGATGGGTACACCCACCGCACCACCCGGCTCACCTGGTACCGCCAAGTCAATAACCTACTCCACCTCAACTTCGAGCAGCACCACATCATCAACCACAAACCCCTCCTCTCTCCCCGCCTTTACAGGTTTCTCCATCCCAACAATCCTCTACTCCCTCGACGGCATCAACTACACCACCCCGTTAAAAGGAGACCCCCTCATAGAGCATATCCTTTCAGACGGGACCGTCGCATCTGTCGAATATCCTTTCATCACCATCAACGGCACCCAGGTCAAGTTTCCCGATGAGGGCAGCTCGGAATTTTCCTTCTGCCCGTCTATCCTTTCTTGGGAGATTTGTTTCTTTCCAAGGCCTAGATCGTCTTCGGGCGGTGGGGATGGGGGTGACGGCAAATGTGGTGGTGGTGATGGGTGCGGGTTTCTGGATCTGGTCTGTTTAGCGAAGAGGCTGGTTGAAGCAGTGGATTGTGCGGTGGGGGCTGCCACGGGTGTGATTGATGGTCTGGGAGATATTGCGACCACCGTGCTCCGCGATGCGGCTTCGGAACTGGTTGAGGGCGCTGGAGTCGCGATCGATGGAGCGGAGGGGTTCGCTCTGGATGCGGCCAGCGCTTTGGGACAGGTTGAGGGAGTACTTACATCCGCCGGGAACGCGTTTGAGCGGATTGAGTTGCGGTGTCTGAAGATCAACGACGGGTTGACAGCCGGAGGCAATCTTGCTGGCCCTGAGGCGGAGTTTGCAGCATCATTCAGTTCGCTCCGGCCGCTTTCCCGGATGGGGACTCTGTTGAGCGTCTTGAGGAATACTCAGAGCGTCTTGAAGCTGATGGCTCGCAGCACCAGTAAAGAGTTCCAGGGAATGATGCGTGGTGTCTTGCGCGGAAGATACAGGGCCTGGGTCGGGGTCGGGGTTGCAGCTGGCGCTACCACTCTCCTGGATCACCCCAGCCTCATTGGAGACGCCCTTACCTACGTTGCGAAATTTCTCAGACAATATGGACCGGTGTCTTCCAATATCGCCGAGAGTCTCATGGGCCGCACGCTGGAGTACACGGAATCAGAAAAGGAGAACCGCTTGTACTTCATTCAGACTGACATGAACACGAAATTCTTCAACCACGTCTTTGTCCAGCTTATTCACGATGGCACTGGAAAGAAAATTGCGGCTGACGAAGGCCGACCGTCAGACGGCCCATGCTACTTTGCGAGGCTCAATAAGCACATAGCCATATTTGCCATGCGGTTTCCAGGAGTGGCCTATATGCATCGCCAGCGTGGCGAGGCTGAGGAAATGGTTCTAATTCGACAGTTTAGAGGGGACGGTAGCGTGATGTATGACGGCCCTCTCGGATCTGGCCACCGGAACTCAACGGGGAAGCAACAGCCAGAGTCGAATTCCAAGTCTGCTCGGGCACTTGTAACCGTGCCGAACGACTGGGAGCACAAGCGCCTTCTATCTGAGCAGGTGAATGCGAGGTCCGAGGACCAGCAGTCAACGTGGGACGACTCACTGGGCGGCGGAGCAACCATTTTTGTCGTCGATACTGGCTTTGATGTTGCCGGTAACCAGGTAAATAGGCGGCGATCTGGGTCTGAAACAGGAACAATGCTAACACACTGGATCTTTAGGATGAATACCGTGTCCGAGACAAACCATTAGACACATTCAGCTTCGTCGTGCCCAATGAATACACTCTCCCCGATATCGAACCCAACCGTTGGTTCCCTGAGGATATTTCCGATGATGGAATGAACGACGATCAAGGTGGTGATTACGGCCATGGCACTCAAGTGGCGGCCCTTGCGGGCGGTAGCATGTTTGGCGTTGCCCCAAGATCTGACCTGTACCTCGTCAAACCCCACGGCGCTTGGCAGTCCGAAAAGGATGGCATGCCCCACCGGGACATGAGCCATATGCACCCGGGGGCATGGAGAGTGGCCTTGGACCACGTGGCCCAGGTTGTCCAAGACAGGGGTCTGCAAGGCAAAGCGGTCGTCAGTCTGACAGTTGATATGTGTCCATCCAGTGTTTGCATTCTCGTCCTTCTTACTAATCTCATCGGTAGGCCATCGTTCAGAGGTCGCGTCAGAAACTGGGGAAGGTGACCAATCAACATGGTCCACGGCATACTGGGATTACATGGATGCTTGGAAACGCTTTCAGACTTTCTGCAAGGACAACGGAGTCATAATCACCGTGTCGGCGGGCAACTCGGGCTGGCCGGCGGCAAACGACAAACAGTACCAGGAATTCACCGGCGACAGAATACCGTCAAGATTTGTCAAGCCTGATAATGAGCTTATTTCCGTTGGTGCTGTCTTTCCAAGCGGATCTATGGCGCCATTCACGACACAGCCTGGTGTCACCGCACGATTCGAGGGCACGCCGTTTGCCATCCAGCCACCGGCTGTCTGTCCGCTTCAGATCTTGGCAAGATATCAAGACGGGTATTGTTTCAGAAGCGTTGATGTCTATGCCCAAGGCATCGAGGTACCTGTTCCTCGCATCGGGGGATGGGGTCCAGGCAGGGACTATTCTGTGAGGGACGGAACGAGCTTCGACACTCCACAGATTGTGAGTTCCCCCCGCTACGGTTTCAATAAAACACAAAGCTAACGCTCCCAGGCTGGTCTTGCCGCATACTTTCTAATGCTCCCTACGGAGCGGTCGAGGTGGGCATGGAACCCGAGAAAGAATGCCCGAAAGGCGTGGGGACTCCGCATGAAAGAATACATGCGGGCATTGTCCTATCAGCGAGTCCCCGACAACGAGAAGATTTTGGCCCTGGACTACAATTATCAATCCCTCCAAGGGCCTATCCCGTACCGGATCCCAGATATCATCAACGTTGCCTACAACGGCGCCTTCGGGTCTCAGAATGGTATGTTCCGCCATGACTGTCCCGCTCCAAATGCCTTGCTAACTATGTGCTCATCTTCGGCCACAGGTTGCCAGTTGCCAGCAGCCAAGCATGGCACCGACCCGAGCCCCGGTTTCTGCTCTGCGGAAGCTTAGACCTCCACACTCTCTGTGTCATCGACAGTTACCCCCCTGATGTCCACAAGTCCCCTTCCGGTGTCGGGGACTACATTTACTACCTCCACAATTTCCACGGCGTTCCCTGTATCTCCAACACCCGGAACAACCTCCATCACTTCCACAGCCTCAACCATCGTTCCGCAACCAAGCGGGATCACCTGCCCGGCACGGAACGACACCGCCTACAAGACGCTCAATGGTAACACCTACCAAGTCGAATGCGGCGTCGACCATCAAGGACGCGCCAACCTCGGCGAAAGTTCCCAATCGAACTACGAGTCTTGCGCCCAATTCTGTTCCGGCAACTCAACCTGCGTGTCCTTCTCCTACGTCCCAACTATCCCACCATCCAACGCCAACTGCTGGCTACACAACTACACCGACCACACCCAAGCCAACTCCACCGTCTGGAGCGGCGTAATCACTCCCTTCCCACCCACCACCTCCAGCCCCGACTACGTCCGAATCATGTACCAATCAACCTGGGCAATGGAACTCGGGTGGTGGGACGTCTTCTGGATGCCCGGCAACAACACCACTATCAACCCGTGCAAGACCGTCCCGGATGTGTCCCCTACGCCGGAGAAGTACAACCCCTTAGCGCCGTGTCCTACAGTTAACTTCACGGCTTCACATGAGCTTTTCATGGTCACTCCATGGGGATATCATGACTGTGTGTTTAGCTGCACGGTCAAGAGCAGACCGGATTCAAACGCGGCGATTGCCCAGGCGGCTTGTACTGAGGGGGTGGTTCCGTGCTATTGGGATCATGTTAGTAAAGACTCGGTGTGTGGGGAGAGTCAGGATAGTGGTATTTATTGGCCGCTGTGGGTGTGTCATTATGGCTGAGCTGAGTTCAGGACGCTGGCGGCTGGGACGGATTCTGGAAGGGTTTTGGGGGGATGGCCTGGATACGTCACGATATCCTGGACAGTAGATCAAGGCCTGAGTACCGATGCTAATGCCAGGTCTAATGCTAATGCTAATACTGATCTTAATACCACTGTTCTGGGAATTTATTACCTACGAAACGGTGGAAGATGGGCTGAAAATTGTTGAACATGTTCTACGTCTGCCGGTGATTCAGACGATAGAATCCACGTTACACTCCCCATCCCATTCGTAACCAAGTTTCATAAGGACCTTAACGACGCTATCTCGCATCGTTTCACGGTCCCCGCTAGAGTTCGCCCGCATATATCTGGGGATACAGTGCGTTTTCCATGTCGTCAAGTAATATTCATGAGCCCGAGAAAGCTCCAATCCCATGCACAGAGGGCAGGTCAGCTTCGCTCCGCAGCCCAGCCAGACATCAAATCCCCCCATCGCTGCACCGGGGGCGCAACCGGGGCAGATACTTCTCTTTCCCTCACAAAGCCCACACTCGCCTTGACCGATATGCGCAATCGCTTCCGGCACGGTGATATCCCTCGACAGAATCCCCGACGCCTTCGCCCGCGAACCGTCGAGGAAAACGTAAAAAGTGTTGTTCGCGCCCGCCAACTCGCGCAACGCGGGGATCTGAGTCGTCACACGGGCAGGGTTCCTCCCCAATACACCGGGCGTCGACTGCCCGCTTTTCATCTTGTCTTCTTCCCGCTGCCTAATCTTTTCGACCGTCGCGGGCGTCGCATTGCTGAAGAAGGCCTCAAACGCATCGACTTGCCGTTTCGATTTGATATTTCTTAGTTGGGTTCCGGAGTCGGGATCGAATTCTTGCTTGGTGCAGCGGAGTAGCCTTTTGCTTCTCGCGCTAGAAATCACTTGTGCTTTCACGAGGCAGTAGCTGGGCTTGGTGGGCGGGAGGGCGGCGAGGAAGTTGGTGATTATGAGCCAGATCTCGAGTGGGAGGACTTTTCCTCCGGGGCTTTGGACGAATGAAGTCGATCGCTGGATTAGCTCTGTCACGAGGTGCTCGCCTGCGTTGGCGAGGTCAAGCAGGAGGAGCTTGTCCTTGAATGTGGAGTAGCTGGTGTCTTTGATGGTGACTCCTCGCATCTTGGTGAAGGGTTGGGGGGCGATGTTGATATGATGATGAAAATGGAAGGGTAGGGCTGCGCTCGTCCGCGTTCTTTTTTGAAGGATTTCAGCCAGCGAGGTTGTTGACCAGAGTTGATTATCGGCAAACCTTGCCGGCTTGTCGGTCCAACTCGCAAACTCTACGCTCGATGATTCCAGGCAACGTCGGGTATTACGTTAAACAAGACTTCTTGAGTTTAACTATGGGTGTATTGTTAAAAAGACCGCCTCATGCGAACAAACCTTCGGGGAAACCTATCATCACTGCCCGAAGTCTCCGACTCATGAGATTGGACCGGGCTCCTTCAATGCCTCCTCCGTGCTGTTCCTAGAAGCGTCTCAAGCCTCAAGTCCAAAATTCCCGGTATGTGATCCTTAATCACATCCAAGAATTCAACATCTTCCGCATATCCATGTGAGGGGCCGAGTAAGGTGGATACCGTTACTTGGTGACTGAATCGATTATGGTTTCTATGAAGAAGAAGATCAAGAGTAGATACAGGAGCTGCGCGGAGCGCAGCTATATAGGCGGAGACCCGCCTCCATGGGAGCGGTGGTCTGGGCTCTCAGCCCAGACCCACTTTGGGGCCTTAGCCCCGTGACAATCCAAGACGTTTCAAAACTCTAATATGTCTCAACCCGTGCAATTGAAGCAAGGCCGGTCGCCGGTCGTAGGGAATTTCCGGCTCCAAGACACAGTACCGCAAGCCCCGTTCCCAGAGAAGCAGCGGTGGCAATATTGTGTCAAGGTTTCTCCACCATCGATTCCAGATGGGACGCAACCACCAACCCCTGTGTCGTGCCGTTATGGCATCAAATGCGCTGATGATTAGATCTAACTACGTCTTGTAGTCAAAATCTTCTTCTTGAAGTTCCACCCGTGTATCATCCGAGACGTCAACACACAGAAATTCAGTGTTTCGCCGGCAGCAAGTGTGCACCATCCCTAGACGGCTGAAGACCTCAAGCCGATAGGCAGCTGCAACATACCTATGACTTTTTTGATAGGTTGCGCTACTGTCGGAGATCCAGTCGAAGATGTCGTTTTGTATTTGGACCCACGTCTTGATTGAGCCGTAACCTGCCATGATGGATATCATGTGTATCGGAAAGCACCCGTTGACAGAGCAGTAACAATTGCAGTCGTCCTCTAGCTCTAGGTCCCGGCGGGCTACTTCCGTGATGAGAGACCAAGGGGCTCTTTGCAGTAGAGGAGGGTGATAGTGGATGCTGCGTTCAGATTCGGAGGCCTCGGAGCCTTCATATGGGGAGACGCGTGTGTAGTTGGAGGGGCTTTGGTCTTCATTTGCCTCAATGTTACAGTCCATCGACCCTCCTAGGTGGCTTGTGTCATTGTTAGCGTCTTCGAAGTCGAAGGTCTCGGATCCTTCGTCATCGCAAGAATGTTGGTGTTGATGGAGCCTTTCGTCTTCGACTCGTTCCTCGGTAACACGCTTGGCCAATCCGTGGGGAAGGTTTGAAGAAGTATCACTATCTGAGTCGGAGGACTCGGACCCTCTGTAGCCTGAAGTAGTCACGCTCCGGAAGGGGCTTGGGCCGTCGTTCGATTCGTCCGATTCACTATCAATGATGTTTTGAGATCTAAAATCCAGTTCAGGGACGGACTGGGCACTTCTCTCATCGGAGATGTCCTAATTGGTGTCCTCTGAGTATTGAACTCTGCCGTCAGCTACTGAGCTCCCAACTGATATCGTTACGAAACTCCCTGAGATAATGCTGATACTGGCGGTCGTCGTCGATATCTGCGAGCCGTCCGAGGGAGGTAAGAATACGGTCCAAAGTCTCGTCATGTTCCCAATGCCATCGGTTACATTCGGCGTTTCTCGTTGTACTTGGTGCTGTACACGTAAGTGAGGGCGAAAAGGGGGCGTACATTCCCGAACCCAACTACTACCCAATGAGACGCGCTGAACAAGTAGTTGACTGTTTTGTTGAGAAAAGGTCTCATGCTGAGACTAACTGCATAATCTGACTCGCTTCTATTCGCCCAAGACCAGGGGCAAGAGGGCTCGTGAAAGGTGGAGGAAGAATATCGGGTTGCTACCGGGCCGATACGGCGAGACAACGTCGTCTTTTTTGTCTCACAGGAGCAGTTTCGGTGTACGACTACAGAGCGATTCGGACCTCCCGGTGTGTTCGGGATGTCTGTGTGTGGCTTGGGCCCAGTTTGAGCTTTGGATACCCTGTTGACGGCAGCACATGGTGACCTGTATGCGGGCGAGGTTAGTAAGGACGTACCAACGTACGCGTTGTAACCGGAGGGGCACAAACAGAACACTGGGGCGAAACCCGTGGTCAGGTGACAGGCTTCCTCGGCAACAGAATCGGTGAGCCTGCCGTATGTGCCGTCAGTCCTTCCAAGCCAAACTTTTATGTCGCAACTCTCGTCACTACGTTGAAGACCCAGGCTCCAACCCGGAGCATGGAACGAATCCGATATTTTCCCCTTCCAACCCGCCCAGGACCAGGTGGGAAACCCCTCCCTTCGGTGAGAGGGCTCCTTCAAAAACCAATAGAGTGACCTTGCAAAGGACTCCTCGCTACAGAGCTTTCCCGCCGAACCCCGAGGGTAGCCAGGTTTGTCAGCGGGCCAGATGTCCATTGGTATTCCCCAAAAGTGTCGAGTTGGCGATGGAAGCGCGGCGAAGGCGCGGAAAATACCCTGCATGGCGTTGAGGGCGTCACTCTGGAAGCTTAGATCCCGTCTGGTGTACTCTGTGATGCGGTGTGCGAGGCTTTTGGCGTGGCCGGGGTTAAATCCGCCTTTACACACACTTGCATTACCCGCGCATTCAAGGGGCATCACCAGGGTATAGCAGGTGTCTGACTCCATGCAAGCCATGCCGTTGCATTCGAAGTAGACCTGCTCGTCTGTGAAGAAGAGGCGGCGTCGCGAGAATAGGCCTTCTTGGTATGTCTACCCTCTGGTGTTCCACTTAGACCTTCGTATGATTTCGATTGGGTCATGGAGGCAAGATGCCAAGATTCGGCCATCGAGATTGATAATTGGCTGTTCCCTTCGCCTCGTGAGCCCGATACCAGGAAGGCCGAAGGAAGCATCCTTTCCGCATGCCACAACAATGGTGACGTCTGCGAGGTGGTAGACTGTGTCCATGATGGCGATTTGACTCTCCAGGCCGGCCGCGTCATCCTGATCGATGCAATACTTATCTACCCACAAGTACTGGAGACCCAGCCGAAGAACCGCCTGCACCGCGTCGAGCACGGTCCTGGGCAATTCAACAGGGAGGAGGCCCTTTGGCACGGTGTCGCTTCCCGGGTTGGGCATAACCCCCCAAACATAACTCAAAGTACAAGGACCGTGACACTGAAGAGTGAACCAACCACTTGGTCCCGGAAACGTTCACCCAGCCTACCTACAAGCTATCGATCCGACCTAACTCCTCCGAGTGCCACGGAACCATCTGCACCGCACAACCCTCCCTCAATCCGAGTCATCCTTCACCCGGATCTTTCCACCGTCACTCTGCTCCCACAGCTCCTGCGCGCCATGACACCAAACAAAATGCTCCAGGAACCCCCTCCTCGAATACTGCCGATCCGCCATCCCCTTCTCTGCGCTCCCACAATGCGGCATATGCCCCGCCATCAACGCCCGCCCATTCTCCCTCATCAACTCCGCCTTACACCCCCTGCAACTCACCCCCTTTTGCGCCAACACCTCTCCCCCATGCACCTCCAGCGGAGGCATCTCAACACAACACAAGCTCTTCATCGACCGCTTCCTCAGCTCCATCCTCCGCTCATACACCTCCTCCCGCAACCCTCGAGGGACGAACTCCTCCCCTCCCTTCAGGTCATACCCCTCGGGCACGCCCCTCTTCGCAACAAGCCAGCTCCTCTTCCCCTTCTCCCCCCCCCTCTTCCCTACCGTGACCACCCCTTCCCCCCGACACTCCTCATCGCTCTCAACCTCGGTTGTGATCGTCGACAACGAATCCCCTCTCCCACCCACTCTCGTCCACTCCTTGAACTTCACCCCCTTTCCCAGTCCACAGCTGCCCATCGCGACCCTCACAATCCAGCACCCCTCCCGCTCAAACTTCACCAACCCCTTCTGCTGCTTCCCCGTGATTTCCAGCACGTCAAACCGATCCCCGGCTGCGCCGTAGTCAGCGCCGTAGTTGCTGTCCTGCACACACCGGGTGCAGCACCGCTGGAGGGTGGGCATGAAGACGTATAGTCCGAAACCGCCGCACACATGGCATTTATCTGTCGTGAGGACGGAGTACAGTGCTGAGAGGGTTATTTTCGATGCCAGATCGAAGCGACATACGGCGAGGAGGGCGGTCGGGGCGTGGGTGGTGACGAGGCGGTAGAGAGGGAGAGAGGTGACGGCGGAGCGGGAGAGGCGGTTGGTTTGCCGGAGGGAGAGGAGGGAGGCGATAGGGAGGTGGGGGAGGATGAGGTGGATGAGTTCGAGGGGGAGGGGGT
>Ga0247780_1001024_pt1 | contig 20299 bp, 23 predicted proteins | sample UWRJL079202R5_FD_179927 | JGI IMG/M metagenome (GOLD analysis project Ga0247780, IMG submission 179927) | Plant litter microbial communities from Arlington Agricultural Research Station in Wisconsin, United States - UWRJ-L079-202R-5 | ecosystem: Environmental > Terrestrial > Plant litter >... | reverse complement strand
ACCGCTTCTGCAGTCGGCAGTCGTAGGTTCAGTCAGGAGGACAGCCGAATACAGAAGCGGTCACGGGGGACTCAGCCCTGTCTGGCCCTGGCCTGGCGCATTCCAGGCAGGCTGGAGCTCTCGCCCTACGGTAACCGTCGCCTCGCCTCGCCCTGCATATCTTGTCGCTCTTCCAATGGATTGACGGCAATAAGGACAGGAATAAACCACTCACGCCCCCGCAATACGTGCAGACATGCCTATGGATTACTAGTGCACGCCGCGTGCCTGTGTCTCAGCGCTTGACATCGCCCTCACTTGACCTAAGCGTGTTTCTGCCTTGCCCTAGCGTCGTAGGTTAGCACACGGGCAGCCCTGGAGGTTGGCCACGCTGTAAGACATCTTTGATCCACGGATCTCCAATGAACCGATTGGGGTGATGCGATGCGGGGGAGGCAAGTGGTGAGTGGTGAGTGAGGTCGTCGGGTTTCCAACCGAGACTTGAGACTTGAGACCGGCCGTGCCGCCCAACAACAACAATAACAAGACCCCCGGTAGGTAGGTAGTCCCGCAGTTGGTAGGTACACCAGTCAACTGACTGATCTCGGTATAGTTTTTCTTCTTTATTTCTCCCCAGACTTTCCCGCCGGAAGCGTTGCCCTCAATGCCGATGCTGCCCACCTACTCTACCCAGGTATAGTATGGCACATACATTCTTGGGAGTAGCGTACCATGGCCCCGAGCCAGGCGGTCAGTCACATCGTCACATCGTCGCACTCGAAACGCCCGGCCAGGTCAGGGTCCATCCAACACCTCTCGAGGTTTTGTTTTGAAAGGGGTGTGCTCGTTGAGACAAACGGTGAGCCCTGGGACCTTGGATGGACCCCACAAGCGCTGCCGCGTGTAAGGGAGGTGTGCGCGTGTCGTATGGATGGATGGATGGGTGGGCGTGGGTGTGAGTGGGTTGTGTGCGTTGTTCGGACGGAGGTCAGTAGGCTTGCTACTTTTTTTCTGCCTCGCGGATCGGTTAGGCTTGAACCAAGAGACCCTGAGAAAATAAATAATTGGAAATAAAATTGATATATAAAATCGAAATACGGCGGTAGTTTTCTGGGTGTAGTCGACGTGACGGTGCGGAACGGCAGACGAGCACATCGCAATTGGGAATTGGAGACCATACGGATCCTCGCGTCCGTGACCTTGGGACCTGGGGGAGTCAGTCGCCTTACGATTTTGACCATGGCTGCTGCTGCTGCTGCTGCCGCTGCTCCCCAGATTCTCGGTTGCAGATCCAATATACAATACAGTAGGGTACGATCCACCACAAACCTCACATGGACCCGTGCCCGTTACAGAAGAACGTGGAGAGGCAGGCAAGGCAGCACGGGGACGGCTACGGATGGGGCGAGCGGGCTGCCCCCAATGCCTTGGCTCGTTGCTTGTTGGCGCGGCAAAGGGAGGCAGTCATGTGTGCACGATGCATTGACCTATAGAATCTGGAGGCGATCCCTCACGCCCGTTCCCCGTCCCCGTCCTCTGCTCCCGCGCTTGCAACCCGCTGGCTGGAGGAATCACTGATGAGTGCGCTTGTGTCGGGCTGTGGTGCCTGATGAGGAAGCTTGATGGAAATCCGGGAACCGTGCCTGTGGGCCAAAGGAGGGCCGAATTGATTATTCCCATTGGGAGAGGGGAAGTCGAGTCACGGCGGGTGTTGGCGCTGTTTGAGGCTCAGATGACCTGTGACCTACTGACTGACTGGCGAGTCTCGACGATGCTGGTGATGGTGATGACGATTATTCTGCCTGCGTAATCCGTACCTACCTACCGACCAAATACTGGGCGGTGTTGTTGCACAGCGCTTGGAGCTTGGTGGTCCCCCCACTCTCGACTCACCGTTTGCACCCCCCCGGATCATCAGAGCGGGGCGCCTTGTGTCGGGCGATTCGGTAATAGAATCGCATTGTGTTCGAGCGCGGGACCAGCGCAACGAAGCACGATGCTGGTGATGCGCAGCTGACGCTTCTCATTTTGGTGGGGGGCCGTGTCTGGATTCAAGCGGCGGTATTTGCGTCCCCGGATACCCTGAGCGGCAGGCGGTGTCACTGCCGGAGCCACATGGTCCACGGTGGCCCGCTGGGTCTGGATATGGGGAATAATAATCCCGAGAAAACGTCAGGTCCAGAGTAGACGGGTAGAAGCGATCGCGGCCTGTATTGTCTGCCAATTCTGTCAATATGCGTCGGGAGAGAGACGGGGCGGGAAGGTGAGAGTGCAGGCTAAATGTCCTCACCGTCTCACCGTTTGCTGGTCCCGCTCACCCGCACACCCGACAATCCCTCACTCACCCTCTGCGATTTCCCACGTGGCAAGTCGATTGAGCCGGAGCACGGGACTTCTCGGCGATATAATGAATTCGCCTTTGCGAAGCCGGCGTCTTTGGGCCTTTAATTAACTTGCCTACCGGCGTAGTCTGGAACCCTTCTTTCTGCCTGGCAGCACGGGTGGCCCTGCTCGGCGGGCCGATTTCCATGTCACCCGTGTTCACGTTAATCAGTATGGATATGTGCCGCGGAGCAAAGCAGAGCAGAGCAAGGGGCAGCGTTTGCGGGAAGAGTCACGGCATCTATCCGTATGCCGTGTACTCGTGGCAATGGCTGTCGTACGTAAATTATGGATTGTAATGGGCGTTGAACGATAGGAGGGTCGTTTGTGTGATGTCAGCCTTGTGCGCCCCCCTGCCCTCTCCAGATTTCATCTGCAGAAACTGGGGTTCGCCGCGGCGGGAGGTGGGGCCGTTGCGGGTTTGGAGATCGCACACTCGACAGGTCACAATACGGGTGACAGATTCTCATCTCGAACTCAGGATGGGATACGTTCTTCCAATGGCGCAAACAACGTCGGTCCCTATGAACTATGGAAAATACCGTACGAATTGGCTGCGTCTCCAAGAAACCTAGACAGGCATTTAGGGTTTCGGCCGTGAGAACGGCTCCGTCATCCTTTCCCCTTGACATCGAGCGGAACTTGATGCTCCTGCCCGATAGCTAGACACAGCGGCCTCGAGACATCGCGCTAAGCGCCATTGAACCACTACTCCCCAAAGTCCCTGCTCGTACTTCCAGGGAACTCGTATCCTTGGTTCTAGGGGTTTATTTCGTCCTTTTCTTTATCGATTTATCTTTAATCAGTATTTTTATTTTATTTTATTTTATTATTCCAGGTTGTTTCCCGTCTGCGCCGCCGTCACGTTGTCTGAGTAGCATTGTACAAACCTGACTTTTCTTGTCCTCCCCGCTGGACCCAAGACACGTCACAACTTGGGGCCAATGACCCAACAATCAGCCGGAGAGGGTGTCGTAGAAGTCGACAATGCCAAAGAAAGCAGCACAGGCTTCCTCTCCACTCCGATCACCGACCCGGCTCCTCTCGCTGTGCGCCTTGTTTGCGTCTCTGGGATGCCCGACGAGGCGGGTGAGTCGAGCGTGGCGCAGGCCATCCCACCGGCACTATGGCATCTACATCCTGAGCCCCGAAATCACGGAGCTAGATGTATGTCCGGCGCATCACTCTCCATTGCACCTCCCGCTTCCGGCACTTCACAGTGAAATGCCCTTGAACCCGGGTCTCCGGGCGGGCGACGTCCCAGACGTCGTCCTCAGCGCCCACAGCAACAGCAGTTATATTACTTACATATCCGAGTCTGCAGGTCTGCCTGCAATCGGCCGCCTGAATATAGTGCGCCACGGGGATCACCATGCCCCCCAAGACCGCTTCTTAGCCACTGGGAGACTCGCGTCGTGCTCAGCTCGCACTGGACACCAAGACGCCTATACGACCTCGACCCGGCATCTGACCCCCGGCCTGCTGGATTGGCCCGCCCGTGATGCTCGGTGCGACCGCCGAGTCTAACGCCACAGATATCTCGAGGCTACCGCGGACGCTGACTGGGGTCGGGCTAATCTAGATGCGATCGCCGGCTCACCGCGCAACGGGGTGAGCTGACCGCCGGGAGGGAGTGCCGCGACTGGTCGAGGCGCCAGGACAGCACAGCCATCGCGGTCATGGGAGCGACTTTGTGCTCTCCTCCCCAGGCAACTCCGTCTCAGAGCTTCACGGCGGCGGCGGCGGCACCATCTTGGGGAACGTTGTGCAGGTTGACGGAAGGTCGCGGCACCGAGTCTCTTCAAACCCCCCTCGGATAGTGGTGCCGTATTGCGGTTGGGCTTGCCATACTTTGTACCCTACGCAGTAAGACACTGGGACCTGCCGCCAAGGGAGTCAGGGGCTACGTTGCCCGATATAACCTCAGGTCTCTCATCTCGCTGCGTGACGGTGTGGCACGACGCTAACTCAGCTTCCGTGAGACTCCCGCCGATGACCCAATGCCACAAGCAGTGAAGCGAAGTTTGAGGGTAATGGGTTGTACGAGGCCAGCTCGGCCGTCAGACCTTCGTGTCTCTGCTCATTTCATCGCCCGACCGCCTTCCGCCTTGTTGGTCTCCGTCAGCGGCGTGAGATGGGTCGGCGGTTGGTGGGATTAGGTGCTCCGAAATGCACCGGAGAAGGGTGTTATCCAAGACAGAAACCAACTCACACATCATGATGCATGGCCGACGTTTTTCGGAGCGGTACTTCGGTGGCCGAATCCAACCTTCAACTCAACGGTGAACCATGGGACCTTACAGTACTTCCGGAGCCTTCGGCTTCGCTTCGAAAATATGCAAGATGATGAAGGTAAAAGAAAACGCCCGTCAGCACCTTGAGTCCTTGACAAGCGCTCCAATACCACGCTATGAAGATCAAGGGAATAATCCCGGCCTAGGTGGTTGACTAACTATCAGTTCTCACATCCGCGGCCGATCTGGGGAAGTGAAGTAGTGCTTCCACGGTCCGTTCCTTTCTCACCGTTGCTCTGTTGCGACATGGTCAGCCCACTGTAGTCGGGTGGTCAGAGTTACGTTGGCCGTCAGCAGAGCCGTGGCACAACAAGCTGGTACATATGGGGTGAAGCTCGGAAAATCGAACCAACAAAGGTAGGTCAGACCGGTTGGACCTCGCCGCTCTCCCGCCTCGGACAAAAAGTCATCTGGTTGGTAGATATGCGCAGCAGACCCTATTTGAGCGCCACACCCGACGTTGCATTCCCTGGAAGGCTTACTCACCAGCAACAGTCATCGGTCAGATTCACTTCTTCTCAGTTTCTGATATCTTTCTTTCCCGCGTGAGATGGCAGATCCGGCACAGCTTACATGTCCCTTGGCATCGGCAGTTCCATCGCCTCGACGCCCACGGCTTACTTCCTATCTGTAGGTAGTCAGCCACCGGACAAGCTGCCGGGTCAGGTTCTGTGGACTGATGTGGGAACTTCGGCAGGGACTCCTCATCAGGCGTTGAGCCCGGGTCCCGGAAGCAAGGCTCATATCAAATTGAAATGGGTTGGTGGTACCAACCACAGTTACCAGCAACGCGGTTTTCGATTTCTTTTCCCATTCTTTTTGTTTTTTAATTTTATCTAATTATGGCCGTTATTTCGATCCCCGTCCATAGACATGAAGGAAACGGTGCCCCATACCGGTGAACGGTTCCAACGTCTGGGTCCGGGCCGGCAGCCGGAGTGGTAGCGCCAACAGTGGCACCCGGACGTCGACGATGGGGTCACGATGGGGAAGATTTCGATACCTAAATGGCACTACAGCCCCTGCAACACTCCCCAGGCCAGCCCTAACAGCAGCGCTAGTCGCCCGGTAGTTTTACCAAGAGATCGGTTTCGACTGCCTGATGGAGGGATCTGGCGCTGGCTGACCGCCTCTCTGCAACAGGTCGTGAGGCGCGCCCCTTCCCCTCCCCCGCGCAGGCTAAAGGGCCGGTTAATATCGAGCAGCGCTGGGAGAGAAGCCGACTCGCTATGAAGCTACAGCTGACGTCGCCCCATGGAAGGGGGGGAGGCAAAGGCGAAGGGCTGGCCCAGCACGCAATATGCATCGCATCGCATCGCCTCCAGCTGCTTGTCGCTGCTGCCGGCAGCTGAGGGGGACGCGCGCTTGGGGCGCAACGACTAACGGTCAGGTCAGGCCAAGTACGTTATGTCTGTCCAAGGCTCGCACCTCGCATTTCCTGCCTGGACGGACCGTGACGGTCAATGGCACCCTGTCCTTGTCTCTCCGGGCCTTTAGGAGCGAGAAGGGGGCAAACCTCATGCGGCCTCAGCATGGGGCTTCTCACCGGTACCGGCAGTTGCGAGCCTGTTTGAATGTACCAGGAGGAGGCAGGACTACTGGCGCGCTGGGCGCGTGTTTCGTTTCGTTTCGGAGTTCAACCCCTCTCCCCTCCTCCCCTCCCGCCTCTCCGACCTCACAAGCCTAGAACGCAGCGAGCGCGGGGGCGGGGTTGGCGGGAGCGATGGTACTGAAGACTCCGCAGAGAGGCATGACACCCGGACTCATACCCTTTTTTTCTTTTGGGGGTTTATTTTTGTTGTAGGTCGGAGGTTGGAGGTTGGGGTCGTCGTGACTGGCACTGACCGGGCCAAAACGTAAGAGCTTCAACACCACGGCACAGCACGGCGGAGCCAGAGCGAGTGAATGCCGTGTGTATGAACGTATATACAATTGGGATGTGTCAGTGATCTGTCAGGGCGGCGGTTGGGCCGGATTCGGGCCCGTCGCTACGCTGTGCCGTGTGTCTGCGCGGCGAGGTCGGGGTTTACTGTCTGGTTCTTTTTTTCCCCTTTTAGCAGGGGGGTTGGTGGTTCTTTTTGGGTGGTCTCTTTGGGGGGGGGGTTGCATTGGATGATTGAATGATTCCATCGCCACGATGCTTTCTTTGGAATATCTTCTAGGTTTGGTAAGGTACCTAGGTATAACCTAGCTGCTGGGGACCGCATCGTCCGGTGTTGCCGTGGAAAGACGGGACAGACGGGATGGAGGCAACGTCGCGGGGCCCCAGAACCGCCGTGGTTGGTACCTGGGTTGGTTGGAAGGTTGGTTGGTACGGAGCAGGTGGGATACACGAGTGGCCTCGTGTCTCTGTACCTGACCACCCGGCCGGCCGCGCCGGGGACGATGGGAACTAGAATGTGTCTTCTTCCCAGTCCATGGTTCGGGAGAATGGGGTGAAGTTGGAAGCGGAATTGTATCATGTCTGTCCTGGGGGCACCGAATATGCCTGGCTGGCTGGCTGGCTGGCTGCAAGGGACTTACAGCAGCAGCAACAACGGGTTGGCTGTTAGGTATCATTATTACCGACGTTACCAATGTTGGGAGTTCTTTTGTGTCTGCTAATGGCAAGGAAGGGGCTTTGAGACTAGGCGGGATACGAGTAGGAGAGCCTAGCTGTCTGCGCCGCGGGAATGGGCCTTCCCTTCCCGAGATGATCTATTGTCTGTCGACGCCGCACGTGGGCAGGATGTGTGCAGTATGGGACGGAGGTAGGTAGGTAGGTATGTATGGGATGGAGAATGGGATTGCATGGGATGGGATGATGGGATGACAATATTGACGCCACAGAGGCTGGTTCCGCCTTGTGCTACCTTGTCTAGGTCTTGGTCTACCCTACCTGACTCTTCGGGGGGACAACTGCGCCGCTTTGGGCGTTTTCAGACCGCTACCTACCACCTATGCGTCTATGATAGGCGCGATCGGTGGAGGAATGAAGGGAGGTAGGTAGGCTGGTGTCTATCGATTGTCTGCCTACCAACCTCACCTCTAGCCTGTAGGACAGAGACAGAGACAAAAGACAGAGAAAAAAAAAAAAAGGCCGACCACGTGAGGGCTGAGCTGACCTCAGGCGGGGTGAACAAGTAGGGCGAACAGATGTATGACCGGGTGAAATGGTGGGTAGGTGGGTGTGGAGAGAGAGAAGGAAATAAACCGAAAACAGATCTTGAAACAATCGCACACCACTCCCGCTACTGCTTCGTTGTGTATCCCACCCCACCCCACCCTCCTTCTCTGCCTGTCTCCAATGGTAGGTAAGTTATAACTACCGCCATCGGTGTGCGGAACGGTGTGCACCCCCCGAGCTGCTGGAATCAAACTTGTGACTGTCGGTGTGGTGGTCTGAACCCTGAACTAAACTCGGAAAACAGGTCGGTAAGTGTAGGTGAGTTGCCGGGAGCCGCGAGACAATCCACACCTACACACTCCTTTAATCCCTCTAGAGGAGAGAGTCCGATGTGCGGAGCGAGCACCGTCTACCTATTTCAAGTTAAAGTGCCTAGGTACCTTTTAATCATCTAAACCAAACCACTCGACTGCAACTGCAACTGCGGCATGGCATAGCACAGCACATCATGTCATTCGGCTACCTAACTTGGTACCGTCGCCAAAACAATGCTTAGAAGATTGCTGGCTACCTATCAATAAGCGATCTCGCTCGCTCGCTATTATTAGGCTGCCCTCCCCACGCTCCAGGGGCTCTATAGGTGAGGCTCGGCTATAGTTTCTGAGTCTGAAATCAGGTGCCGTAGCTACTCTTTCTGTTTCTCGGTCTCGTTCTCGTCGATGGAATGCTACCAAGAGTGTTTGGGAGGGATCTCTCGCTGAATTAGGTTGCACTGCTGGTGAGATTCCGTGGCGAAGTTGTGGTCATCTGTCGTTGTCTGAGACACGGGGGTGGAGATGGTTTAAGCAGTCAAGGGCATTGCGTTGCGGCAGACGGGCAGGCGGTGTCTACATGCCATTTTCTGGTGGATGATCGTTGTATATCGTCCGTAGATTGAGGAAGTGAGTTTCAATACGTGTAGTGTGTGTCAAACACATTCCAAAGCACGTACATGAATCCTGAGACTTCAATCTCCTCTCCCGATTTTATTGTTCAAATCCATATATGTCCCAGGAGCCATCGAGAACTACCTTAATTCCTAGCAATTGGATTACGATATTGTTCTGCTAGGCACGGAGGCATATGAGCAAGGAGAACTCACGATGTATCCGTAATGTGATAGATAATTAGGGACCTACCTGCAGTTGCTAGTCTGACATCATCAACACAACTCCGATGTAATCTAGTATGACATGCCTATGTGAGGCCCGTTGAGTAAATCAACACAATCATCTCTTTCGAGATGAGTTTGAGCTCCCAGCTGGCGCTGGCTTTCGAAGAGCCTTATTGATGGACAGTCCATCGTCGCCCCGCGCTTCTCATCCTAAGAATCATTACCCATCAACATCATCAACAAACATCATGCCCCTCGTCTCCTACTGCTATATGCCGCCCTGACATCATGAAGTACAATATTCACCCCAAAAACAAACATATGTCATAAAGGCGGCCAGTCTCTTGCCAGTGCTAGCGCCGGCGCCATGCCAGAGCAACTCCTCATGCCCAACCCCGTGAACACTCGTCGGGTCAAAATAATGACTTTTGTCACTTCTTTATTGGATAGCTTTTCAAAAACCACCCCTAAGGCAGCCAAGGCCCAGCGTCATTCCACCAGCTGAACCATCGCGATGGGCAGCAAGGCCACACCGATAGTCGACGACACAAACTGCCACGAGGAAGAGACATTCCACAGTGCAGACGAAGGGTTCTCCGGAACTATGGCCTGCTCAACTGCCGTCACAGGCTCCGGCATACCGTCGAAAAAAGCGCCGGCAATGAGGACCAGGGACAACAAAGTTCCGGCCACGATGGCAACAATCTTGCCGGTATGGTTTCCCCGTCCCCGTACAGCCTTTGCCGAACCCGGTGATCCAAGGGACACTACGTTGCCAGAAACTAGCGCGGCTTTCTCCAGGATAGCGACATTGTTCACCTTGCGGGCAACCGGCCGAGAGAGAGCATGTATCATGCCACCAAGAGTAAGACCGGTGACGACGAGGGTAAAGTAAGCACTGACGCAGGGCCAAACGTCCACGATCATACGACGCAAGTAGATCATGGTGCTGAGTTGCTGTACGCAGAACCAAATATCCGCCCATGATTTGTTGCCACGTACAAACGGGAAGCGGACTGTCGTGAGCACAACATCGCCCCGAAGTTTGGTGATCTGGTAGCGGATCATCGCCTGCGCACCGAAAGCGATTCCGGCAGCGTGGTGGAGCTCCATGTCGCCCGTGAGGTAGACCAGGAGTAACTCGATATATAGCACAGCGCTGGCGAGACTGGCAATGAGCGGTAGTGGAAGGATTGGTTTTGCTGCAAGCGGAGGCGGCGAGGGTGCCATGTCTGGAGTCTTCTCTTCGATGTGCTGGACGCTTGGTTTCTTGTTCTCGATGTTCCTGCTCCTCTTCGATCCGGTCGGTGCGATGCAGGAGAATTGCTCGGTGGGGATAGACTGCCACTCCATCTTCGAGAAGGCAATGCCAGCGACGTAGCAGCCAATGTAATCGATGGTGTCCAGGAGCGGGAAGCTCAGGGCCATACACGCCAGGAAGTCGTCTTTGTCGATATTGATTGACACGGTAGGGGTCAAGAGAAAGGCGGCCGCGGCGAACAGAAAGCCGCCCTGTAGGCATAACCTTGTCGGTTGATTCTTCCGTCCCTGTGTTCTGATTGTCGCAACAGCAAACCGTCGGATGGGCGCCGTCACGTAGGCACCGAGAAGACCGGCCACGACCGCCTGAAGCGTTGCCCATGTGAGACTGTGCAATTCTTCCTCGGAGCTGCTGCGGTCAACGTTGGTCTCGTACAGGATCAGGGCTGAAAGCTCTGTGCAAACAAAGCCAATGCCCATAGCGATTCCAAAGAGGCTGACTTTCCACTTCTCGGCGACAATGAGGTGGGCAGGGCGAGTCCAGTCGAACACGAGTATCTTGGCGCGTGAGAGCTCCCGCCACGACATCTTGAGCATGTAGACCATGTAAAGGCCGACGCCGCCGACATTGGCACAGAAGGCCAGGATGTTGTTGTTGAGACCACCCTGCAGGGTCCATATCATGGCGACCACAGCGCCGGTGACTCGGAAGCCAATGATCGTTGTTGCCATAGCGAGTGAGAACCACCAGTGCATGCGTGGTGTCAACCGCCCATGCATCTTCATGATCACACGAGTGTTGGCAACGAACTCAGACACCAGTGTGGCCCACATGAGATACATCTGACGGCGAGGCACGCTGTATGCAAGGACGCCGATCATGCCTGCGATGCTAAGAACATGGTGGATGATGAGCTCAGGAATGGACGCGATGTGAGGAATCTCTTGAACGTAGATGACGGCACGGCAGCCCCAGCACCACTGCTCTGCCGTACTGAGGGGCCTGACGAGGCCGGCGATGTCGGTCTCGGCAGGAGTGGTAAACAGCGCCGTGGAGCAGGCCGAGATGGAGACGATCTTGAATATAGTGCCGAGCCATGTGCCGAAGTATAGGTCATACCGCCTGCGGATATCGAGCTTCAAGTCCTCGAAGAAATTGGGGTTCACATGCTGGACGAAGCCCTCGCCGATGAGTCGCAGTACCGACCAGGCGGCAAGGCCGGCCAGGAAAGGCGTAAATGGCACCTCGGGCCTGGCCTCGGAGCAGTCCATTTCGGTTGTGTTCTCTTGTCGTTAGTGTCAGCACTTTGGAGGCGGAAATGGATGTGCGTAGAAGTGTTTCGTACAAAGAAGAAGTTAGCAAAAATCAATGTCGAAGACAGTAAGATGATGTATATTAAATGAAGATGAGCAGAGTCGAGACTGCCACTGTTGCTGTTGCTGCCGCCGTGAGCAGGCCCCACGCTGAGATTCACAAAATCGACCCTTCCCTGACGGCTGCCAATTTCTTGGGGCCGTCTCGTGGCCCAGATATATGGATATTCTCCATGGTGAAGTGGGCTCGGGTCCGTTTGCTTGGAGAACATGGGATGACCGCTCGTCGCTCCTTCCAGGCTTCATTAAAGCACAAACTTGAGGCGTCATTTTGGGACGCTAGAGCAGAATCTGATCATCTGATCAAAGAAGGCAGACCGATCTCACTTTGGCGTCCGGCCTTGTCAGGAATTTAAGGTTGGGAGAGTTCCGACCATTCCGACCGAGCGAAATTTAGGGTCCTTGTTGGATGCTGACATTGCATACTCGACGTCAACTAGAAGTAAACGGCCTAGAGACTCCCCCATCCTGATAGCCCTAGGGCTTCTACGTGCTCCGGAAAATGCTCCAGTAGACAGGGCCTACACGAGCCAAAAACGCCATCGCCGAGGACCATTCGGATTACCTACCCTCTTTGGAGTTGATGGTCGAAGCTATGGTTTCCGAGACCCCCACGGTTCCTAGTTGCTCCGGGCCCACTAGCAACGGAGCGAGACCCTGTGGCGTATAGCTAAACCAGAGAAACAGAAGTGGAATCGGGGGAAGGGGGGGCGCGATTGGGTTTGAGTGAGTCCATCGTGAATCGGACAGGAGTCTTTGAATCGACCGTCCACATCGGGCCCGCAAGCTGGCCCCGGACTTGGCAGTCACCTCATCGTCAGGGGCAAGCATGTGCCGGACATGTCCCCCAGATCACCCTTCCGCTTCCCGCGTGGTTCCCCGCCATAGTTATAGTTATTGCAGCTCAAAGAAATCATTGCAGATCGGGGCAGATATCCAAACTGTTGCGGGTGCGGCCCAGACTTGACAATGGACACCCCAGCGAAGACACCGATGTCGATCTCCCGGAGACGGGCAAGGTCGATATACGCCTTCATGCTTCTCATACACTTTATGTTGGCCATCGACATGACTTCGGTAGCGGTTGCGCTCCCGGTACGAAAGCAATGAGGGTTTGTCGTTGTACTATTCTGTCATCAGTACTGACCCATTATCGGTGCGTCTTAGACGATAGCCTATGATATGCACGCGAGCAAGACGGCCGTTTTCAGCATGGGGACGGTCTTCTCCCTGACCGCTACCATATTCCAGCAGCCGATCGCCGAAATATCCCACGTTATCGGCAGGAAACCGGCTTTCCTGCTGGTGCTGGCTATCTTCGCCGCCGGCTCGACTGTCGCCGCCCTGGCAAACAACATGGCGACGCTCCTCATCGGTCGAAGCATGCAAGGATTTGCCTCCGGAGGCACCGTGCTGGTGGCGATAGTCCTGACGGATCTCATCGAGCTCCGTGACCGGGCCACTTGGCTGTCAGTCCAGAATGCGGTCCAGGCTCTCGGCCTCGTACTCGGCCCGCTGGTTGGTGCCGGCATCCTGACGGTTTCGTCATGGGTTTGCCCTCCCAATCTCTCTTTTTCGAGGCAGAAAGGCTAACAATGAGTGAGTAGAGATGGCTGTTCTGGATCAACCTACCACCCATAGCCGCCGCAGCAGCCGGCCTTGGGCTCCTTCTCGGCTTCGATAAGCCGGAAGAAGGAGTCCTCTGCAGCCTGAAGAAAGTTGATTGGGTGGGAATCGCAATCTTCATGCCTTCTGCCGTGGCTCTCTTGGTCCCGTTCACCATGTCCGGCATCTTCTTCTCCTGGCACTCGTGGCAGGCCATCATGCCGTTGTTGCTGGGTATCGCTGGGCTCACAACGTTAGCGCTGCACCAGCGATACCTCGCGAGAAACCCCATGTTTAGAGCGAGCCTCTTCTCCAACCGGGCAACCGTGTTTGGATTCATGGGACAGGCCGTGTTTGGCATCTGTGTCAACATGATCTTCTACTACCTGGTCATCTACTGGTCAGGGGTTCGAGCCTTCAGTGAGATCTTGACTGGCGTCGCCCTGCTACCCGAGACCTTTGCCATTCCGATCGCGGCCATCGTGTGCGGGTTGGTGATGCGCCACACTAATCGGATCCGTTGGGCCATGTGGGTAGGCTGGCCGCTCACCTCCCTCTCCATCGGGTTGCTCTGGTTCCTCGACACGAAAACGCCGCTGCCGGTTCTCATCATCATCAACGCCGGTGTCGGCTTCGGTGCTGGTACCATCGCTTCAGCCCTGAACGTGGCAATTCTTGCGACGACCAAGAGAGAGGACAACGGACATGCCATGGCGATGGGCTGGCTCTTCAAGTCAGCCGGAATGTGCATGGGTATCGCCATCGGAACAGCCGTGTTCACGGTGCAGATGGAGAAGGAGCTGGAGAAGATCGGAGGAGCAGATATGACGGCTCAGTCTTTCCTCCGGGTGCTTAATGAGGTCAAAGACGACCCCACTGGACGAGAGGTCATCGTCAACATATTGAGGATTCTCTGGCTCATCTGTTGTGTTTTGTCCGGGCTTGTCGGCCTCTTGTGCTGTTCGTGTAAGTACCCCCCTCTCTACAACCCTGGCAGCGTTGTGGACGTCGAGGTCGGCGACAGCGCCAAGCAGAGGGTGGCGTCAGAAAAGGGGTCGTCGCACCACCTAAGCGTCGGGTCAACAACATCAACATTATCAGTTGTAACGTCCAAGGGGGCGTCCAATCGACCCAAGCTAGGCAGGTCCGGCAGGTTCGGCAGGTCCCACAGGGCTTAGTAGCATTTTCGAGCGACTTGGATTATCCATCACGGCGTTTCGGTTATTTTGCTTGATAACGAAGTCCACGTCCATGATCCTAACGGTCCGAGTATCACCGTCCCGGTTACTCTGCCGTCACAATCATTTTTCTATGCGGCCCGTCTGATGAGTTGTCAACGATCTGCATCGAGGTTACGGCCAGGTGATGACGGGTCGGCGAGGGGTGGCAGTCTTCCCCCGCATCGACGTCAGAGGTCGGCTCATGTGGTTGGGGAATGACAGTGGGGAAGTGAGACATGTGACGGCCGCACTCTTTACGAAATTGGTTTGCTGTTTCCCATAGAGAGGAGCGTAACATGAAGCATTGAGCAAGTACACAGTAGGTAGCATAGAGCAATGATTTCAAGCTGATCCTTACTTTTGGTCGCGAGTCTGTCGTTGATGGCTGTGAAGATCCACCGAGGTCTCCACCCAGTTGTGTTTTAGTGCCAGAAATGGGCAACCACTACCGACCCGCTTTCCAGCTTGACCTGCAACGGTCCGAATCAGATGGATCTGGGTCAGGCCTGCACTCTGATGTAGACAAAGCTAAGCTCTTGGAGCTCGGCGGGCAGAAGGCCCCATCAGGGCGGTATTCTTTTTCGAAAGCATTCCATGTATCCACTCTGTTGCACTGGCAGTGAGATCTTTCCGCAACCTTGGGATAACACGATCAGTCCTGTCTCGAAGATATCTTTTGCTGGCTTTTCGGCTATTTGGCAAGCGATGGATTGTAATACCTTGTCCGGTAGCTTATGTGTTATTGTTTATGTTCCGGTATTGTTGGATGGCAGGTACATGGCAGCTGGAGTATCACACCCTCGATGCTGCCATTCGGACTCCTTCATCCACTCGCTTACATAGACCCGAACAACAAACCTCTCACCTCGGTCGGCGTGCCCGAAGATACGGGCCTCCTTAAAATGTGGGGAAAAAACCGCAGTGTATTCCATCCTGATTTCTCCCATTATCTTTTATTTTATTGTTTATTATTTTATCAACATTCCTGACTCCGTCTCCTAATATTCCCAACTCCCCGGTTGAGCAAGGTTGGAAGACGCAACGTCACAACGGAGCATGCACCCCTGCTGCGTCCCCCTGGCCGAGGATGGGCAGCGTGTTCCAGAAGGCGCCGCAGCCAATCACACAGCGTACCATGTCCGCCGGAACAGCAATCCGGGGCTGACCGGTGCGCCAGGGTAGTTGTCGATGAACTCACCCGAAATGGAGTAGTGGTCAAGCTCCGCGGCGTGAAGCCGTGACCGGGCCAAGAGGGTCCGTCCAGATTGCGAAATTGGCCTGTTTCCACAAGGTCAAAGCCGCAGCCCTGGCGTCTTCTCGAAGGCGTCGTGGAAGAATTGTCAAAGCACCAGATGGCGCTTCGGTGCGAGAAGGGGATAGTGCTGCGCTAGACGAGTCAGAATGTCTCAATCACGGTCCTACCTAGCTGTGCCAAGACATCAAGGTTCTCTTCTCAGTTGTTCAGGGGGAGTTGCTGGCCGCTAGTTTGCTAAAGATGAGAAGGTACATTGATCGTGAGATCGAGGATGTACTGTACTCTCCTCATGTCAACGAGGTCATGGGTGGTCAATCACTCTCTCGGGCACGCCCCATGCGACAATCCAAGAGCCAAAAGCTGGGCAGACGACACATGCCATCTCGATCCCGATGCTACGGCTGCGTGCTTTTCGAACTGCCGCCGTGAACGCTCACCGCTGGGCCGATGCAAGAGCGGGGGATCGTCGCTGGAGCTTGACAGAGGGCGCCCTGTGATCCGAAATCGATATGGCTGCTGGAGCTGCGTTGCATTCTCCTGAGACATATGATTGTGTGTTGTCTGAGGCTCTGGGAGGCTCACCAATTCAGCTGAGCTCTGTGGGGCCGATGATGCAATGACAGCGCTCCGACCAACACCCCCTGAGCAATGATCCACATGCTTGGCTTTTGAGCTCCCCGGCAGGCTGAACAACCATCAGACGAATATTTTATATTCTTATTAGGCGGAAAATAAAGAATAATGATAGAGATAAATTCGGGCGATCAGATACGTATCCTCCATGCATTGATCGATGCTGGGAGAAGGTACGTCTTGCCAAGAAGATTTGCGCTGCATGAACTTTTCGACTTCCGGTTCTCAGTCATCCGAACTTCATGTCCATCCGTGCCCCGAAATATGGCATTCAATAGGGAAAACCGAGTTGCCTCAGATGTCACAATGCGGGGGAGAATTCATGCGATTTCTTCGAGAAGGGTCCAGTTGGCAGGGCCTCTCTGCAGGCCATATCTTCACTACAGTTTGTGTGCAAATCCGTTTTGGTCGTTGAAGTTGTACGAAGTACGAAATATGGATGTACCTACGTTTTTCGGAATCTGCAAGCTGCAGACGCCCGTCCCGCGTGTTTCTTTGTCAGGCACTTGTCAGGCCGCCACAAATCCTACGCTGCCACATTGTGTGGAGGAGGGGAAACCTGGAAATCATCGAGAAGGGTGGCGCAGAACAGCGTGGTCGAGCGCAATCCGAGCACCCTTCACCGGCCGGCAGTGGACGCGTCGTCGGTGGTGATTTCCCCGAGCACGGATGCGTCCATGCACACTGCACCGCGTTTCCGTCGCGTTCAGGGGGCCCCGTTTCCCCAGACGGGATCCCGCCTGCTTCCTCTCACTGGGCGCTGTCTGCGGCCTGCATGCGGCCCGGGGCTGACACGGTTCGGGAAACTCTTCGTGGATTCCTTCGATCTGCTGTTCGCGTCTGTCTGGCTGAACCACGGTTTGAGCAGATGCGCGCACACGCTCTGTGCCGCTGTCATAGCGTTTTCACGTCTGGGACTTTGAGGGCCACGACCAAAAGGCTCTGGAGCTTCCGGCAGGCAAAGCCCACCTCCACTGTACCTTCCGAGTTCCGAGGCGGGCCATTGCCAATGTTTAGAAGGTCCACCAACGATGATTATCGTTTTCATTTCGGCACTATCTCTGGAATTCCCACGCTCCGAGAGCCTGACGAGATACCCGCCAATATCACGTTATTTCTCTCCGCAGTAAAGGATGTACACGTGGATCTCAAGCCCCCACGGGTTGTGGGCGTTGTAGCCTCGATCTGGCAAAAGATATCAGATTCGAGCGCTGATGGGGCACCCAATCCGCTGTAACACAATGACGACAGCGACGATCCCCGCCCTGCCCAAAAACCGTCAGCTGAACCAGCAACACACCCCTCTGCCAGATTGGGCGCAGACCTCTGACCCAGCATCTCGATCGAGCACGGAGAGAGTTTGGGTCAGCTCGTTTTGAGGCCCATCCAGGGAGAGAAATGATCGCCCCATTTCCTATTTCCCTCTTCTGTCCCGAATTGATCCGCCATGGCCTCTTCTCACCAGCGTCGCAGTGTAAGACACGGCAGGCGCGAACCGCATCTTTTCTTCAGCGAACGCTCGCACTGCTCGCTTGCAAGGATTTCAGCCGTTGGACCACACGGGCTGGCCGTGGCATCAACGGTCAGCTCCAGCTGGACCACTGGCTGTGCGACCGTGTTTGCTGAAGCGCGCTAAGTTGTCAGTGAATACGGCTGCCGTAATGAGAGACGGTGAGACGGGAAGACTGGCCGTCAGCGTCGACCGAGTGTGGGGTCGTCCGTTCCGCGCCAGGATTGAGCGCAGCACAGAGGAATTTCTTTCCCCACGGCCGGAAACCAGCTCGAGCATTCCCCGGTGCACCGATGGCGGGGTTGCTGAGCCCAGGGACCGGCCGAGCGTTCGGGAAATGACTGGCTGTGGATTTTTCGATTTTACTTCAACCCCGGCACGCTGACTTGCTGGGGGGGAAAACGGGCCTGTCTGACTGGTGATCCAGAAAACGGCGCCTTTTGGACAGAGACGGGTGGGAATGGCAGGTCGGTGAGCGACGAGCCCGCACCGCTGGGATGATGGAGCATTACGTGATAGCCATACGATACTAATCGAGGTAGTTGGTCCGGCGGAGACGGTGAGAGATTACCTACCACCAGGATGAATGAAAATTCTCTGGCAGGGCAGAATTAATAGTTTATTCTGTTTTTAATTTATCTCTACTTTGCCAGTGTTGTCTTGACAGGGGCGTGTGGTTCTTCGGTACCAGTAATGAGATTACACCATGGAGAGAGTCTGTTCAATGCTACCAACGCAAGGGCCAGCAGTTCGACATTGTCCAAAGATAATCCGTGGCGACGGTAACACTGCGACAAGGCCAGGCAGATGGGAATGGGAAATGGCAAGCTCAAAGTGCCAAGTCAAGGCCGAGTACATGAAATAAAATGAGAAATGAATAAATAAAAGAGAATAATAAAATAATTTTAATATAATCTCAGAACCACAGCGGAGGCAGACTCAGAACCCGCCGAGCGCGCCAACCAGCCCCAGACCACTCATCATCACCACCCCACAAACAAACAATTGTTTCCGCCTAATGGTGATAGCTACTCCAGCGTGGCTGGGGCGTGGGGCCCTCCGTAATCACCGATGCGCCCAAGCAAGAAACCCAGAAACAGAAACATACTTCCCCAGGTCTTTGTGTGCAACCCCCAGCCTCTCACAGGCCAAAGCCCACCACCACCACACCCCGCGCATCTCGTAGCCTAGCTGCGTTTGTTCGTACTTTGTAGAAAACAGACGACGTTACCCGCCGTCAGGCCCACAAAATCGCTCCCTGCCGCGCAGCCGGGCGCTTCTCGCCTCACGGCAATTGGGGGCCGGACAGAAGGCGCGACCGCTTGTTTGGAAGGTGTGTGGAAAGTGATGAGGTGTCAGACCCGCGGCAACGGTAGCGAAAGACGTGTGACGATTTGGCGCGGGGTTGGCCGGAGGTGATTCGTCGACAAGGTATCTATCACTACCTGCTCGCAGTTTGGGTGCACCAAAGCCGCCGCCCTGGTTGATTGATGGGCAGTGAGCACAAAGTTGTGCTGGCTGAGCACAGCGCTTAGAGTGCATCGCGACTGCCACCTTCCCAGAGGTACCTACCTTACCTATACCGTAAATGTCGGAACCGACCCAGGTAGATACGTCACGAGGCCTCGACCCCGGCCCCCATCTCCAAACAGTGCATGCATCATGACAAGACAGGACTCGGATGACAAGACGGGACTCCAAGCAGCCCCATGCGGCTCAACCCTCCCTCCCTTCCTTCCCGCCCCAGAACCAGCCGGCGGCTGCCCGTCCAATATCACTGCCGCTGTGTGACAACGGGTCCTTCTCCGCCCCTTGCAGACACGCGATGGGAGTGAGGTGCGGGCTGATATCACGAAACGAAACAACGAAACGAAACACAACCCCCAAGGCCGATTCCCCGGAGGTATGTGATATTGCGGGGAACTTCGATGCAGGGCAATGCCGATGCCAGATAGGCGCCAATTTCAGCCCTGTTGTAGGGTAGCCAAGGCAGACACATGTATTGTACATGCTACATCGCCAGCAGATGACAACAGGTACCATCTATTTTCTTCCACTTTGGCCATGTCAGGGCCCCGGGAGATAGATGTCTCTGCCCGACACACACACCGTTGCCTGTTGCGCGCGGCAGCCAGCGGTAATAGTCGTGACAGCAGCCTAACTTCACCTCAACTCCATGCTTCCAGTCGAACACACCTCGTGTCGGACCATCTCGCCCCCTATTCACCCCCATCACTTCCGCATCATCACCTCACCGCGCTTCACCTCACCACCCCTATTCCCTTTCCTCCTATCCCCCTGTTCACCACATCCACGTGCTTCACTTCTCGCTTCTCACCTCACTTCACCTCACCTCAGCCCCTATTATCCCCCTTTCCCAAACACTCATTCCCCCTTTCCCCCCTTTCCTAAGCACCCAAGCACCTAACCCCCCACTCACTCACTCACTCCTCATCCTTCTTCTTCCCCCCACCACCAGCCACCGTCCCCCCTATCCGTCTATACTTCCTCTTATCCCCCTTCCTCAC
>Ga0247780_1001022_pt1 | contig 20338 bp, 1 predicted proteins | sample UWRJL079202R5_FD_179927 | JGI IMG/M metagenome (GOLD analysis project Ga0247780, IMG submission 179927) | Plant litter microbial communities from Arlington Agricultural Research Station in Wisconsin, United States - UWRJ-L079-202R-5 | ecosystem: Environmental > Terrestrial > Plant litter >... | reverse complement strand
ACTAACTTCTTTTCTCAACAGCGCTTATTCTCGTAGACACGCTTTTCTGCTATATACCGTTATATAACTAGTTCGGTAGACCTTAAGGTATACTAGATTGCTTTTTACCCCTTTAACTCCTTCCTTAAACCCATAGCGAAGCGTAAGTCCTTTAGTTACAAGGGGTAAGTTATCCTATAGGCTACTGGTTTATAACGTTTTAGTTCTCTATATTACTGTATGTGTAATTTCGTATAAAGCTTACTAGGAACTCTAGAAGCTTAACTTCCTTATTAAGTTTAAGGTCCTTATAACCTTTAACTAAAGGTTCTAATAAACGTCTTTCTGTACTTATTAAGGAGTTTCTTACCGTTTCTTAGGCTTTAAGTCTTACAGTAGTCTTACTCTTCAGTATGGTAGTTTAGATGTTAAATCTTATCTTATTTTTAGTTCTTATCGTTAGCTTTAGTTAGTCTAGATTCTTCTAGTAGAACTCTATAATTAGGTTTAAGTACTTAAGATTTTTAACTAGTTCTTATAAGTTACTTTCAGAGCTGTAATCTAGTTACTTAATAAAATACTTAAACGTATTCTTTCTTTTTCGTAAATCTATAATTTCCTTAATATTGTACTTATTTTTATTAACATTAACTTTAATTTTCTTTTCTAAGGGAACTCCCTTCAGGGTAAGTTCTAGAAATGATACGTGAAAAACCTTAATCTGTACCTTTATATTAGTAAGTAAGTTTAATTTATAATTAAAAGTAATAACTTTTTTCTTAATTTAAAACAGTCTATACCTTTTAAAGTCGAGTTTCTTACTACGTTATTTCAAATGTAAGTTTTGTGAAAAAAGGTAGATATAGTCCCCTTTTTAAAAAGTTAGTCCCTCGACTTGTTTACTATCGTAATAAAGTCCTCCCTTAAGTATCGGTTATTTAATTTAATGTTTATTAGCGAATTTCTTTATCTGTTCGTATGTAAACTTAAATTCGGCTTACAGGTAGTTATTCAGCTCTTATATCTAGTCTGCGTAGACTGTAACTTAGGGGGTGCTGGTTAGTAGGCTTTAGCGGAGTTTAAGCTCCTTACTATAAACTGCGAAGAATAGTAATATACTTATTAACTTAACTGGCGTTATATTATAAGTTATCTGCGCTGTTAATAACAGTTTAAGCTAATTATCTTATTCGAAGTTAACGTAAGCTTAGAGATACGTTATAAGTATTTAATTAAGTTATTTTATCTAGTTATCTGTCTATAAGTGGAAAGCTGTCAAAAGCTTACTCTTCACATTTATTCTCTACATTAGTCTTTATTAAAATTTTGGTATAATTAACTTATCTTAATCTATAACGATATTATCTAGCTAAAGGTGTTATAAAACTACCTCTCTTTCAAAGATATAAGTAAGTTACTCTACTATTATATCCTTTAAAGTTAGTAAAAAGTAAGCCCATTTCGTTAATCTGTTAACTACTATAAAGACTTAATTATAAATAACTCTTATAGTAGGGTCCTTAAACTTAAATATCTTAAAAAACAAAGTTAAGTAAGATTAAACTCTATAACGCTTATAATATAGGAAGTGTCTTAAGAAGCTTATAAAGCTTATAACGTCGATTTTACTTTCAGTAGTAAATGTTATAATTATTAACTACTTCCTTAACTAACTTCTTCATTCCTAAGAAGGTGTACGTTTACTAAACTTACATAAGAGTCTTAGCTTAACTTATATACCCTTTAAGTTAAGACTTATAAATCTATTAAATATATTCCTTCCGTTTATTTAAGTTGTAAATATACGGTTTCTCTTAGTACTAAAGCTTTACTTTTAGTTTAAATACGTTATTTACACTTTCTAACAGCTATTCTAACTAATAACTAGTTTCGTTATAATTTAGGTACATTAAATACTCTTTACTACAGTCCTATACATACTTTAAGAAATCTCCTAAAGGGCATTCGTGCTTATAAGTACTTTTTATTAACCTTCTTACTTAAAAGTCTTATTATTACTAATAAATATTATACTCTATTTATAAGTTTATATAGACGTTAATAGTTTATTCTGAAGTTTAGTTATCTAACACTTACAGCGTATATTCTAATATATTATTTTTAATTTCGTTTAATATAGTAACGGGGATTAAGACTGGATTAGTATTCTTATAGTCTTATCTCTAACTAAGGGTATCGGCTTACTTATTATCTTTTCCTTTAACGTAATAGATCTGGAAGTGGAACGGGGCTATTAACTTTACTTACTGTATTTACTATAAGCTAAGTTCCTTCGTTAAGAAGTACTGGAAGTTATTATAATTTAAAAAGACTTAAACTAGTTCTTTCGTACCGCTTAGGTATAATGCTTACTTAACAAAACATTAAATAATCGCTATTAGTTCTTTATTATAGATTAAGTAACGTAAGGTTAAGCTATAGATCCCTTTCGATAAGAAGGTAACTAAGTAACGTTTTCTGTCGTCTTAGATTTAGCTACGTTCTCTACTAATTATAAACTCTAAGAAGTCCGTTTCGATTTAAAAGGGTCTTAAAAAGTTAGGGAGAGCTAGGACTAATTGTGACGACCCTGCAGGCCGTCGCTTGGGCCGGGGCGGCCCGACGAATCCCCCGCAGAAGGAACAGTGCCGGAAGACGGTGTACACCGTCCGGGCGCACTGGGCCAGGGGTGCAAAGACCCAAAGCCCCTACAACCAATAAGGTGCTGCTCGCGGCATGCCGAGTGCTCGCACCACAAGCAGAGGAAACCTTATAAGCAGAACGCTCACAGTGTGTAAAGTGCTTGCGTAACGAGCACTTGCGGCACCACAAGTAAGGTATAAAGTACCTCCCAGTTAGCTAGTATAGATAGTTATAGTTATGCCCATAACTACTATAAGGGACTCTAGTTCCTCACGCTAGTATTTAATTATTCATTTATATCCTACTGTTTAGACTTACCTTTATGCATTATAGTGATAACAACCTACAGTGACATTAAACCCCTGTCTAAAAGTGCTAGCTTAACAAGCCGTCTTCGGAACGCCCCTTACCTGTTAGCGTCCTGCTATACGTTCTGTCTTAACCCACGCCAGTCCTCTCAAGGCCTGTGTCGGGTGCAGGTTGTAATACTAATACTATAACGAAAACGTACTTAAGGTCTTTAAACGCTTTTTACTACTTATTAGTCTACTTAAACAGTTTATCTATCCTTATAAGCTTATATAGTAGTTTTACGATTTTCATAAAGTATTTAATAAAGTACTGATAGAAGTTTACGAAGCTAATAAAAGCTTATAACTTAGTTTAGTTTTTTAAAGTAAGCTAATCTTTAACTGCTTTTATCTTCTCCAGTTATATTTTAAGCTTTTTAAAAGTTACTCTAAATCCTAAATAGTTTAATTCTTAAATATAAAAGTAGTTCTTCTTTAAGTGTACTATTAACTTTACCTTTTCGAGAGCTGTTAGAACTTATTATATATATTTTCAGTATTTTTCTAAAGTTTCAGAATAGATTAGAATGTTGTTTAAATACATAAAGATAAACTTATTAAAGAAGGGGTAGAGAACACTGTTAATAAGGCTTTAGAAAGTCGTAAGGGCGTTTATTAATCCCATTAACATAATATAATACTAGTAATACCCGTTACAGGTCTGAAAAGCCGTTTTATATTCGTCCTCCTTCTTTACTTTAACGTAGTTAAATCTTATAAAGAAGTTAAAGTTAAAGAACTAATTTACTTTAATAATCTATTCTTACATTTCTGTAAAAAGTAGTAATAAGTAGCGATTTTTAATTATGTCCTTATTTAACATTCAGTAATTAATAACTATACGTAACTTACCATCCCCCTTCCTTAAGACAAACAGCACTAAATACCTTACCAAGAACTAAGACTCCACGATAAATCTGTTCTTTAAGTTTTCATTAATATACTCCCTTAAGGCCTTAGCCTATTAAGGGTTTAAGTAATAAGGCTGGAAGTTACGGAGCTTTGCTCTTAGCTTTAGCTTAATTTCGTAATCCTACAGTCTATATTCCAGCAGTTATAGTATCTTTTTTTAAAATAAGGTAAACTTCTTATACTCTGTAAGTACTTTAGATAAGTTAACTTCTTTACTTATCTGTAAATTAACTTCTTACTTTTTTCTACCTTCTAAATTGTTATTTAAACAGTACGGTAGACCTTTTAGTCCTTTAACTGTCTTAATAAACCTGACTTAAACTATACTTAGTTCTAAAGGTTTAACGTACTTCTAAATGCCTTATGTATCTTTAGAGCAATTCGGTACCTTCTTAACTTTCTTCAAATAGTAATTACTCCTTTAGTTAATCGTAAGATTATACTTTTCTAGCTAAAGTAGACTTAAGATTATATTATACCTTATTACTAATATAACGTTAAAGTCCACTTATTATTTATCCCTATCTACTTTAAATAAAAGTAGTAAATGGTAAGTAACTTTACTATTATTATACTAATATAAGCTTCCTTCTCCATTTCGAATGGGAATAGCTTTTTTATACTTTTAGTTAAAGAGTTTCCTTCGGTTAACTAACGAAGGGTGTATTAGGTTAAAAGCACTCCCGCTATCAATTATTACTTTTACTCTAAATAGTTTCCCTCTTCCGTCTGTTAAGTCGATACTGATAAAATAATACTTATACTCTTTTAACATCCAAGTTATAGTAATTATTTATCCTTAAAGTCTTATTTAGCTTAACCTTTAAGTACCTCTTCTCCTTCTTAAGGTTTTTACTAACTAGCGAACTACTAGTTTTCAGCCCTTTTAAAAGGCCTGTAACCTTTTCTTAATTCCTTCTGGAAAAACAAGTAACTTTAATAAACCTAACAGTTAACCTTTCTTAAGTTTTCACGTTTTAACGTCTAGTTAACTTTAAAGAGTTTAATATTTTGGAACTTCTTAATAAGTTAATAATACACTTTACAGGACTAGATTACAGTAATATCCTCTTACTCTTAGATCTGTCAGTAATCTACTTACTTCTACTATTCTCTAACTTTTCCTTTAAAGTGTAATAAGCACGTTACGTCTAAGCAGTTACTAAATAACCTTCCTTACTAATATATAGTAAAGGTTTAGTTAATTATAATAACTTTTCGTTTATTATTAAACTCCTTTATCGGGAAATAAGAGACTTGGTAATAAGCTGGTTTTAACTCCCCTCTTATAACCACATAATCCCATTTCCATATAATAGGGAAATAGTTATAAAGAGCTTTAAGCTTATTATACTAGTTAAAAGTACAGTTATTATACACGTAATCGACTTATAAAACGTCTTTATAACTAAAGTAGTTAACGTTAACTGTAAGTACTGTAATTATAAAGTATAAAATAAGTAAAGTAATACTTTATTTCTTTTCTTCTTCCACTTACCTTTAAGTATACTACTTCTCCTAAACCTCTTCTTAAAACTTAAGTAATAATAACCTAACTTATTCTTCTATAAAATAACCTTCCTTAACAAGTCAGTATTCAAGCTAGTTAGTAAAACAAACTTTATTATAAAGTTATAACTTAATTTCTACTACTTTATCTTTAAACGTTATAATAAAGCTTTTAACTTACAGGTCCTCCACTTTATCTATTAATTCTTAATATTTCTCCTTTAACTCCTGGACTTTCCGTTAATATACTTACTTTATACCCTTTTAAGAGACCTTTAAATTATTAATCTAAAGTATACTAACTTTAATACAGAGTAACTACCTAAACTGTCCTTCTTTTAGTAAAGTAAAGATACTAATCTACTTAACGTATTCGAAGTATTTAAGAGTTTTAGGAAGTACAGTCAAGAAGAACTTTCACTTTTCTAACTTAACTTTTTCAATTTACTCTTTTTTACCTTTTAAAGCTTATTTTACTGCTTAAATAGCCTAAAAGGCTAACTCTTCGACTCCCTTTACCATTTTAATAAGGTTTAAGTTAAGGTTTTTCTTAAACTTCCTTAGTTCCTAAACTTATAAAGTAAGGTTTTTAAAGCCTATAACAGCTAATTAGAATATCTCTTCTTAAAGTCGGTCTTTTAAAACCTACACCTTTAGTAATTTTAAGTTTCTACCTTAAAGTCAGTCTGTAACGACTTACACCTTTATAATTAACTTTTTTAAGACACCTTTAAAGATTAAGTACACTATATCTTAAGGTTCTTCCTCTTTTTCCTCCTTATCTTTTAAGTTATACTCGTTTATCTAAATACAGCCTTCTTCGTTACCTATTATCTTAATATAAATATCTCTTAAGTTAAACTTAATATGTTTTCCTCTTTTTAAAACAGGTTTCTAATTAACTTACTTTAACAATAAGCATTACTATACTATATAGCCTTTCTTACTGCAGTTAAAACACTAAACTTAAAATAAGTCCTTAAACTGTTTCTGCTATTACTATCGTTAAAGTTTATTACGGTTAAGTTAATTCTAACAGTTTACTATATTAATATCCATTAACCTAAGGTAATAATTTATCGCTATTAACTAATTCTCTTTCTTAAGTTTACTTAACTAATAAGGAGTCTATTCTTTTTAAAAGTTCTTCTAATAATAATAATTATAATACTAATTATTAGCCTTAATAGCTATCTTAACTAATTCCTAAAGACGGTCCGGTTAGTCTTCTTAATAAAAGTCTTTAATAACATACTCCTTTAAACCACTTCAGAACAGTATTACTAGAGTTTCTTAACTAAGTTTAATCTTTACTGTTTCTAACTTAAAGCACGTAAAGAACTTAAGGATTAAGGACGTTTATCTTAAGGCTATAAAACGTTATTTAACCCGCCTTAAGGCGTTTAGTTCTTTAAACTCAGTTTAGAGTTAGTTAACGAAAACGTTAAAGTTATCGAAGAGAGCTTAAGTCTTAAGGGCTTCCTTTTATGCTTTATTTACAGAGAGTTCGTTAATTATCTTCACATAGGGTTTATACTAATAAGCTACTACTCTATCTAATAACGCTCTAGCGAACTTAACCTTTCCTTCTTCTTCGAAAAACTGCTTATTATAATAAATAATATAGCTTTAAAACTAAGCTATCCAAGACTCCAGTTACGTAAAATCTCCTTTAAAGCACGATAACAGGGGGAGCTTTACTCGTTTCTTCTATAAGCCCTTAAGGTTATTGTTTTCCAGCTTAACAGTGTTAAGTTAAGCTTAGAGTTTTTTAATAAAACCGATACGGCTCTTAATATCTTTAGGGAAAGCCTTATTAAGTTCCTTAACCAGTCTTTACTAATTAAAGTTTAACTCTTTAAAACATACAGCCAATTCGTTAACAGTAAGGAGTTAAAGTTAAGCTTACTGTGACGACCCTGCAGGCCGTCGCTTGGGCCGGGGCGGCCTGACGAATCCCCCGCAGAAGGAACAGTGCGAGAGGATGGTGTACACCGTCCAGGCGCACTGGTCCAGGGGTATAAAGACCCGAAGCCCCTACGACCAGTAAGAAAGCGCTTAGTGGTCTATAGGGACTGATAACACTAAGTATTATTTAGTTAACTGCTTAGCCGTAACTGTGTAATGTACTATTAAGTATAATGGATTAAGTAAGGTATAAAGTACCTTTTAATTAATTAGTATAGATAACTATAGTTATGCCTATAACCTCTGTAAGGGACTCTGGTTCCTTACGCTAGTATTTAATTATTCATTTATATATTACTGTTTAGACTTACCTCTATATATTATAGTGATAACGACTTACAGTAACATTAAACCCCCTATTTAGGAGTGTTAGCTTAATAAGCCGTCTTTAAAACACCCTTTACCTATTAGCGTCCTGTTATACGTTCTGTCTTAACCTGCACCAGTCCTCGTAAGGCCTGTATCGGGTGTATGTTATAGTACGATACTAACGTTACAGTTTTAAACACTGTTTATTAAATTCCCAGACACCACCTCCCTCTTATTACTAACATATTAACCTCTGGAAAAGGTAAGGAGCCTAAGGAAACGTAAGCTTAACCTTAACTCCTTACTGTTAATAAGTTAACTGTACGCTTTAAAAAGTTAAACTTTAACCAGTAAGGGCTAGTTAAGGAGCTTAATAAAGCCTTCCCCGGGGATATTAATAGCTGTATTAGTCTCGTTAAAAAACTTTAAGCTTAATTTAACGCTGTTAAGTTAAAGAGTAATAACCTTAAGGGCTTATAAAAGAAACGAGTAAAGCTCCCCCTGCCGTTACGCTTTAAAGGAGACTTTACGTAACTAGAGTCCTAGATAGCCTAGCTTTAGAGTTATGTTATTTATTATAATAAGTAATTCTTTAAGGAAGAAGGAAAGGTTAGGTTTATAAGAGCTTTACTAAACAGAGTAGCTGTTTACTGGTACGAACCTTACGTAAAGATAATTAACGACCTCTCTGTAAATAAAGTATAAAAAGAGGCCCTTAAGACTTAAGCCTTTTTTAATAACTTTAACGTTTTTATTAATTAACTCCAGACTGAGTTTAGAGAGCTAAACGCCCTTAAATGGGTTAAATAACGCTTTATAGCCTTAAGGTAAACGTCCTTAATCTTTAAGTTCTCTACGCGTTTTAAGTTAAAAGCTGTAAAGATTAAGTTTAGTTAAAAGGCTTTAGTGATACTATTCTAAAGTAGTCTAAAGGAGTATATTACTAAAGACCTTTATAAGGAGGATCGGCTAGACCGTCTTTAAGAACTAGTTAAAGTGGCTATTAAGGCTAACAGTTAGTATTATAGTCACTACTATTAGAAGAACTTTTAAAAAGAACAGACCCCTTACAAGTTAAGTAAGCTTAAGAAGGGGAACCAGTTAACTGTGACAGGTTAATATCCTAAGCTAATGGATATTAGTATAGTAAACTATTAGAACTAACTTAACTGTAATAAATCTTAATAATAATAGTAGTAAAAGCAGGTTAAGGACTTATCACAAGTCTAATGTTTTAACTATAATAAAAAAGGCTATATAGCATAACAGTACCTATTATTAAAGTAAGTTAGTTAGAAACCAGTTTTAAAAGAAGGAAAGCACGTTAAGTTTAACTTAAGAGATATCCACATTAGGGTGGTAAGTAATGAAGAAAACTGTACCTAAATAAATAAGTGTAATTTAGGAGATGAGGAGGAAGAAGAGGAAGAACCTTAAGACGTAATATATCTAGTCCTTAAAGGTGTATTAGAAAAGTTAGCCATAAAGGTGTAGGTTGTTACAGACTAATTTTAAGGTGGAAACTTAAAACTATTAAAGGTGTAAGTTACAAAAGACCGACTTTTAGAAAAGATATTCTAATTAACTGTTATAGGCTTTAAAAACCTTACCTTATAAGCCTAAGAATTAAGGAAGTTTAAAAAGAACCTTAACTTAAACCTTATTAAGGTAGTAAAGGGAGTTAAGGAATTAGCCCTCCAGGCTACTTAAGTGGTGAAATAAGCCCTGGAAAGTGAAAAAAAGTAAGTTAAAAAAGTTAAGTTAGAAAAACGGAAGTTCTTTTTAACTATACCCCTTAAAACTTTTAAACACTTTAAGTATATTAAGTAAATTAACACCCTTACCTCCTTAGAAGAAGGATAGTTTAGGTAGCTGCCCTGTATTAAAGCTAGCGTACTTTAGATTAGCATTTTAAAGTATTATAACCTGCACCTGACACAGGCCTTAAGAGGACTGGCACGGGTTAAGACAGAACGTATAGCAGGACGCTAACAGGTAAGGGGCGTTCCGAAGACGGCTTATTAAGCTAACACTCCTAAACGGGGGGTTTAATATCACTGTAAGTTGCTGTCACTATAATACATAAAGGTGAGTCTGAACAGTAGGATATAAATGAATAATTAAATATTAGTGTAAGGAACTAAAGTCCCTTATAGTAGTTATAGGTATAATTATAACTATTTATATTAACTAATTAAGAGGTATTTTATACCTTAATCACTATACTTACTTAATATAAGGAGTGATTATAGTGATTAGAATGCCTTTAATCACTGTGATTACTGTGCTTTTAGCGAGATTAAAGTGATTACTTAACAATTAGTTATAAGGGCTTTAAGTCTTTACACCCCTAGCCCAGTGTGTAATACTATATGTACTACCTTTCTACACTATTCCTTCTATAGGGGATTTATCAGGCTACCTTAGCCTAAGTGACGGCCTGTAAAGTTATTATATAATTCCCCCTTTTTAACGTTCTTTTTTTATAAAGAATTACTTATACGTTCCTTCCTTTCTTCACCAGTCGTTATATCGTCTAACTAGGTAACTAAGAATAAGAGAAACGTAACGCCTTTATCGATTAAACATTACATTACTAACGTTAAGTTTATTCTTACTTTTAAGATCGTTATACCTGTAAAGTGTAATCGCTACTACCGCTTAAACTTACCAGACTGTAAGGTAGTTAGTAAGAGTAAGTTATATAGTTATTATATAGTGGTTAGTGGGACTGTATATTTATCTTATAACGTTTACGGAAACGATCTGTCTATCTTACGCAGGGTTCTGGATAAAAAAAAGCGCCTTAACGTTAAGGAGCGTAAAACCACTCTCCTTCTCCGTAATATAGCTTCTAAGCTTCTACGCCTTAAGGACTAATAGAAGGGACTGGCACGGTAGGTAGATAAACTTTTTAGTTATAAGTTTAATATTATAGCGGAGGAGAAGTGTAAAGCTTAGGAAGTAACTATATTAATTCCTAAGTTTAACTGGGGAAGCCTCCTGGTGGAGCTAGTGTATAGTTCCTTTTCCAGGGGGTTACTGTAATTAATAACTTCCTTTTAACTTAGTCCGTTACTCTTTTCTTTTAATAAACAAAAACGGCCTTTCCTAATATAACAGTAATACACTTACTTACTGACTTTTCTAACAGTACCTGTTTTTATACGGAACATATCGGGAACTCCAGAGGCCTAACCTCCTTATTAAGTCTAAAGTCCTTTTAACCTTAATTAAAGTTTTTAACAAATATCCTTCCATACCTATTAAAGAGTTTCCTACCGCTTCCTAGGCTTTAAATCCTACAGTAATCTTACTTTTCAGTTTAACAGTTTAAATATTAGGTTTTATCTTATTTTTCTATTTTTAAAGTAAACTAGTTAATTTACCTCCTTAAAGCTATATTAATTAGTTTAACTTTCACTTTACATTCTTTACAGGTGGTTTTAATCGGTTTAGATTCTTTTAATAAAACTCTGTAATTAGGTCTGGGCACTTAAGATTCTTAACTGGCTTTTATAAGTTACTTTCAGGGCTATAATCTAGCTACTTAACAAGATACTTAAACGTGTTCTTTCCCTTCCGTAAATCTATAACTTCCTTAACATTGTACTTGTCCTTATTAGTATTAATCTTAATCTTCTTTTCTAAAAGAACTCTTTTTAAAGTAGGTTTTAAAAGTAAGACGTGAAAGACCTTAATCTGCACTTTTATACTAATGGGTAGGTTTAGTTTGTAATTAAAGGTAGTGACTTTTTTTTTAATTCAGAATAATCTGTACCTTTTAAAGTTAAGCTTCTTACTAGGTCGTTTCAAATATAAGTTTTATAAAAAAAGGTAAACGTAATCCCCTTTTTAAAAAGTTAGTCCCTTAACTTATTCACCATTATAATAAAGTCCTTTTTTAAATATTAGTTACTTAATTTAATGTTTATTAATAAACTTCTTTATTCGTTCACGTGTGAACTTAAGTTTAGCTTATAAGTAGTTATATAATTCTTATATCCAGTTTACGTAGATTACAGCTTAGGGGGTACTGGTAGGTGGGCCTTAATAGAGCTTAGGCTCTTTACTGTAATTAGTAAAAAATGGTAACATACTTATTAACTTAACTGGCGTTATATTATAGGTTATCTGCACTGTTAGTAACAGTTTAAGCTAATTATTTTATTTAAAGTTAATATAAGTTTAAAGATACGTTATAAGTATTTAGTTAATTTACTCTGTTTAATTATCTGTTTATAGGTGGAATGTTATTAAAAGCTTACTCTTTACACCTATTCTCTATATCAGTCTTTACTAAAACTTTAACACGATTAGCTTATCTTAATCTGTAATAATATTATCTGGTTAAAGGTATTATAAAACTACCTCTTTTTTAAAAACATAAGCGAGTTACTCCACTGTTATATCCTTTAAGGTTAGTAAAAAGTAGGCCTATTTTATTAATCTGTTAACCATTATAAGGATCTAGTTATAAGTAACTCTTATAATAAGGTCTTTAAACTCTAAGATCCTAATAATGAAGTTAAGTAAGATAAAGCTTTATAACACCTGTAATATAGGAAGTGGTTTAAAAAGTCTATAAGGTTTATACTGTTAATTCTACTTATAATAGCAGACGTTATAGTTATTAACTACTTCCTTAACTAACTTCTTTATTCCTAAGAAGGTGTACACTTATTAAGCCTGTGTAAGAGTCTTAGCTTAGCCTATATATCCTCCAAGTCGAGACTTATAAACCTGCTAGATATACTCCTTTCTCTTAACTAGGTTATAAATGTACAGTTTCTCTTAATACCAGAGCCTTACTCCTAGTTTAAGCACACTATCTACACCTTTTAATAACTATTCCAGCTAATAACTAGTTTTATCGTAGTTTAGATATATTAGGCACTCCTTACTATAATCTTACAGGTACCTTAAGAAGTCTTTTAAGAGGCACTTATACTTATAAGTTCCTTTTATTAGCCTTTTTACTTAAAAGTCTTATTATTACTAATAAATGTTATACTTTATTTATAAGTTTATATAAACATTAATAGTTTATTCTAACATTTAGTTATCTAATACTTACAGTGTATACTTTAATATACTGTTCTTAGCTTTATTAAATATAATAACAGGGATTAAAACTAGATTAACATCTTTATAATCCTGTCTCTAACTAAGAGTATTAACTTACTTATTATCTTTTCCTTTAACGTAGTAAATCTGGAAATAGAATAGGGTTATTAATTCTACTTACTGTACTTACTATAAGCTAAGTTCCTTTATTAAGAAGTATTAAAGGTTATTATAATCTGAAAAGACCTAAACTAGTTCTTCCATACTACTTAGATACAGTGCCTACTTAGTAAAGTATTAAATAATCACCATTAATTCCTTATTATAGATTAGATATCGTAAAGCTAGGCCGTGGATTCCTTTTAATAAGAAGGTAACTAGGTAGCGTTTCTTATTATCCTGGATTTAACTAAATTCTTTACCGATTACGAATTCTAAAGAGTCTGTTTCAACTTAGAAAAGCTTTAAGAAATCAGGGAGGGTTAGAACTAGCGCTATAACAAAAGTGTATTTAAGGTCTTTAAACGCCTTTTACTATCTATCAGTTTACTTAAATGGCTTTCCCTTACCTGTAAGTTCGTAAAGTAATCTTACGATTTTTATAAAATACTTAATAAAACAGCAATAAAAGTTTATAAAGCTGATAAAAGCTTATAACTTTTTTTAGTTTTTTAAAGTAGGTTAATCCCTAATTACCTTTATCTTCTCTAATTACATTTTAAGTCTTTTAAAGGTTACTTTAAACCCTAAGTAATTTAGCTCCTAAATGTGGAAGTGGCTCTTCTCTAAGTTTACTGTTAGCTTTACCTTTTTAAAAGCTGTTAAAACCTGTTATATATACTTTTAATATTCTTTTAAAGTTTTAAAATAAATTAAAACGTTATTTAAATACATAAAGATAAACTTATTAAGGAAGGGGTAGAAAACATTATTAATAAGGCCTTAAAAGGTTATAAGGGCGTTTATTAATTTTATTAGTATAATACAATATTAGTAATACCTGTTATAAGTCTGAAAGGCCGTCTTATATTTATCCTTTTCCTTTACTTTAATATAGTTAAATCTTATAAGGAAGTTAAGACTGGAGAACCAGTTTACCTTAATAATTTATTCTTACATTTTTATAATAAGTGGTAATAAGTAACAGTTCTTAATTATATCTTTATTTAACGTTTAATAATTAATAATTATATATAACTTACCATCTCCCTTTTTTAAAATAAATAACATTAAATACCCTGCTAAAGACTGGGACTTTATAATAAACCTGTTTTTTAAGTTCTTATTAACATACTCCCACAGGGCCTTAACCTGTTAAGGGTTTAAATAGTAGGGCTGGAAGCTGCGGAGCTTCACTCCCGGTTTTAACTTAATTTTATAATCCCACAGTCCGTAATTTAGTAGTTACAGTATCTTTTTTTAAAATAGGGTGAACTTCTTATATTCTACAGGTACCTTAAATAAGTTAACTTCTTCACTTATCTGTAAATCAGCTTCTAGCTTTTTTCCACCTTTTAAATTATTATTTAAGTAATGTAGTAAACCTTTTAATCCTTTAACTATCTTAATAAACTTAACTTAAACTATACTTAGTTTTAAGGGTTTAATATACTTTTAAATACTTTATACATCTTTAAAACGGTTTAATGCTTTTTTAATTTTCTTTAAATAGTGATTATAACTAGAGGACTTACTAAAGGTGAGGTGGCTACTCCTTTAATTAATTACAGGGTTATACTTTTCTAGCTAAGGTAGACTTAAGATTATGTTATATCCTACTATTAATATAACGTTAAAGTCCACTTATTATTTATCCCTGTCCATTTTAATTAAAAGTGGTAAGTGGTAAGTAACTTTACTGTTATTATACTAATATAAGCCTCCTTCTCTATTCTAAATAGGAATAACCTCCTTATACTTTTTATTAGGAAGTTTCCTTCAGTTAATTAGTAAAGAGTACACTAGGTTAAAAGCACTCCCGTTATTAATCACTACTCTTACCCTAAATGGCCTCCCTTTTCCATTTATTATATCAATATTAACAAAATAATATTTATACTCCTTTAATATTTAAGTTATAGTAACTATCTGTCTTTAAGGTTTTATCTAACTTAACCTTTAAATACCTCTCCTTTTTCTTAAGGTTTTTACTAACTAGTGAATTACTGGTTTCCAGCCCTTTTAAAGGGCCTGTAACCTTTTCCCAATTCTTTCTAAAAAAACAGGTAGCTTTAATAAACCTAGTAATTAACCTTTTTTAGGTTTTCACACCTTAATATCCAGTTAACTTTAAACAGTATAATGTTTCTAAAGTCCTTAATAAGTTAATAATACGCTTTACAGGACTGGATTATAATAATATCTTTTTACTTTTAAATCTGTTAATAATCCTTTTACTTCTACTACTCCCTAACTTTTCCATTAAGGTGTAATAAGTACGTTACAACTAGGCAGTTATTAAGTACCCCTTTTTACTAACACGTAGCAAAAGCCTAGTTAACTATAATAACCTTCCACTTATTACTAGATTCTCTTATTAAGGAGTAAGAGACTTAGTAATAAACCAGTTCTAACTTTACTTTTATAACAGTATAATCCCATCTTTATATATTAAGGAAGTAGTTATAAAGGGCCTTAAGTTTATAATATTAATTAAAAGTGTAGTTATTATATATACAGTTAATCCACAGTATATCCTTATAACTGGGGTAGTTAATATTAACTGTAGGTGCTACAGTTATAAAGTATAGGGTGGAGGGAGCGGTACCTTATTTCTTTTCTTCTTCTACCTGCTTCTAAGTCTGTTATTTCTCTTAAACTTTTTCCCAGAACTTAAGTAACAGTAACCTAACTTATTCTTTTATAAAGTGGTTTTCCTTAATAAGGCGGTGTTTAAGCTAATTAGTAAAATAAACTTTATTACAGAGTTATAACCTAATTTCCACCACTTTATCCTTTAACGTTATAGTAAGGCCTTTAACTTACAAGTCTTTTATTTTATTTACTAACTCTTAATATTTCTCCTTTAACTCCTAAATCCTCCACTAATAAGCTTACTTTATACCTTCTTAAGGAACCCTTAAGGTACTAGTTTAAAGCACACTGGCTTTAATATAAGGTAGTTATCTAAGCTATCCTTCCTCTAAGGAGGTAAAGGTGCTAATCTACTTAATATACTTAAAATGTTTAAGAGTCTTAAGGGGCACTGTTAAGAAGAACTTTTATTTTTCTAACTTAATTCTCTCAGTTTATTCTCTTTCTCCTTTTAAAACTTACTTTACTATTTAAATAGCCTAAAGGGCTAATTCTTTAACTCCTTTTACCATTTTAGTAATTTTTAAGTTAAAGTCCTTCTTAAACTTCCTTAATTCCTAAGCTTATAAAATGAGGTTTTTAAGGCCTGTAACAGCTAATTAAAACATCTTTTCCTAAAATCAGTCTTTTATAACCTACACCTCTAGTGGTTTTAAGTTTCCACTTTAAAGTCAGTCTTTTATAACCTACACCTCTATAGCTAACTCTTTTAAAACACCCTTAAAGATTAAATATACCACATCTTAAAGTTCTTCTTCACCTTCCTTATCTCCTAAGTTACACTTATCTATCTAAATACAGTCTTCTTTATTACTTACCATCCTAATATAAACGTCTTTAAAGTTAAACTTAATATACTTCCCTCTTTCTAAAATAGGTTTCTAACTAACTTACTTTAATAACAGGCACTACCGTATTATATATCCTTTTTTATCACAGTTAAAATACTAAACCTGTAACAGGTCCTTAGGCTGTTTCTACTACTGTTATCGTTAAGGTTTATCACAGTTAAGCTAATTCTGACAATTTACTATACTAATATCTATCAGCTTAGGGTAGTAACCTATTACAGTTAATTAATTCCCCTTTTTAAGCTTATTTAACTGGTAAGGGGTCTGTTCTTTTTAAAAGTTCTTTTAATAATAGTAATTATAATACTAATTATCAGCCTTAATAGCCATTTTAACCAGTTTTTACAAGTGGTCTAGTTAGTCTTCTTAGTAAAGGTCTCTAATGACGTGTTTCTTTAAGTTACTCTAGAACAGTATTATTAAAGCCTTTTAACTAAGTTTAATCTTTATTACTTTTAATTTAAAATATATAAAGAACTTAAAGATTAAGGACGTTTACCTTAAGGTTATAAGGTGTTACTTAACCTGTTAAGGGGTGTTTAGTTCTTTAAACTTAATCTGGAGTTAATTAATAAAAACGTTAAAGTTATTAAAAAAGGCCTAGGTCTTAAGGGCTTCTTTTTATACTTTATTTATAAAAAGGTCGTTAATTATCTTTATATAGGGTTTATATTAATAAGCGGTTACTTTATCTAATAAGGCTCTAACGAACCTAACCTTTCCTTCTTCTTTAAAGAACTATTTATTATAATAGGTAATATAACTCTAAAGCTAGGCTATCTAAGACTCCAGCTATGTAAAGTCTCCCTTAAAACGTAAGGGTAGGGGAAGCTTTACTCGTTTCTTTTACAATCCCCTAAAATTATTATTTTCTAACTTAATAGTGTTAAATTAAGCTTAAAGTTTTTTAATAAAACTAATATAGCTTTTAATATCTCTAAGGAAGGCCTTATTAAGTTCCTTAACTAGTCCTTACTAGTTAAGGTTTAAGTCTTTAAAGTATATAACTAACTTATTAATAATAAGAAGTTAAGGTTAGGCTTAAACCTCTTTAATTTCCTTACCTTTTCCTAAGGTTAATATATTAATAGGATAAAAAAGGTGTTTAGGAATTTAATAAATAACGTTTAAAACTAAGACGTTAATATTATATTACAACTTACACCTAATATAGGCCTTAAAAGGACTAGCGCAGGTTAAGATAGAACGTATAATAGGACGTTAACAGGTAAGGGGTGTTCCGAAAACGGCTTATTAAGCTAATACTCTTAAACGGGAGGTTTAATATCACTATAAGTCGTTATTACTATAATATATAAAGGTAAGTCTAAACAGTAAAATATAAATAAATAATTAAATATTAATATAAGGAACTAGAGTCCCTTATGGTGGTTATAAGTATAACTATAACTATCTATACTAACTAATTAGGAGGTACTTTATACCTTAATCACTATACTTACTTAACATAAGGAGTGATTATAGTAATTAAAATGCCCTTAATCACTGTGATTACCGTGCTCTTAACAAGATTAGAGTGATCACTTAACGATTAGTTATAGGGGCTTCGGGTCTTTACACCCCTGGCCCAGTGCGCAGTACCGTGTATACTGCCTTTCTGCACTGTTCCTTCTGCGGGGGATTCGTCAGGCCGCCCCGGCCCAAGTGACGGCCTGCAGGGTCGTCACATAAAGGTCCCTTAAGAAGGTATTAAGTAAGTATATTAGTAAAGGGTTTAAGAGCTAAAGGAAAAGTATTAAAAGTTAGTAGATAAAGTGGAGGACCTGTAAATTAAAGGCCTTATTATAATAATTAAAGATAAAGTAGTAAAGATTAGGTTATAACTTTATAACAGAGTTCACTTTACTAACCAGCTTAAACACTAACTTATTAAAGAGGGTTATTTTATAAAAGAATAAGCTAAGTTATTATTACTTAAGTTTTAAGAAGAAGTTTAGGAAAAGTAACGTACTTAAAGGTAAGTGGATGAAGAAAAGAAATAAAGTGTTACTTCTCCTGTCTTATACTTTATAACTGTAATACCTATAGTTAATATTAACTATCCTAATTATAAAGATATACTGTGGATTAATTACATATATAATAACTACACTTTTAACTAATATAGTAAACTTAAAGCCCTTTATAACCACTTCCTTAACGTATAAAGACAGGATTATACTGTTATAAGGATAAAGTTGGAATTAAATTATTATTAAGTCTTTTACTCCCTAATAAGAGAGTTTAATAGTAAGTGGAAGGTTACTGTAACTAATTAGGCCTTTATAATGTGCTGGTAAGGGGGAGTATTTAATAACTGCCTAGTTATAATGTGTTTACTGCACTTTAAAGGAATGGTTAAAGAATGGTAGAAATAAAAGAATTATTAACGGATTTAAAAGTAAAAAAACATTACTATAATCCAGTCTTATAAAGTATACTATCGATTTATTAAGGACTTTAAAAATATTAAACTATTTAAGGTTAACTGGATGTTAAGGTGTGAAAACTTAGGAAAGGTTAATCGTTAGGTTTATTAAAGCTGCCTATTCTTCTAGAAGGAATTGGGAAAAGGTTATAAGCCCTTTAGAAGGGCTGGAAATTAGTAGTTTACTAGTTAGTAAAAACCCTAAGAAGAAGAGGAGGTATTTAAAGGTTAGGCTAGATAAGACTTTAAAGATAAGTGATTACCATAACTTAGATGTTAAAAGAGTATAAGTATTATTTTATTAGTGTCAATCTAATAAATGGAAAAGGGAGGTTATTTAGGGTAAAAGTAATAATTAATAATAAAAGTGCTTTTAACCTAATATACCCCTTATTAGTTAACTGAAGGAAACTCCTTAATAAAAAGTATAAGGAGGTTATTCCTATTTAAAATAAAGAAAGAGGCCTGTATTAGTATAATAACAGTAAAGTTACCTATTACTTGCCACTTTTAATTAAAGTGGACAGGGACGAATAATAAGTGGATTTTAACGTTATATTAGTTATAGGATATAATATAATTTCAAGTTTACCCTGGCTGGAAAAGTATAACCTTATAATTAACTAAAGGAGTAGCCACCTTACCTTTAGTAAGTCCCTTAACTGTAATTACCATTTAAAAGAAGCTAAAAAGGTATTAAACCACTTTAAAGATATATAAAGTACTTAAAAGTAAGCTGAACCTTTAAATTAAGTATAGTTTAAGTTAGGTTTATTAAGACGGTTAAAGGATTAGAGAGTTTACCATATCACCTAGATAACGATTTAAAAGGTAGAAAGAAGTAAAAAGCTAATTTATAAATAAGTGAAGAAGTTAACTTATTTAAGGTATTTACGGAATATAGGAATTTTACCCTGTTTTAGAAAAAGATACTGTAACTACCAGATTATAAACCGTGGGATTATAAAATTAAGCTAAAGCTAGGAGTAAAACTTTATAACTTCCAGCCTTACCATTTAAATCCCTTGCAGGCTAAGGCTTTAAGGGAGTATGTTAATAAAAATCTGAAGAACGGATTTATTATAAAGTTCCAGTCCTTAATAAGGTACCTAATACTGTTCGTCTTAAGGAAGGGAGACGGTAAACTATGTATAGTTATTAATTACCATACGTTAAATAAAGATATAATTAAGAATCGTTACTTATTACCACTTATTATAGAAATGTGAGAGTGGATTATTAAGGTAAACTAATTCTCCAGCCTTAATTTCCCTATAGGATTTAACTATAAAATTGCCAAGAGCGAAAGTGAGGAATGGAGCGCCCCGTAGCGTAGCGAAGGGCCGTCGCGGAATGACGAACGAAGCGACGCCAGCAATTCTGGCGTGGGGTATTAAGCTTATTTAAATAAGTGCAGCGAACAAAGCGACAGAAACCTGTCCGGAGGCCAATACATCTATTTAAAGAGATAAAAGAATAATTAAAAATAAATCTTACTTTTTAAAGCC
>Ga0247780_1001020_pt1 | contig 20360 bp, 15 predicted proteins | sample UWRJL079202R5_FD_179927 | JGI IMG/M metagenome (GOLD analysis project Ga0247780, IMG submission 179927) | Plant litter microbial communities from Arlington Agricultural Research Station in Wisconsin, United States - UWRJ-L079-202R-5 | ecosystem: Environmental > Terrestrial > Plant litter >... | reverse complement strand
CCGGCCCTGACCGCGGTCCTGCGGCCCCGGCCAGGCGACGCCAACATCCGCAGCGTCTCGGTGGCGATGCCGCCTTCGGAGTTCCTCGCCCAGTCCCACATCAGAACGGTCTGCACCCGGGTGCAGTTCGCCGCCGACAGGTGCCCGAAAGCATCGATCTACGGCACCGCAACGGTGAGCACCCCCCTGCTCGACTACAAGCTCAGCGGCCCTGTCTACCTGCGCTCCTCCGACAACCCGCTGCCCGACCTGGTCCCAGACCTCCGGGGACCGGCCCACCAGCCGATCAAGCTCGAGTCCTCGGGCAGAACCGACTCGGTCAACCGGGGCATCCGCAACACCTTCGACTTCGTCCCCGATGCCCCCTTCACCAAGCTGGTCTTGCAACTGCAGGGAGGGAAGAAGGGCCTGCTCGAAAACTCCCGCGACATCTGCGCTGAGCCCTACCGGGCCAAGGTCAGCTTCGGGGCCCACAACGGTGCCAGCTACGAGGCCAAGCCGAAGTTGCGGGCCCGGTGCGCGAAGGCTCGCAAGGGCGGAAAGGGCGCGAAGGGGGAGCGGGGGGGCAGGGGGTAGGACGAGGGGTAGCCAGCGGGGCAAGTCCTGCCACTGGCTACCTTGATTGACGTGAGTGCCGGAGCTGAAGAGGACGCAGGCCGGCGACTGCCCCCGGGGCCGCACGGGATCTCCCCGGACCTGGTCGCCCGCAACCAGCGCGAACGATTGGTTGCGGCAGTGGCCGAGGCCTGCGCTGAGGATGGCTACGCGGAGACGTCGGTGGCGGATCTGGCGCGCCGCGCCGGCGTTTCCACCGCCACCTTCTACAAGCTCTTCCCAGGCAAGCGCGAGTGCGTGTTGGAGGCGCACGGAGAGCTGTTGGCACGGCTCTTGGAGGAGGTCGACCGCGCCTGCGCTGCGGTCGAGGCGGGGGAGCCCGGCGTTCGCGCCGGCGTTTCCACCGCCCTCGCCCTGCTTGCCGCCGACCCGCCGACGGCGCGGCTGCTGACGGTGGAGGTGCTGGCTCTCGGGGCGGCGGGCATCGAGCGCAACGACGCCGCGATCGAGGCCGTCGCCCAGCGGCTGAACGCGCGGTGGTCGACGGTCGCCGGGGCCTCGATGCTGATCGGCAAGCTGGTTGTGACGGGCGAGCCGGCTTCCGTCCTCGACCTCGAGGACGAGCTCGTCGCCCTCGCAGGTTCTTCCCGGCGAGTTCCTTGACTCCGTCCGATCCTTGTACGAACATATGTTCGCATGGAGATCGTTTGCGTCATCGACAGTCGCTTGACGGCTCCTACGTGCCCGGGTCGCTCCGGGGGGCTGCGGCCCGGGCATCCTTCTCTTCCCGATCCACTCGAGGCGGCGGAGCGAACCGAGGCGATGGTGCAGCGGTTGGAGACGATCGGCGCCGCGGTGGAGACGGAGCGGCCGGGGGAGGCTTTCTTCGCGCTCGACGGGTTGCGGGGCATCCACGGCGGCGATAGCCCCGGGGTCCTCGGGGCGGTGCGGAAGGCGGTCGGGCGGGGTCCACGAGTAGGAGTCGCGCCGACCCGGCTGGCCGCCTTCGCCGCCGCCTGGAAGTCACCCGCTCATCTGCGAGGGCCCGCGGGCGCGACGGTCGTACCCCCGAACTCGCTGCGCTCCTTCGCCGGCTCCCTGCGCACCTCCGTCCTGCCGCTCCGCCTCGATCCACCGCACAGCGAGGCGGCGGACCTCGCCCTCGCCCTCGAGCGGTTGGGGGTGGAGACCTTGCGGGATCTCTCCGGGATCTCGGCCGACCAGATGGCGGACCGCTTCGGCGCGCTCGGGCTCGAGGCGCTGCGCCTCGCCCGCGGCGAGGAGGAGCCGCTGTGCCCGCGCTCGCCGCACGAGGAGCTGGCCGAGCAGGTCGAGCTGCCGGAGGGAACGGCGGGCCGCCAGCTCGATCGTGCTTTGGCGCTGCTGGTCGACCGCCTGCTCTCGGCGCCGCAGCGTCGGGGCAGGACGCTGCTCGGCCTGCGCCTCGGCGCGCGCCTCGTCGCCGGCGGCAGCTGGAGCGTCGAGCAGGGGCTCGGGAGGCCGAGCGCCTCGGCTCGGGTGCTGCGCTCGGTGCTGGCGCCGCGGCTGGAGTCCCTGCCGGGACCGGCGACGGCGCTGCGGCTGCGGGCGGTCGGGCTGGGACCTCCCGCCACCGACCAGCTCGAGCTTTCGGTCGGGGGCGCGGAGCCCCGACGACAACGCCTCGGCGCGGCGGTGCGCGAGGTCCGCTCCGCCCAGGGAACCGAGTCTCTCCTGAAGGTGCTTCCAGTCGATCCAGACTCGCGGGTGCCGGAGCGCTGGGCGGCGCTGACCCCGTTCCCGGCGCTGTGAGGCAGCGATGGCGACGGAGCCGCGACACCTGTATGCGCCGGTTCGGGAGACGGTCGAGGCAGGCTCGAACGGGATTCCCGGCGAGGTCGGCGGTGTCGCGGTGCAGGCGGTACGGGAGGAGTGGAGGGTCGAGGATCGGTGGTGGACTCCGAAGCCGTTGCGGCGGGAGTACTTCGACCTGGCGCTGGTCGACGGACGCTCTGCCGTCGTCTTTCGCTGCGACGTGACCGGGCGCTGGTACCGGCAGAGAGCCTGACGAGCATGGCTGGCGCTCCATACATAGAGCTGCACGCCCACTCCGCCTTCTCCTTCCTCGACGGTGCTTCGACGCCGATGGAGCTGGCGGGCGCGGCTGCCGTGCACGGCTACCCCGCCTTCGCCCTGACCGACCACGATGGCGTCTGGGGCTCGGTGGAGTTCGCCGAGGCTTGCCAGGGGTTCGGGGTGCGGGCGATCTCCGGGGCCGAGCTGACCGTGAGGCTGGAGGCGGAGGGCCCGATGCCCGCGCGGCACGCGCACCTCACTCTCCTGGTCGAAAGCGAGCGCGGCTACCACAACCTCTGCCGGATTCTGACCGCCGCCCACTCCCACACGCGCGACAGCACCGGCCGCTCTGCTTCGCAGCCCTGGGCGACCCTGGAGCGGGTGGAGGCCCACGCCGAGGGCCTCGTCTGCCTCTCCGGCTGCGCCCGCGACGGGACGGTGGCGGGCGCCTTCGAGCGGGGGGAGACCGAGAGCGGCGAGCGGCTTGCCCGCCGCTTGCTCGCCGCCTTCGGGCGCGACCGCTTCCGGGTCGAGCTGCAGCGGCCCTACTGGCGCCACGATCGCGCCCGCAACCGCTGGCTCTCCCTGCTCGCCCGCCGGCTTGGCGTGCCCTGCGTGGCGACCGGCAACGTCCACTCTCACCACCGCGACCGGGCCGATTTGCAGGACGCCTTCGTCGCGGTTCGGCGGGGCGAGATGCTGGAGGAGTGCGAGCCGTTCCGCCGCGGCAACCGCAGCTCGGTCCTCGCCTCCCCGGAGGAGATGGCGGCCCGGTTCGACGAGCACCCGGAGGCGGTCGCCGAGACCCTGCGGGTCGCCGACCGGCTGAGGTTCGACCTCACCGAGCAGCTCGGCTACCGCTACCCGAAGTCCGAGGACCCGGACGCCGACCGCAACCTCGCCGAGCTCTGCGATCGCTTGCTCGACTATCGCTACCGGGACGAGAGGCCGGCGCACCGGGCCCAGGCCCGTGATCGCCTCGACGAGGAGCTGGCGACGATCCGCCGCCTCGGCCTCTCCGGCTTCTTCCTCCTCCATCACGAGCTGCTCGAGCTCGCCCGCGAGGTGGCGGCCGAGGTGCGGGGGGCAACCTCGGCCCGGGCGATCCTGCCGCCCGGCCGCGGTCGCGGCTCCAGCGTCAGCTCGATCGTCTGTTTCCTCACCGGCCTCTCTCACGTCGATCCGGTCAAGGCGAAGCTCTTCTCCGGCCGTTTCCTCAACGACGAAGTCGAATCGATGCCGGACATCGACCTCGATTTCCCCCGCGACGTGCGCGAGGCGCTGATCCCGCGCATCCACGAGCGCTATGGGCCGGACCGCTCGGCCCTGGTTGCCGCCTTCCCGACCTACCGGCCGCGCGGTGTCGTGCGCGACCTCGGCAAGGCCCTGGGCCTGTGGCCCACCGAGATCGAGAAGGTGGCGGGCACGGTCGGGTTCCACGAGTCCAAGCAGGAGATCGCCCGCGACGTGTTCGCCTCTCTCGGTCCCGAGCGTGCCGCCTCACCTGGCTGGCAGACGCTGCTGCGGCTCGGCGGCGAGGCGATGGGGCTGCCCCGCCACGCCTCCCAGCACTCCGGCGGAATGGTGATCTCGACCCAGCCGCTCGTCGACGTCTGCCCGATCGTGCCGGCGGCGATGGAAGGGCGGCAGATCCTCCAGTGGGACAAGGACTCCTGCTCGGACGCCGGCTTCCTCAAGATCGACCTGCTGGGGCTGGGGATGCTCTCCGCGGTCGAGCGCTGCGTCGAGGAACTGGAGGAGACGCGGGGGGAACGGCTCGACCTCTCGCGGATCGCCCTGGACGACCCCGAGACCTACGAATCCATCAAGGCGGCCGAGACCACCGGGGTCTTCCAGATCGAGAGCCGGGCCCAGATGCAGATGCTGCCGCGCACCCGGCCCGAGAACCTCGACGACCTCACGGTGCAGGTGGCGCTGGTCCGGCCCGGTCCGATCCAGGGCGGCGCCGTCCACCCTTATATAGAGCGACGGAAGCGGCAGCGCGAAGAGGGCACGGCCTACGAGATCCCCTACGAGCACCCCTCGCTGGAACCGGCGCTGAAGGACACGCTGGGCACGATCGTCTACCAGGAGCAGGTGCTGGAGGTGGCGATGACATTCGCCGGCTTCACCTCCTCCGAGGCGGAGGGGCTGCGGCGGGCGATGAGCCGCAAGCGCTCCCAGCAGGCGATCGACGCGCACCACCGGCGCTTCCTCGAAGGGGCTGTCGAAAAGCATGGGGACGTCACCGTCGAGCTGGCCGAGCGGATCTGGGACAAGATCCAGGGCTTCTCCGGCTTCGGCTTCCCGAAGGCGCATTCGGCCGCCTTCGGCCTGCTCGCCTACCACTCGGCCTGGCTGCGCGTGCACCGCGGCCCGGAGTTCCTCTGCGCGCTGCTGAACGAGCAGCCGATGGGGTTCTACCCACCCGACTCCCTGGTCCAGGAGGCCCGCCGCCGCGGCCTCCGCATCGCTCCGCCCGACGCCAATCGCAGTCGTGTTCTCTGCCACGTCGAATCGCCCCGCCGGGAAGGCGCCGCGGTGCGGGGCGGTGTGCGGGTGCGGATCGGGCTTGGCTACGTGAAGGGGGTGCGCAAGGAGGAGATGGAGGCGCTGGTGGCCGAGCGCGAGCGCGGCGGCCCCTACCGGGGGGTGGCGGAGCTGGCCTCGCGCTCGGGGGCCGGGCTGTCGAGCCTGGAACGGCTGGCCTGGGCGGGCGCGCTCGACGAGATCCCGGCCGGGGGGGGCGGCGAGCGGCGAGGGGCTCTGTGGCGGGTTGGAGTCGCCGCCGGGGGCCAGGGCGTCCGCGGAGGCACTCAGCTGGCGCTGCCGCTGGAGCCGCCCGAGCCGCCGCGGCTGAAGCCGCTGGGCGCTTGGGGCAAGCTGATCGCCGACTACCGCTCGACGGGAATCGCCCTCGGGAAGCACCCGCTTGAGCTGATGCGACCGGAGCTCGATCCGGCGCTGGTGCGCAGCACCGACCTCGAGCGGCTCGCGGACGGCGCCACGGTCGAGGTCGGCGGCATGGTCGTCGCCCGGCAGCGCCCCGAGACCGCCAGGGGGATCGTTTTCATGCTGGTCGAGGACGAGCGCGGCGCCGTCAACCTGGTCGTGCCGCGCCGCGTCTACGACCGCCATCGCACCCTCGTCCGCACCGCCGTCATGGTCAGGGCATGCGGCCGCCTCGAGCGCCGCGAAGGCGTGATCAACGTCCTCGTCTCCGAGGTGGCGCCGTTGGAGCGCACGGAGGCATCACCGCCGGGTCCCGCTCCCCGCCACCGCCGCGAACCGCCGCCCGGGCGGCCGGGCCGTCGCGAGCTGGCCATCGATGAGCTGCGAGCAGTCGCTCCAGCCGGCCACAGCTTCGGCCGTCGCGGGCGTTGAGTTTGATCGCCCCTGTTTACTCGACTACCCTTGCGTAACCATGGCGAGCCCAGACGAACGGCGACGGATCACCTTCGTGACGCTCGGCCCGGAGGGCACCTGCCATGAGCGCGCGGTTCGGCGCTACGCCGAGTTCCAGGGCGTCGACGACTACCGGTTCGAGTTCATCACCGACTTCTTCGACGGGCTCGAGGCGATCCGCGGGCGGGAGGATGCCTTTCTGGTCCAGTGCAGCGCCCACCCGCTGGTCCACAAGATCACCGAGAAGTACTGGACCGAGGTGTTCGTCGTCGACACCTTCATCTACCCGACCAAGCCCCTGGTCCTGCTGAGCCGGCGGGAGGTCGAGAAGCCCCGTTCGCTCGGCATCGTCCCCGCCACCAAGGGTTATGTGGATCTCTCCCAGTGGGAGGAGATCGTCGACGTCGCCTCCAAGCCGATCGTCGCCGAAGGCCTGCTCCGCGGCGACTACGAGTCCGGCCTCACCCACATGGAGCACTTCGAGCAGCACGAAGACGAGCTCCGGCTCGACCTCGACATCGGTGAAATCGACACGACCTGGGTGGTCTACGGAATCGACAAGCGCTTCGAAGGGGACGTGATCGGCATCCCCTCGGCCGAGCTGTTCCGCGGGGCGGCTCAGCCCGCCCTGCCCTAGGGAGGGTCTAGCGGATCTCGCCGCGGCGATGGCGGCGCAGGACGGGGGCGATGTAGCCGATCAGCGCGCCGATCGCGACGGCTGCGAGCAGGGTGACTATCAGCGGCGCGTCGAGGGTGACGAAGAGGACGTCGACCCGCACCTCCTGTGAGTTCTGCAGGGCGACGATCGCCACCAGGACGATCAGCGCGCCGAGCGCCCAGGCGCGCCAGTTGGTCGGTTTCCTCTCCGGGCCCACTATGCGAGTGTAGGGCGATGGAGGAGCCCCCGGCCCACGTACGCCTGGCCGGCGTCGATGACAGCGAGCGGATCGCCCGCCTCCTGCACGACTTCAACACCGAGTTCGGGGAACCGACGCCTGGCGTCGAGGCGCTGACCGAGCATTCGCGCCAGCTGCTCGAGCAGGCAGAGATGACGGTCCTGCTCGCCGGCGACGGTCCCGACGGCATCGCCCTGCTCCGCTTTCGCCCCTCGGTGTGGAGCGGTGGGCTGGAAGCCCATCTTCAGGAGCTCTACGTCGTGCCGCCGCTACGTGGCAGAGGCATCGGACGCGCCCTTCTGGAGGCGGCGATCGCGGCTGCCCGCGAGGCCGGCGCCGGCGGAATCGACCTCAACACGGGGGAGACCGATACCGCGGCGCGGGCGCTCTACGAGAGCATGGGCTTCAGCAACCGGGAAGGCTCGCCCGACGGTCCCTCGATGCTCTTCTACGAGCGCGAGATCTGAGCCGGCAGCTCGGCGAACTCGATACCCGCGGGCGGCGGAACCAGCTGGGGATGGAACAGGTGGGCGAGCAGCTCGGCGCCGTCGACCAGGCGCGGCCCCGGGCGCGAGTAGGTCGAGGCCGCGTCGACCGCGAAGACGCGCCTGGCCCCCAGGGCCTCGATTCGCCCCCGGTGCCGCTCCGCCTGCGCGAGCGAGTCCTGCACGTACCAGCCGCAGGGCATGACCACGACCACCTCCGGCTCGAGGCGCGCCAGCGCCTCCCACCGAACCTGCGGCGACTTCTCCCCGGCGACTCCGATCGCGTCCTCGCCTCCGGCGATCTCGATCATCTCCGGGATCCAGTGGCCGCCGACGAAGGGCGGGTCGAGCCACTCGAGCGCGAGCGCCCGCGGCCTCGCCGCCCCCGCGACCGCCTCGCGGACGGCGTCGAGACGGCCCTTCAATTCCTCGCGCAGCTCCCGTGCCCGCGCCTCGACCCCCGCCGCCGCGCCCAGCCTCGTCACGTCCTCCAGGACATCGCGCAGGGTGCTCGGGTCCTGCTGCACCACGCGCGGCGGGCGCGGCAGCCGGGCGGCGACGCTGACCACATCCTCGAAGGAGACGGCGCAGACGTCGCAGACCGCCTGGGTGACGATCAGCTCCGGCGCCAGCTCCGCCAGCCGTTCCTCGTCGAGGCTGTAGAGCGCGCGGCCTTCGCCGACGGCCGACTTCACCGCGGCGTCGATCGCGCCGGCGTCGAGCCCCTCGGGGAGCACCGTCGCCGTCAGGTGCGGCAACTCGCGCGCCGCCGCCGGATGGTCGCACTCGTGAGTAACCGCGACCACCTCTCCTCCCAGGCCGAGCGCGAACAGCATCTCGGTCGCGGAGGGGACGAGGCTCGCGATGCGCATCGCACGACTATCTCACCGCCGTCAGTTGAGCGCAGCCGCGCGACCACTGCGCTTGAAGGCCAGCATGCGCTCGTCGGCCACGCGCATCAGCGTCTCGAAGTCGGCGCCGTCATCCGGGAAGACCGCCCAGCCGACCGACGCGGTCGGGACCGGCCCCCGCCGATCGGATTCGTGCAGACCGACCGCGGTGGCGATCGCTTCCGCCATCCGCTGTGCTCCCTCGCCGTGCGCACCCGGCGCTATCACCGCGAACTCGTCGCCGCCGATGCGAGCCAGCGTGTCGGTCGAGCGCAGGATCGCGTGGGCTCGGCTCGCGGCCTCGCAGAGCACCGCATCGCCGGCCTGGTGGCCGTGCTCGTCGTTGATCCCCTTGAAGTTGTCGATGTCGAGGATCAGCAGCGCCAGCGGGCTCCCGTCGAGGCCGCGACGTCCCCCGGGCGCCATGCGCGCTTTCAGCTCGCGGTGCAGGATCGAGTCGAAGGCGCGGCGGTTGGGAACCCCGGTAAGGGGATCGCGATGGGCGAAGTCCCGCTGACGGGCCTCGGCGGCGACCAGGCGGCGCTTGAGCCCGATCATCACCCAGGTCGTGAGGAGATAGGCGGCGGTGAGGGCGACGTAGCGCGGCAGGTAGGCGTTCTCGATCGCCTGCTCGTCGTAGAGGAGGGGCGTGCCGGCGACGATGATCAGCTCGACCGTCAGCGGCCAGGCCCAGTGGGCGGGGAAGAAGAAGGCGGCATAGAGAAGCGAGCAGACGAGAAGCGGCTCGACGTAGCTGAGGGAGCCCCCGGTGACGTAGAACGCGACCCCCACCATCGGAATCGTGAGCGCCATCCCGACCGCGATCGCGTTCGTCGAGGACCGCTCCCAGGGGACGGCGCCGGTGATGCTGCCAATGCCATAGGCGAGGACGAGGAGGCCCACCGCCAGGACCCAGACGAAGTCGACGTGGATGGCGCCGGGGAGGAAGAAGGCGCCGATTCCGATCAGCGCCGAGGCGATCCACAGCCCGCCGGAGATCCGGCCCATGCGGCCGCGCTCGTCGCGGTCTTCGGCGAAGCCGCCTAGCCTCTGAGCGCTGTCGCTGGGGTACGCCGCCATGCCGATATGTGATCGACCGACCCCGGCGGAACCTTGACCATTTGTGAACCGAAGTGGGTTTAACGAGCCTCTGAGTAGGCGGGCTCGGCCTGGGGCTCGCCGTCGCCCTCGGGCGCGGGCACGCCGTGAGCCGGAGGCGGGACGTCGCGCAGGACGAAGATCGCGATCGCCGCCGCGATCGCGGCCAGCGCCGCGCCGATCAGGTAGGCGACGTGGTACCCGGAGGTGAGAGCCGCGGCGTTCGAGACGCCGTCGTCGAGCAGGCCCTGCGTACGCTCGGTCGAGAGGGTCGCCAGCACCGCCAGCCCGATCGAGCCCCCCACCTGCATGCTGGTGTTGACCAGCCCCGAGGCGAGCCCGGAGTCGCTCTGCGTGGCACCCGACATCGCCAGGGTCATGATCGCCGGGAAGGAGGTGCCGACGCCGACCGCGATCAGCAGGAAGGGCGGCAGCAGGTCCGTGAGGTAGCTGCCGTCGACCGGCGTGCGGGCGAACAGCAGCAACGCCACGACGACGAGGCAGACGCCCGGAATCAGGGTGGTGCGCGGTCCGAAGCGCATGATCAGCTTTTCCGAGAAGCCGAGCGAGAGCCCTCCCATCACGATCGTCGTCGGCAGGAAGGCGAGCCCGACGTCGAGCGGGCTGTAGTCGAGCACCCGCTGCAGGTAGAGGGCGCCGAGAAAGAACATCCCGAACATGCCGGCCACGAGCAGCGCCTGCAGCACATTGGCGCCGGCGACGTTGCGAGAGCGGAACAGGCGCAGCGGCATCAGCGGGTTGGCAATCGTCGCCTGACGGTGGACGAAGGCGGCGAGCAGAGCGGCCGAGACGGCGCTGAGCACGAGGGTGCGCGTGTCCCCCCAGCCCCACTCCGTGATCTGGAGGATCGTGAAGACGCCTAGCATCAGCGATGAGGTGATCAGCGCCGCGCCGGGGAAGTCGGCGCCCTGCCTGAGGCCGATGCCCTCGCTGCCCTTGACCAGGCGCATCGCCAGATAGGCGACGGCGAGCCCGATCGGCAGGTTGATCAGGAAGATCCAGTGCCAGCTGATCGCGTCGGTCAGGACCCCTCCCGCCAGCAAACCGATCGAACCGCCCGCCGAGGCGACGAAGCCGTAGACGCCGATCGCCTTCGCCTGGCTCGCGGGCTCCGGGAACATCGTCACGATCATCCCCAGGATCACCGCCGAGGCCATTGCGCCTCCCGCTCCCTGTACGAAGCGGGCGCCGACCAGCATCCCCTGACTCTGGGAGACGGCGCAGAGCAGCGAGGCGCCGGTGAAGACCGCCAGGCCGATGAGGAAGACCCGTCGCTGACCGACCAGGTCGCCGATTCGCCCCGCGAGCAGCAGCAAGCCGCCAAACGGAATCATGTAAGCGTTGATCACCCAGGCGAGGTCGTTCTGGGAGAAGCCGAGATCGTCCTGGATCGAGGGCAGGGCGACGTTCACGATGGTCGCGTCGAGGACGATCATCAGCATGCCGGCGCAGAGAACGTAGAGCGCGAGCCAGCGGCGGCGCTCGTCGACCTCCTGGGAATGTTCAGTGCTGGAAGTGGGAGAAGCGGGGGGAGTCACGGGACGCCTCCGCGGGTCGGGAAGGTCCAAGCGCCGACCCTATCTGTTCGGCGCTCCCCCTTGGGCCTCGGAAGACGGCGCTCCGTCTCCAGTCTCGCGGCGCCTGCGCGCCGCCTGCGGGCATTCGCTAAGTAGATATTGAGTTATCTACAGAACGCGAGAGGGGGCTTGACAGATACTAGGACGTTCCTATACTCGAAATACCGGGCAGGGCTCGGGATGGGACCAGGGCAGGGCCCTGGCATTGGGAGAAGGGTGGAGAGCATCGACTTGGGATCGGGGAAGAGGAGGTCGACGCGAGCAGCGTTGTGCCGGCTCTGGACCCCCGCAACCTCGGTCCAGTGCGTCCACCGCTCAGAACGCACTAGTTCGTAGGAGGTCTGATGTCTCTTATAAGACGCCTTCATAGGCAGTTGGGCGCCGCGGGTTTGGTCGTCGCGGTGGTTGCCCTGGTGGCCGCCCTCGGTGGCATGGCTATAGCCGCGGCCGGGCTGACCGGCACGCAGAAGAAAGAAGTCAAGAAGATCGCCAAGAGCTTTCAGGGCAAAGGCCCTACGGGAGCGGCCGGTCCTGTAGGCCCGGTCGGCCCGGCGGGGCCGAAGGGCGATCCCGGCGCACCGGGGTCAGCCGGTTCTGCGGGAGCTAAAGGCGCGACCGGAGCGACCGGAGCGACCGGCTCGGCCGGCGTGGGCGCGACCGGAGCGACCGGCGCGACCGGAGCCGGCGCGACCGGGGCGACCGGCGCGACCGGAAACATCGGCGCGGTCCTTCCCAGCGGGGTGACCGAGACCGGTGCGTGGTCGACTCCGACCGGTGCATTCCTGACGCCGGCGATCTCGTTCCCGATTCCGCTCGCGGCGGAGATCGCGTCTGCGAACACCCACCTCCTGCTCAAAGGCGAAGCTGGAGGAGCGGGCTGCACCGGCGGCACGGCGAAAACGCCCAAAGCCGACCCCGGCCACCTCTGCGTTTACACCACGCGGGGAACGTTCAACGTGCCGGCGGGCTCCAGCATCATGAAACCGGGAAGCGCGGCATTCGACCCCGGCGCCTCTCGCACCGGGGGCATCATCCTCCTGGTCGAAGGTGCCGACGCCGGAGGGTTCCTGCAGGGAACCTTCGCCGTCACCGCACCATAAGCAAGGGGAAGGGGATGCGGGGCCGAAACGGCCCCGCATCCGCCCTTCTCGCTCGACCTCGAGCCTCGAGGCAGGCGATCTCGGTACTTGACACATGCTCAGAAATCTAAGTATTGTCAAATAGACTTGACTGGTGTCCAGGTCAAACGCAGGGGGCAGAGCGGCTCGCGGGCCGGCGCGCAGGCGCTGACGCTGCTCTCGACGCCGATCAACGTCGCGGTCTTGGACGCGCTCCTCGAGGGACCGAAGCCCCTCGTCGACCTGCGGCGGGCGGCTGGCTCCTCTCCCGCAACCACCTTGCGTGGCCACCTGAAGACCTTGACGGGGACAGAGGTCATCGAGCGCCGGCGGCAGAACTCCTTCCCGGGTTCGCTCGACTACGCGCTGACGCCGGTGGGAATCGAGCTGATCGCCGTCACAAAGGCGCTGCAGACCTGGCTGGATGAATCGCCGGAAGGTTCGCTGGTGGTCGGCGGCCCGTCGGCCAAGAGCGCGATCAAAGCGCTGATCGAGGGGTGGGGCACGGGCATGGTGCGCGCGCTCGCGGCCAAGCCGCTCTCGCTGACCGAGCTCGACGGCCTGATCGCCCACCTCAACTACCCCTCGCTGGAGCGCCGGCTGATGGCGATGCGGTCGGCGGGCCAGATCGAGCCCGCGCCGAGCTCCGGTCGGGGAACCCCGTACACGGTGACCAGGTGGCTGCGCCGGGCGGTCGCCCCGCTGGCCCTGGCGACTCGCTGGGAGCGCAAGCACGTCCCGACCAGGACCACCCCGATGTCGCGGATAGACGCAGAGGCGGCTTTCCTCCTGGCGATGCCGCTGGTGCGTCCTCCGGCTGAGGTCTCCGGCGCCTGCCGGCTCGCGGTCGATATCCAGAGCCGCAACGGCGGTCGCCCCGCCGGCGTCCTGGTCGGCGTCCAAGACGGCCAGATCGCCTCCTGCACGACGATCCACGGCGGCCCGGCCGATGCCTGGGTATCCGGATCTGCGCCCAACTGGCTGGAGGCCGTGATCGGAGGCGAAACCGAGCGGCTGGAGATGGGCGGCGACGGCGATCTCGCCAGGGCTCTCATCGACGGTCTCCACAGCGCCCTCTTCACGTTGCAGCTGCGCTGAGCGCCCCGGCCGACTTGACGGGGGGGACCCGATCGTGGACGATCAATGCCCGATCTTTTTTGAAAGATCAGGATTAACCGACTAAACGGTTCAACGCATCAAGGGAGAGAGGAACCAATATGACCCAGTCCAACCGGACTACGCTGCTCCAGGCTCTGGGAGCTTTCGCGGCGGCATTGCTGCTGATCGCGCCCTCGGCGCTGGCGGCCACGCCTGCGCCGGGTTACGGGCAATTCGCAGGGTGTCCGAGCCCGGAAGAAAACTCGACCATCGAAGCCTGCGTCAACTCGGAAGTGACGGGCGGCAACTTCAAGATGGGCAACAAAAACGTGCCGATCACCAACCCGTTCACGCTGAGCGGGGGAGGCACTCCGACCGGAGAATTCGTCTACAACTCCAAAGGCGGTCTCTCGCCGGCCAAACAGAAAGTCCCCGGCGGGATCATCGGTCTCACCGGCCTGACCTGGTTGGTCGAATTCTTCGGAAGCGAAGGGCTAACGCTCTACGCTCAAACCGAGCTGGCGGGGAAACCCAATCCGCTCTTCGATCCGGCGGTGCTGCCGATCAAAGTGCACCTGATCCACCCGGTTCTCGGCAGCAAATGCTACGTGGGCTCGAATACGAACCCGATCGTCCTCAACCTGACGACCGGGACGACCAGCCCACCGCCGCCAAACCAGCCGATCACGGGTAAAGAACCGACGCCGTTCTTCGACGGGGCGACCGGCATCTTTCACCTCAACGACGGGGTGTATGTCGATAATTCGTTCGCCGCGCCGGGGGCGAACGGCTGCACCCTGACGCTCTTCGGGTTCCTCCCGATCAGCATCAACGGGTTGGTCAACACGCAGTCCGGTCTGCCTTCTCCGGCGGGGACCAACGAAACGAAACAGAACTTCAACATCGAACTGACGGGGCAGGACACTGTCTATCCGTAGGGGCTGAGGTTGAAGGAGATGAGAAAGGGCCGGGGGTTTCCCCGGCCCTTTTGCGTCCGTCTCCTGGCTCCAGCGGATGCAGCGAATTAGCGCTCGTACGATTCGTCGCCTTGCACAGAAGCGCACGCGCGAAAATCTGTCGCACGTCGTTTACAGGGAAAGATGGCTCATCAAGCCCTGCATAGGTGCGACCCCTTGGGCCTTTGCTCCGACTTTCTTGATTCAAACGCCGCCATCGCGGTAATCAGTACCCGTCCCCGGCCACTGCCGGGGGCCGCGTCGCAGATGGGAATGGCGGCGCCGCAATGAACAACGAAAGAAAGCAGGAAGAATGATTCGCAATCTCAAGGTCCTTGGCCTCGCGCTGGTGGCGATGCTCGCGATGGCCGCGATGGGCGCCTCAGCGGCCTCCGCTGCCGAATTCCATTCGGAAGGCTCAGAAACCATCCTCACAGGGAAACAGGAGGCATTGGACGTCTTCTCGACCACAGGCGGGACGGTCGAATGCGACGAAGCGACCTATGTCGGGAGTCAGACGGGCACCACAACGACGACAAGCAAAGCAACCCCGACCTACTCCAAATGCACCGCTTTCGGTTTCGCCTCCGCATCGATCAACACCAACGGCTGCGAATACCAGTTCCACAGCAACGGCACCGTTGACATCGTGAACTGCAAAACCAACGAAGGCATCATCGTCACGGCGTCGCTATTCGGCACACAGAAGTGCAAGGTGACAGTGGTCCCGCAGACGGGGATCAACGGCATCACCTACACAAGCATCGGTAGCGGCACCACACGAGAAATCACAATCGACGTGGAAAGCAACAACGTCGAATACATCGAGCATGGCGGCACCGGCTTCGGCGCCTGCAGCTCGAGCACGGCCCAGAAAAACGGCGAATACGAAGGTTCGTCGGTCGTTACAGGTGAGAACAAAGTCGGAACTCACCTCGGCATCTGGTTCGCGTAGGTCAAACGCGGTAACAGTCCGCTAGGAAGGAGAGGCCGGGACCATCCCGGCCTCTCCTCCGCTTGAACCCGCGCCGACCTTGACAGAAATTACGCGTACCGATATGCTGCCTCGACGAAGCTTGAGCGCTCGGCGCGGTCGGACCGCTTCGGGCGGTGAGGGACTCAGGCGACCGTCACAGGGAGAATCGAAGTACTCGGAACGGGGGGGTCAATTGGGTAGCGGCACTTTCAGCGCTGTGAGGCTCGCGCTTATCGCAGCGCTTTCCCTTTTCTTGTGCCTTCCCCTCGGAGCCCACGCCGCCGAGCCGCCGCCGCTGCTCTGGCAGGCGCCGTCGTCCGGCGTCGGGGGGGCCGGTCCAAACCAGATCGCCAACCCGCGGGGCATCGCCGCCGACCCGCAGACCGGCCATGTCTATATCGCCGACGCGGTCAATCATCGGATCAACGAGTTCGACGCGTGGGGAGTGTTCGTCAAGGCCTGGGGCTGGGGAGTCCGCAACGGAGCCAGCGAACTGCAGGTGTGCACCGCGGCCACGGGTTGTCAGCAGGGAACGGCCGGCAGCGGACCCGGTCAGCTGAATCTTCCGCTGGGGATCGCGGTCGATATCGCCGGCGACGTCTACGTGCACGAGCTGGAAAATTTTCGCGTCTCGAAGTTCTCGTCAGACGGTGACTTCCTCTTGACGATCGGCGGGGAAGTCAACAAGACCACGAGCGGGAACGTTTGCGTCGCCGGGTCGGGAGATGTGTGCGGCGTCGGCGTATCCGGCACCGACCCCGGGGAGTTCTCCAACGGGGCGGTCGGTACGTACCTGACCGCCAGCCCGGACGGAACCATCTGGGTAGGTGACGTCAATCGCCTTCAGCAGTTCGAACCCACGGGCGCCTTCAAATCGCAGATACCGACCCCTCAGCCAGGGGCGACCGGCTCTCTCGCCGCCGATCCCAGCAGCGGCGATCTGTACTTCGACTTCGCGCAGGGAATCAACCCCCCGGCTCGTCCGAACGTGTACCGGTTGAAACCCAGCAACGGCGAAGTCCTGGACGAACTGCCTGTGCCCGTGCCGAAGGCGCTGGCGGTAGATGCGAACGGGAGCGTCTACGTGGTCGACGACCCGTTCGGGTTTGGCCCCGTGGATACGGAACCGTTCATACGGATCTTCGATGCCACGGGCCAGGAGGTTCTGGGAGAAGACACGGCCTTCGAGCGGCCAACCGACGGCACGACCCTGACGGCCCTTGGAACGAGCAGCGCCTGCGGCGTTCCGGAGCCCGTCCTCTACGTCGCACATCTCGGCGGCATAAAAACCTACATACGTGCTTTCGGCCCTCACCCTCGGGATCCGAACTGTCTGCCGCCCCAAGTGGCGCCCACCATCGACAACCAGTACGTGATCTCGGCGAGCAGCACCACCGCCCTTCTTCGCGCTGAGATCAACCCCCACTTTTGGGCCGACACCACCTACTACGTCGAATATGGGCTGGCGCCTTGCGCCTCCGGTGGATGCGATCAGAAACAGCCGGTCCCCCCCGCTCTGCTCACCGCCGAGGTAGTCGACGACTCCATCAACACCGCGGGCGTCGCGCTCTCCGACCTCGCCCCGAACAGCAAATACCACTTCCGCTTCGTCGCCGAGAGCACCGGGGGCGGGCCCGTCTACGGCCTCGACCCCGACGGCGCCGGACCCGGCCAGGCGACCTTCGAGCTCGGCCTGGAGGGCACCTTCAGCACCTTTCCCAAAGGCAAAGTCCCAGGGGCCGACTCCTGCCCCAACGCGGCTTATCGCATTGGCCTCGGCGCGCACCTTCCGAATTGCCGAGCCTACGAGCTCGTATCGCCCGTCGACAAAAAAGGTAGCGACATCAGCGTTCTCTTCAACGCCCGAAACAAGCCCGCTGAGTTGAACCAGGGTTCGGTGGATGGGAACCGGCTTTCCTTCTCGGCCCAGACCTCCTTCGGAGACGCGCTGAGCGCTCCCTACACGTCGCAGTACCTAGCGACTCGCCAGGAGGGCGTTGCGTGGAGCACTCACGGGATCTCGCCACCCCGCGAGACCGAAAGCGTCGCCTTCTTCCAGCCGCCGCGGCTCGACGTCCAGTTCAAAGCGTTTTCCGCCGATCTCTGCAGCGGCTGGCTGCTGCAGGACACCGATCCGCCACTGGCCCCCGGCGGAGTGACCGGCTATCTGAACCTCTATCGACGCCAGAATTGCGGAGCCGAGTCCTATGAGGCGGTCACCAGTTCAGAGCCGGACGCGACCAGCGCGGAAATCTACTGGCCGGAATTGCAAGGAACCTCCGCGGACGGCTCGCACGCCGTCTTTCGAGCTAACGCGAAACTGACCGACGACGCTTCGGACGCCAAAGATGGCGAGGCCCCGATTTACCAGATCTACGAGCACTTCGAAGGTGGATTGCGTCTGGTCAGCGTGCTGCCAGGTAGCGCTGGACCGAGCAACGTCTCTTCTTCGGTGGGGACCGGAAGCATTCAGTTGCCCGAAAATCGCAGTAACAGCGTGTGGCACGCCGTCTCCGCGGATGGCTCGAAGATATTCTGGACGGCGTCGAAAAGCGGTCCTGGTCCGCTCTACGTTCGAATCGACGGCTTGTCGACGGTGACGGTCTCGGCTACCTCGGCACGCTTCCTGGGGGCTGCCGCGGATGGCTCCCGCGCGGTATTTCTGCGCGAAGGTGGACTTTACGAATTCAATACCGCCTCCTTGCAGACGACGCTGATAGCCGAGGATGCGAAAGGCGTGATGGGGATGAGCGACGACGCCTCCAGGATCTACCTCGTGTCCACCGGGGAAATCGAGGATGAAGGCGTTGCCGGTGAGCCGAACCTGTATCTCTACGAGCGGGGGGTGGGCACGACCTACATCACGACGATCTCCGAGGCGGACGCCTCCACCGTCGCGGGTGCGTTCTCTTCTCCGATCAACCCCGAACCGGTGAAACACACGGCGAGGGTCACCCCGGACGGCGCCGCCGTCGTCTTCGTCTCCGACGCGAGCCTCACCGGATACGACAACCGCGATGCGGAGAGCGGCGAACCGGACTCCGAGGTCTTTCTCTACGACGCCGAGGCGGATGAGCTGGTCTGCGTTTCATGCAATCCCACCGGCGCACGGCCGTCTGGGCGCGACGTCTTCCCCAGCACGGCCCTGAAATTCTGGACCGCGGCCCGGATCGTGCCTTGGGCAAGCCAGCACTATGCGCCCCGGGCCCTCTCCGAGGACGGATCGCGGGTCTTCTTCGAAAGCTTCGAGGGTCTGGTTGCGCGCGATGCCAACGGTCGCCAGGACGTCTACCAGTGGGAGCGGGCCGGGAGCGACGCCGAGTGCGAGCAGACCGGGGGGGAACTGTTCGTCGAAGAGGCCGCAGGATGCCTGAGCCTGATCTCCTCCGGCACCAGCTCGATCGACACCCAGTTCGTCGACGCCTCGGCGGACGGGCGCGATGTCTTCTTCAAGACCAGCGAGAGCCTGTTGCCGCAGGATCCGGGCCTGGTCGACATCTACGACGCGAGGGAGGGCGGAGGCCTCCCCGTGCCCCCGGCCCCGCGCCCCGACTGCCAGCCCGCGACCAATTGCCAGAGTCCCCAAAGCCCACCTGTGGCCGTCGCCCCCCGCAGCGCCGTCTTCGTCGGGCCTGGCAACTCGAAAGTCAAGCCATGCCCCAAGGGCAAGCGGCGGGTCGTGCGAAAAGGCAAATCGAAATGCGTTCCAAGGAAACACAAACGGGCGCGTCATAAAGGACAGGCACAGGGCACGGGGAGGTCTGGCCGATGAAGCGAGGCGTCCTCCTCCTGCTCTGCAGCAGCCTCGCCATGCTGGCTTTGGCTCCCCAGGCCGGGGCGGCTTTCGGGTTCAAAGAAGCCGCGGTCACCTTCTCGAAAGCCGACAGCTCCGCGGCGACGGAAGCCGGCTCCCATCCCTACTCCATGATCACCAGGGTCGGCTTCAACGCCGACTCGGGCGGGGTGGCGGAAGGGGAAATAAAGGATCTGGTCGTGGACCTCCCAGCCGGGCTGGTGGGAAGTTCGACCGCGGTCCCCCGTTGCTCCAACGTCGACTTCTTCGTATTCACCAAAGACGAGGGTTCCGCGTGCTCTGACGACTCGGCCGTGGGCATCATCGGGGTCAGCCAGAAAGGCGAGCCGACGTCCGGCGACTTCGGCGCCGTCTACAACCTGGTCCCGACGCCCGGCTCGGTCGCCAAGCTCGGCTTCCACATCCTCGTCGGCGTCGCGGTGACGGTCGACATCCGGGTCCGGCCCGAGCCGCCGTACAACCTCTACGCCACTGTTTCCAACATCGCCCAGGCGGAACCGGTGACCGGATCGGAACTGATCATCTGGGGCAATCCCGCGCACCCCTCTCACGATGCTCAGCGAGGCAACTGCGTTCCCTTCGGCGGGACCTGCGGGACCGATATCGACGAAAAAGCCTTCATAACGCTGCCCCGCAGCTGCACCGGCCCGTTGGTATCGAAGTTCAGGGCGCGCTCCTGGCAGGAACCCGAGAACGAGGTCGAAACGGAAGCCGTCACTCCCGGGATGACCGGCTGCGACGGGTTGGGCTTCGTCGCCGACGTCTCCGCCAGCCCCACCACCCCGGCAGCGGAGAGCGCTTCCGGTCTTGCGTACGACCTCGACATCGACGACAAAGGGCTGATCGACCCTGACGAACCGGCCCAGTCGGACCTTCGGGACGCCAGGGTCACCCTTCCGCCGGGGATGACGCTCAACCCGTCGGTAGCCGGCGGGCTGATGGCCTGCACGATCGCCGACCTGGGTCGCGAGACCGCCGCCTCACAGCCCGGCGACGGCTGTCCCCTGGCCTCGAAGATCGGCAGCGTCGAAGTCGAAACGCCGCTTCTCGAAAACGAGATCCTCCCCGGCTCGGTGTTCGTCGCCAGCCAGTTCGAGAACCTCCGCGGATCGCGCTTCGCGGTCTACATGGTGATCAAGGATCCGGAGCTCGGGGTCCTGGTCAAGCTCGCCGGCGAGGTCGTGCCGAGCGAGGAACAGGGGCCCAACGCAGGGCAGATCGTCACCACGTTCGAGGAAGCTCCCCAGTTTCCGTTCTCGCACCTGCGGTTCCGGTTCAGGGGAGGGGCTCGCGGTCCTCTGGTGACGCCCCCGCGCTGCGGCGCCTACACCACGGACTCCGTCTTCACGCCCTGGGCCGATCCCCATGCGCCCTTCTCGGCCCCCTCCGCCTTCTCGGTGAGCCAGGGCATCGGCG
>Ga0247780_1001019_pt1 | contig 20368 bp, 19 predicted proteins | sample UWRJL079202R5_FD_179927 | JGI IMG/M metagenome (GOLD analysis project Ga0247780, IMG submission 179927) | Plant litter microbial communities from Arlington Agricultural Research Station in Wisconsin, United States - UWRJ-L079-202R-5 | ecosystem: Environmental > Terrestrial > Plant litter >... | reverse complement strand
GGGGGCTGATTCTTCGTACAAGGGGGTGAGTGGGCTGATGGGGGGCGAGAAGGAGTCGTGTCGGGTGCGGGTGGTTATTGGAGAGTATTGTGTTCTTGGTGTTTCGCCGCCACCGCCGCTGCTTGTTCTGGATGACTGAGACATCGTCCGGAACGGTATTCTGTTTGCGCTGGGGCTGATTACCTGTCCCTGGGGGTCGCTTCGAGTAAGGGGTTGACTGATCGATGAAACGGAACCTGATCCGGAGGATGGGGACCATATTCTCCCTGCTGGCATGTGATTCATAGCTGGTGGTCCGGCGGTTTGGGCGTTGATGTAGGCTGAGTATCGGGAAGAGCTTGCCTGATTCGGAATGGGCGAGTATCCTCCATAAGAGTCTCTGGGAATCTCAGGCTGCCGGAATGTGCTGGTGCTTGTTGGTGACAATGGGGACATTCTTGTTGTCCCCTGTCCAACAGCTGGAGTCATCAATACCGCGGGCTGCTCGGGTGCCTTTCCATGGCTGGAACGACTGGAATTGCTCGCTCTTCGAGTCGAACCGGAGTCGGTGGAACCGCTCAAAACACGATCCCCCTCGAGTCTCATCGGTTCCCAGAGCTGTAAGGAAGCATGTTCCAAGACCTTTTGCTTTCCTCTCATGATGAAGAAAACCTTCAAGTCGCATCTGAGATATAGACTTTAGCCACATGAACGGCAGTGGGTGGAAGGAAGACTCACTTCGGCATATACTTGCTAAAGACCTGATACCCCGTCAGGGCCTGCTGAAATAAGAACAAATCCTCCTCTGTATGAAATTCTAGCGGGTGTATTTGACCGCGACCATTGTTGAGAATCATCACTAGCGACTGGCTGGCACCGGGTACCGCATACTGAGGCACAAGAGTGGCAACGGACAGGTCGATATCAACCGGAATTGTCCGAGACGCCGGCTGCCCGACCTGTCCGGTCGTAATGACAAGGCAGAATACACTATCCTCGGTTTCGAGAAGTCGAAAGAGCACCATCTTTCGCCATAGCCGACGGTTTGTCGTCATCAAGTCCAGGTCGAGGAGTAGTTCCATTGGTCTGGGGTCTTCCACAAATTCTGTATCCTCGGGGTGCTCCTCTTTAGGCCAGATTCTTGGCCAAGGCGTTCGGTGCGAGATATTTGGGAGGTCGGTGTCTCGGGTGAAGCGAATGCATTCGTCTGAGAGCATTTTTGCCAAGCCCTTGATGTAGCTGGGCCAGTGGGAGGAGTCCGAGGTATTGAGATATTCATCGGATCCGAGCATTTTTGACATGAGAAACTGGCACGCCAGTAAGTTTAGATATTGACCCTCAACCGATTCACCGTCGAGGCCGCCAGCTTTGGGGTCCAAAGGGCTGTGGTTAGTTGCCGTTTCGAAGCACCTGACGAAGGCGTCGGCGATGTCCCAAAGGGCGGGGACAAAATCGCCAGCTTCTGTCTGGTCTGGGTGGCTCCAAAAGAGTGTTTCAAGTTCCATCTTGATTTGAGGGGGGATCTCTAGTCGGTGAAGGTGGTCTTCTTCGGTTCTCTCCGGAAGCTGGACTGCAAACGCTTGCATCAAGACTTGCAGGTTTCTCAAAATGGCATCCAAGCCATTGCGCGTCTCGTCGCGAAGAGTTCGGATGTCCTGCGCAAGGGCGTGGTAGATTCGTAGGTTGACGTCCATCTGGAAAGGTTGCAAGGCGAGCTGAATCTTGGAGTTGTGTAACAGGATGCGTTGTCGCAAGCCCTGGACTCTGGGGCGAAGGATGAGGTTCCAGCGCAAATTCTTCCCGGGGTTGGTTGTTGCGTTATAGCTTCGATTTTGCAGGAGAAGGTCTTCGCAGTCCCGCAATGTCGTATAGTAATTGCCGATGATCTCAACAAGAGAGTAGTGGTCCCAACCAATGATCGCCGGTAGTGACTGTCCGTGCTTTTGGAACTCCTGCCTGGCTTGGTCGATGACATTTTGAAGGCTGTCAAGCGATTGCGCGAGATTTCCGACATCTTCCCAAAACTGTTGATACTGATCATCTACTCCTGTTAGGAGCGGGGGCCGGAAAATATATGAAGGGGAACATTGGGGGTCTTACCTGCGCGGCAATCTGGGGAAAAAGCAAGCCAATACAGACTCCATGCGATTTCGGAGAACTTCACGAACTCGCCAACTGTCAATATCTCGGCCATATTCAGAGCGCAAGACGAAACATCGGACGAAGATGTCGATCAAAGGCCTGGCATTGAATGATTACGCAAGACGCCCGGAGTCTCGGTGACAGGAGAGGAAAGCCCAGACAAAAAATAGGAGGGGCCTGAGTGAGAAGAACGAAGAACCATCAGGCCCCCCGTCTTCTGGAAGCTGAGCTGAGCTTGGACCCGGCCACCTCACTCCCTTATCGCGAGACCGTGCATAAGTTCTGTCCGTTATGAGAAATGGGTGGCTGTGTCACACGACCGCAGGCTCTCCGTATCTGGGCACGCCCGACGTTGGTGAGGAAAATGCCTCGGGCGTCCGCCACAGAATCAGCCAGCACGTTTTGTGGTGGTTGAGTCGGACATTGGATGCCTTTAATGCGGCTAGAGGCTGGTTGCCTTGTTGTGATTGGGGTGCCGCTCGCCAAGCATGCATGCCCCGACAGCTTGCATGTTAGGGGGGTTCTAGAAGGGGGATGGTGTTCCGCCAAGACATGCAGGCCAACCCACCCCGTCCCTTGCCAGATTCCTAGTGATTGATAAGTCAACGAAACCAGCGAGCCCGTCCTCCTCGTTTAGAAGAGAAGGGAGCACTTCGATGTCCGTCGAGTAATACATTGAGTCTCAATACATTTCAACATGGACAGCAGACAGGAATACTTCGGCCAGATGGAGCCACACGCAGACCCCGAGACACTCAGACGGCTGATCGAAACAACCAATCCTGATGCAATCGTCACCGATGCCCCAAAACAGCCATTCCGTCTTGGCTTCTTCTCCACGGTATGCCTCATCGTCAATCGCGTCATTGGAACGGGCATCTTCAACAGTCCTGGCATCGTGATCAGGGGTACCAACTCGACAGCCGGTGCCATGTTGCTCTGGTTCGCCGGGACGCTTTTTGGCCTGGCGGGGGTGCACGTTTACGTCGAGTATGGTCTTAACGTGCCCCGGTATGTCATCGATGGTATTGAGCAAGCCGTTCCTCGAAGCGGCGGAGACCTCCACTATGTGGGTCCTAGCCCCTTTTACCCCTGAGTCTCTGTTGACAATATTCCCAGCTTCAATACGTCTATCGCTGGTTGTACTACAAAAAGGACACAGTCCTTCTCAGCGGCTGTCTCTTCGGAATCAGTTTCATCTGCCTCGGAAACATGGCTGGAAACAGTATCGCCTTTGCGGTTCGAGTGCTCCAGGCAGCGAATCCAGGGATCCAGCCAAGTAACGGCACCGTGAGAGGCATCGCTCTGGCAGTCGCGGCATTTGCCTGCGTTATCCACGCCGTTTCCCGACGTGGAGGAATTTGGTTGAGTAATTTCCTTGCCTGTGTCAAGGCTGGCATTCTATTGCTCGTTGTTGTTCTGGCAATCAGGTTCGGTGTCTTACAGGGGAGCGACGTGATCAATGAGAACTTCTCGAACTCCATTTCGGCTCCAAAGATTCCTGGAATTGCTTCCGGAGAGGATTGCAAGGCTCCGCTGCAAGTCGACGCAGGGGCGAGTGGATATGCCAGGGCGTTTTTGTCTATCAGTGAGTTCCTCCAGAGGCACCAAAACGCAACGTTGCTCTAACTTCGACCCTAGTATTTGCTTTTTCAGGCTTCGATCAAGCAAATTATGTGCTTGGAGAAGTTTCAAAGCCGCGCAGGACATTCCCACGTGCAGCCTTCTTCGCCATGACGCTGATATCAGTTCTTTACATGGCAGTAAACATTTGCTACGTCAGTTCTATCCGACTCGCTGCAATATTTTGGGTATCCTTTCTGACAATCTCTGGCAGATGGCTGTCGTTACCGCATACGAACAACAAGCAGGCGCAATCGGCGGCTGCCGCACCACCGACACGGTCGAAGATGTCGCCCTGCTCTTCTTCAAGAAAGCCCTCGCGTCCGACACACACGATGACACCCCCTTCCGCGTATTCAACGCGCTCCTCGCCCTCTCCTCCTTCGGAAACATCATTGTCATGACTTACACGGCCGCACGCATGAAGCAGGAAATCGCCAAGCAGGGCTTCCTGCCTTACCCCCAATTCTTCGGCCGAAACACCGACCTCTCCATCGGCCGTCTGACCGAATACCTCCGCTCCAAAGCCGGCATGTCACTGCGCTTCATCACGCCAGAGAACCACCGCGACCCCACCCCCGTGGGCGCCCTCGTCTTGCACCTCGCCAGCTGCATCGTCCTCATCTTTGCCACCGTCGGCATGACCACCAGCCACGAGGCCTATTCTCTCCTCACAGGCCTCGCCGCGTACCTCGTCACCGCCTTCTTTGGCTCCTTCCTTGCCCTTGGTATCTTGCTGCTCCGAATCTTCGGCCCTCCCGGCCAATCTTCTCCCTCCTCCCCAGGCGAGAAGAAGAAAACCTGGTCCCAGATGACAGCCGGAACCGTCAACCCCTATCTCAGCGCCTGCTGCGCAACAATCTATCTCCTCCTTAACCTCTTCCCCGTCATCGCCTCTTGGTTCAACACTCTTAATTCCAACACCGATGTCCGACCCTCCTGGCTCATCCCGGGCATCTCAGGGATGGTATTGGCGCTGTCCGCAGCATGGTGGATTGGATTCTTGGGTGTTGCCAAGTACCGCTTGCGACGACAGCAGAAGGAGTTCAGGTATGAGGCTCGGCCGGAATTTGAGATGGCTGATGGGACGGATTCGGAAGGCCCGGGGGAAGTGGGTGTGCCGGGGAAGGAAAGAATGGGAGATGGGGGGATGATATTGGCGCATGAGACGGTGTTGATTGCGTGGGTGGGTGGGGAGATGGAGATGTTGAGCACTGTCGCGGCGAGTCGTGGGCAGGGGGTTGAGATGGATGGATTCGGGTTGAAGTCACCTTACCCAGTTTCCCGCACTCATGAGATGCATCCTCGACTGCGAGGTTACGGTTAGGTGGTACAGAAATAGTAGACATATCACAGCTCTGCCAAGGGAGGTCTAGGATGGGATGGAATCTTTGTCTTTACAAGCACAGCCGCTTCTTCCCAAAACCCAATGCCAAGTTCCACCAAACAGAAAGCTAAGCCAAAAACAGCCCCAAAATCGTTTCCCCTCCGCTCAAGACGTGCTCGCCGTGTATTACCCCTTGCTCAAGGTTTTCAACTCATTCGGATTTGGTCAGGAAATGTGTTGGGATTGGTCGGCCTCGCAGTACTTACGTAGCAGGTTCGAGCTGGTGAGCCTTTATGCTCGGGGTCTTGCGCACGACGGGCAGAGCTCAGAGACGACAATGTCCGGGACGACAAAGGTCTGCGGCGGATAGGTGCAGAGGCGAGGTTGGGGGCTACCCGGAGGGACATCTGTGGGGGCGCTACGGTCGACATGATGCGGCTTGAGGGGAAATCTGTCTGATCGGTGTGGGTTGCAACTGGGAGTCTGGGCGTTGAGGGCGAGAAAAAGCGATCGATGCAGGTTTCTGGGCTTCTGAGAAGCGGCGGCGGTGGGTGTAGAAATAGCTACTCCCGTATTACTGGTAGACTCTTTTCCCCACGGCAATGGCTCATGCCCGACTAGAGAGCACAGGCCTAGAGTGGCCGAAGAGTCGACTCATCACAGAAACTTCAGCAAAGGTGTTGCAGTTTTTGCTGGCGACTAGGGTTGCGCATTTGTGGTTTCTGACCTCTGGTCTCCTCCGGACGACCAATGGTGAGATGTCATGGAGCTGACAGTAATAAACGATCGATTGGGTGGACCTACAATTTCGCCTCTTTGCCTGAGCGTTTCGGGGTAGTTTCGTGTGCGCTGTCATAACCGCCTCCTTATTCATGGTCCGCTGGTCCAAACAGTCGCGGGCAGGGCTGGGAGCACCTTTGAGGGCAAAGGGACAAATACGGCTATCCGAGTGCAAGTACCTACCTCAGGTTCCTCCTTCCCTGCGTCGAACTCGCTCCTTCCTCCTCGCCCCTCCTCCCCCCGCCACGGCTACGCTCCACTCAACACCCCAGCACTGCTCCACAGGCTTCCAGCATGGAGGAGGCCGAGCTTCGCTTCATACAATTCCCCACCGACGCACACTGGCGGTCAGAAGGACTGCTGGATGTTTGCTTCCCGATCAACGACGGGGACTCGAGGCGCTGGCTGCGGCTCAGCATTGTGGATGTCGACGAGGCAACGTACGAGGCCTGGAGCTCCGACTATTACGTGTCGGCCTGGGCACCCGTCCACAATGCGCTAGCGGCGCTGATTGATAGCGGGCGGGCACCGGCCGCTACCGCTGTCGTCATGACGGCCGACGGCGCCATCCTGTCGATGTCGTCCAACACCTCGATAGACGTCACGCTGGGCACGTACTATGCGCCGCCTGACGACTACCGGCTGCCCGACCACTGCAAGTTTACGGCGATTGCGCGCGACGGTCTTGTCGAGGTGAAGCGGCTCGGGCCCTTGGTCGACCTGGTTGTACCGCACTCGGCGCCTTCGGAGCGGTTGGCGTTCAAGCACTACGAGGACGACCGCGCTATGACGGACGTGTGGTATAGTGTCCAGATCATGGCCGGCATGGCGGGATACACGCACCTGGTGCCCCTTCGTCACCTCGTCCTGGACGAGCACAGTGGTGGTGTTGTCGGCTTCACCATGCCCTTTGTCCCCGGCGGCAGTCTCGAGGCGACCCGCACGACCCGCATCTTCAAGCTTAAATGGGCTAAGCAGCTGTTCCAGGCCCTTGACTGCCTTGCCCTCGAGCACGGCATCAGCCACCGCGATATCCGTCTCCGGAACCTTATGGTGGACCCCGCCACCGACAATCTCGTGCTTATCGACTTCGGCAAAGCCCGGAGGTACGGCCATACGGGCGGCACATGTGTTCCACCTACTGCCTACAGCCCAGAGCAGCGGGCCTTTCATCAGTCGTCATTCTTTGCGGCGCTGGGCATGGTGGATGCGCAAGCTGGCGAAGAGGAAAAAGGAAGAGAAGACAAAGAGTTTGACATCAGAGCTGATCCGGACGTCAACGGGACCATTGTAATAGTGCATGATCTCGTGACGCGCAATCCTGTCGACTCCGCCTGGATGACCGACGAATGCGGCCTGTGGAACGGCTGGGGCATCGATCCCATCACGGCGGGCCCATGGACCGCGCATCCGGATGCCCAGCTCGACAGCCCGGCTGAGGCTTACCGCACGGCACTCACTGACTGGCTCCGTCAGCGCCGTACTGAGCCCCGCTGCCGCGCCCCGGCCACGCCCCTCGGCTTCTCTGACCACATGCCCATTCCCCGCGGCGACTCGGAACACGTACGCGACTACGTCGACCCCCTATACCCCGACCCTACCGGTCCACCCCCGCCTGGCATCGCACAGTCAGTCAGAGTGAGCGGCTACAGGTTCCTTCGCCGTGATACCGTCCGTTTCGGCCGCTCCGTCGTTGACTGGACGCGCCCTGTCAAGACCAACCTGGACCCTGCCCGCACGCTCCTTGCTACGGGCCGGTACGCCGACGAAGGGGAAGAGTATTACGTTGGGAAATATCTGCTGCGAAAGAGAAAAAGGGGTTAGAAATACTGGGTGGGAGTTTGGCTTTATGCTGTATTTTCTGGAACGAGTGAGGGAAGTGGAGCATTTTTTATGGATGTTTCACTGCGCCCATCACTCTATTTCCCATCAGACTATCTAAGACCGTCTTCACGGTTTGATGGATCAAGCACCGGCGATATTCAGGATTTACAAGCCAGTCAATCAGAACACTTCCGAGAGACACCTCATCAGAGTCATCCTAATCTACCCGAGTTTATAAGGAACCAACAATAACGGAAATCACCCCAGTTGATAATAATTTCTTCTATGCAGCCCAGACCAAATCCTATCATCTGCTCCTACAAAAATACATCATTTCTTCCCAGGATTGTTCCTAACAATCTTGACAATCAGGTCGGAAGGTGCCGCCTTGCTGGCCTTGTATGCGTCGGTGTTGTAGGCTGGATGGCTCGTATTGACAATGACAGCTAGTTGCCCGTCATGATCGCCGCACCCAAGTAGTGACTTGTTAATCTGCTCTTTGGTGGCCCTCTCTCCTCCGTCAATGGTATTGGCAATGTCCTCCAGCAGGACGGATGAGTTGCGCCGGGCAGAGTTGTGCTTCACCACGGCCAGAACTGTGCCCTCGGAGCCGAGGCCCCATTCTTCGCATGCGAAATTGTTGTTGGCCGGCATGATGTAGAATGGTGGGTTGTTGGGGTCTTTGCGAGCATCGCGTCTCACAAGGGCGGCAAGGTATGCGACATCCTCTGGATCCACGTGCTGGTTTTGTCCATCGGGGCTCCCGTAGCAGATCAGCTTGGCGCCTTCGCCGCATGACTGTCGTCCTTCGAGCACAGGGGAAGGCAGAACAAAGGGTGCCGTAAGAAAGGAGAGCATAATTCTCTTGCTGAAGCCGATCATATTGACAGTCTCACTCGGGGTTTTGATGATAGGGAGATGGATGATGGTGGGGAAAACAGGGACCTAGGAGAAGCTGTTCTTGGGAACTTCACAAAACGAGGACCGCCAACATGAATGGAGCACATATATGCCAGCAGATCCACCCGGATGTCAACAGAGATACCTGTCAAAGAATGATTCCTAACACCCAGTCTAAAGTACCTCGAATCTGAGCATATTGTCGCTTGAATATTGGGGCCCATTTGCTGCATTACGATGATTGACCCCGAGGACCTTGGCATCACTGGATGTGCGTCAGGACAGTTCCTACTGCAATACAGTCTGCTGAAAGAAGAACCTGCCAGCGCAGGGTCCAGAACGAAGCCAACCACGGCCGAAATTGGCGCAAATATGGCCGAGTATGTTATTCATAAAATTGAATTGTAATTGTGGCGCTTAAGCGATGGGCTGTTGGTTTAGTGCAATCATCCATCCCAGTTGTATTCTGGAGAGTTCGGTGATTCAGAGTATCCGACATATCCCCAGTTTGAACCCTTTGGTGCATGCTATTGTAGAGACACCCCCCAGTCCGCTCATCCGGAATATAGCACAGAGGTCCTGCATATCCAGAAGAAACAGATCGTCTAATAGAAGCAGTATCAAGCCAGGTGCTTATAGGAGTTCCGCCATTGCCCTCCCGAGCAGAACTGGTCACAGTGTTTCAGCCGCCCCCAAGGGCGGATCTCGGAACAACAACCCATATGGGAGGTAGATAGGGTTGATATCAACTGTCACCAAGCAGAAGCGCATACCGTTGACAAGGTACTATGGACGGCTAATTTCGGGTCTTATTTCCCGCTTGTCATGTTTACACTGTGTGAGGCGACCCGGAAACGAAATTCATGTCAATACAGCCACACGAGCTCCACAAGTCACAGCGGTTATTTCATTGGTAATTCTGAATCGGGCGAAGGTTGCACTCGGGGCCGCAAGCCTCTGATCGGAGCGGGATGTTGGCGCTTTCGGCCGGAGGTGTCAGCTGAAAGGGGGGCAGACCTGGAGATGCATCACTATCACGAGGCAGTATAGTATATCTTTATCGTGGAAAGTCCATGCTACATCCCCATATGGTGTGCCCCGAAAACAATTCCGCTACCGCATCACTCGTCGGCGCTGCCCCCTGGTTGTCGATCACGGTCCATGTTGGGCACTTACATCATATGCGCTCTGGCATGACTCGATGCCAAGCTGGAGGGTCCAGAGCTACCTCAGCTGAGTAGTTTGTGCACGTATTCTCTCACGTCTTCCTTCCAGCTTCTCAGTTTCCGTTGAAACATTTCACCACTTCGAAGCCGCGCCTGAAGCTTGCCACAGAGTGACAAGACACAGGATGGCCATTTGGCTCAACAAAGTGTGGCGATCAGCGTTAGTGCTTCAGCTCATACCATGGACTGTCAGCGGTCAGCAATTCGACATGTATCGGATTCCATACGAGACCATGAATCTCAGCCAGGATTGCCTTGGAGTTTTGAACACCAATGTTTCCTGTGACTATGGCTTGGCCATCTCAACAAAGTTGTAAGTAGGTCTCTATTTAGCTGTCAGCACACAGGCTAGGCCTTAACGCTCTGTCAATCAAGGACTGATGTTGATGCTTGAGTGGAACAGCAACCCACCGAGTGCCTCGGTTCTGAAGCCCGACATGCTAAGCAGAATTTGCGTCAAGAAATGTCGAACCGATCTGCAAACGCTGCGGTCCAAGATCGTTGCAACCTGCAAGCCGACCGACCTCATGGTTCTCGATAAGAAGTCATTCCCTCGTAAGTACCTAGCTTGGCCGTGAAACAGCGCTCCCAACAGGTACAATTCTCTGACAGATGGGTCAAATGACAGCTACCCTTGCGGTCGATCATTACATCTACACTTACGATGTATCTTGCTACAAAATAAGATGGATGGGAAGTTCTGTGATCTTTATCTTGGGGAGTTGCGAAATCAGTCGAAAGACCCTGATATTTGCTCTGATTGCATATTGGGGATGTTTTCGATTCAGCTCAGCTCCCCAGTAGGGTACAGCGAGGATCTTGCGTCTCAATTTTCCTCGGCGAAGGCGAAATGTTCAGCAACAAGCTACACATTTACCAGGTCTACATATCCTTCCTTTGCGGCGACTACTCCGCCGTCATCAATGCCAATAGGCACGGCGCCAACGGCAAACTCGTCCTGTCCGCGAGTTTACACGGTTCGTCAAGGCGACACATGCAACAATTTTGCGCTAGCGCAGAGAACGTCGACGTATGGCATCATCGATGCCAACGGAATGAACCTTTTTTGCAGCAACTTGCAGAAGGCAGGGCCGCGAATATGTCTCCCCCAAGCGCAGTGCACGCCCTACACCATTAATCTAGCGGATACGTGCCAGTCAATTGCCAGAAAATGGAACGTCTCTGTTCAAGAAATCATGGCCTGGAATCCATTCTTCAGCAATGGTTGCCAGAATATCGACACTTGGCGGGACTTCGTCATCTGTGTCGGGTACGTGATCCCGCCGTGAGAATGATAGGAACCAAAACTAACCTCAATACGGGAATAGGATCGGCAATGGCACATTAGCTACACCCACTCCCACGAGAACCCCGATCGTCTCTATAGTTTCCAGTTCCTCAACAAGCAAGTCGCCTCCGCCTCCCAAGACATCCATATCAGTGGTCCCAAGACCTGCAACCAAGCCGCACGCTCCCGGCTCGGTGAGTGCCTGTGCACATTGGCTCGACGGGACCGAGGAAGAAGACGAGGAACATGGATTCTCATACGAGGGGCTGAATGATTGTCTTGCTGTGGCATCACTCGAGGAGATTCCGCTGGCGGACCTACTTTCCTTGAACCCCAGTTTGGCCAAAGATGTTCGCAAGTGCCAGCTCCTCCCTCAGGGGGCGTCCAAGGATACCATTCGCGAGTACTTCCGCGATTGGGTCCATGAGAGGTCTGTTGAGCGGGATGGGCCGGGTGCTTGTCCTGAAAATGAGGAACTCACGCGGTGGTCGCCGCGGTACAAGGCGTGTTTGTATGCTGACAAGGAGGCCATGGACGGTGCGAGCATCCGGGAGATTGGTTTCTTCGCTGAGCCGTACTGCCACGTCGAGGGGACGGGAGTCGTTATCGACGGACAGTTTGGGGAGCATGATCGGGATGTGATCAACCGGGCGATAGGCGGGGCGAGGGAGGAGTTTGAGCCGGTTGAGGGGCGGACGGGGTGGGATGTTGGTTGGATGTACTTCAGGTTGTACTTACCGCCGGCGTTGTATGAGAACTTGTCTATGAGTGAGGATGAGTGGGCGGGCTCGTATTTCTACAAGCGGCCGCCGGGGGTGTACATAGGATTTTGAACTGGTGGTGGTTGCTTAGGTTGGGGGCCGATTTACGAGAGTGCAAGGTACTTTGTTATCATTCATGTTTCCCGCGGAAAAGATAGTGCAGCGTCAGGGGCTTAGGCATTTACCTTAAGTTTGCATCTTCGAAAGGTCCGAATCTTGACCGGCAATTCCACTGAAAGGTGTTGTACGGGCATGGATGGCCTCAGGGGCGGCACGGCCAACAGTTCGTAGTCCGATGACATGCTTTTTGCTTCAATATCACAGGCAAAGAATGCCTCGCATACCTATCCCGTAATCAGACGAGAACTGGCCCCAATGCTGCCTGCGCTCATCCAGGATCAACAAAATTCTGCAGGGGCAATATAACATGTCAAGTCTGTCTGCATGCTCTGTTCGCACCCCCAGGGGTAGAGTATCGAGTTTTTTCCCGCCCCTTTGGCCAGATGGGCGCCCTTGATGAGATTATCCAAACGCGGGCGGCTGGGACAGGACAGAAGGTGCGCAATTACTTGGGTGGATGGCAAAAGGGGGATGGATATCTCAGATAGCTGTTCTCCCCGAGTCCCCAGCTTGGAAGCCGTCTTGAAAGCGAGCTCCCATCTGTCCATTCAGGCAATCGAGGTGCGTAGGTTGCTGACAAACATACCGACCGCCATTGGGAACACAACACCGAGGTGGAAAGGGCCACTTTTGCCTTAGAACCATGAGGTCGTACGTGATACTAGCGGCAGCTATTGCCGCTGTCTGTCTTGCTATTTCCCCTCTCAGTCAGCTTCTGGGGCTCCTTCTCAGCAGTCGGCACAGGGCCAATATCGTACTAGATGACAGCAGCACATTATTTTCTCCACGGGCATCACTCTTCCACCGAGTTCCCGTACAGCCAACAAAATTGCCAGGAAATGTTACATTGGCGCAGTACAATGCTGCTCGGACCCTGGGGGACGCCGCCATGGAGAAACAAGAGGAGATCAACCGAGCGCAGTTGTCATCTCCATCACGAAATCAATACACCACTCGTCCTGGTGGCAGACAAGCATTGTTTCGGCAGCCCCGGGTGAAGGTGACTTCAGAGCTCGCTATGGCAGCCCGGCTGATCGACAGTGTCGACGTGTTGAACGAAAGCCCGTTGAATCAGACCCTCAGACCTATCAACGTCACGATTCATGCTGCGGCTGCCGGCCCGTTCTGGATGGAAAACATCAAGAGGATGGGTTGGTGGCCGTGGGGCAATAACCCAAGCCACGTGGTGCGTTCACTCCCCATGATACTCGGGAGAACATGACTTGACGTCCTCAGGTTTTTCGAAATGTGAAGAAATACGGCGCCAAGGGGGACGGCGTTACGGTGAGTGGAGCGATGATTCTGGGGGTGCGCTAGTTTGTAACATGACACTTACCAATGCCAGGATGACACGGACGCTATCAACAACGCTATCGTTGAGGCCCAGTCTTGCCATGAAGGTTGTTATGATTCTACCACGATGGGCGCCATCATATACTTTCCCCAGGGGACATATCTTGTCAGCGCCGCGATTGAAATCAGCTATGGGATGCAGGTTATCGGTGATGTAATACATGCTTCTCAGAGCTGAGCTCTTGAAAGGAGTTTCATGCTGATGCCACATTGATGCAGGCCATCAACCCACCCACCCTGAAATCGACGAAGACGTTCTTCGACAAATGGGTGCTATCGACAGACAAGTACTGGGGCGATGGTAAAGCTGGAGAAGATGGCCGCGATCATCAATATCACATCAACACAGTAGGATGCTCCCCAGTTCTTGATTGATAGCGATGCACTTGAGACTGATGTCGAGACAGGCAAATTTCCACCGCCAGATCAGAAACTTCATTATCGACATCCGAGAAACTACTCGACCAAGGGCCATGGCTGCTCTTCACTACCAAGTCGCCCAAGCGACTAGTTTACAGAACGTCGAATTCAAATGTTCCACCAGTGACACCACGGAACAGGTTGCAATATGCAAGTGGCATTGATCCCCCGCGGCCATCCTCGGATAGGCATGAATTTCCTCAAGACCTAAGCTAATGTTGGCACAGTCGCCGAGAATGGAAGTGGCGGCCACATGAGTGATCTCATTTTTAGTGGAGGAAGTATAGGAATTTGTGAGTGGTTATTGCAGAGCCGACAACTTAGCTGTGTGTAGCAGCTAATTTACGTCTCAAAGTGGGTGGTAACCAGCAGTTCACTGCACAGAGGTTGAAATTCACCAATGTCAAGACGGCCGTTTCGATGATTTAGGACTGGGGATAGGTGAGAGGGACCTGGTGCGGAGACATGGTAGACACATGCTGACCTTAAAATGAGTGCAGATGTGGAAAAGCATTGAAATTGAAAACGCCAAGGTTGGGTTCAATTTGACAAGCGGAGATGGCCACGTTGGGTCCATCACGGTGGTGGATTCGACGTTCAAAAATGTCGACATCGCCATTCTCGTAGCCGACACCAACGCTACGAAAGTCGGGACTACCTCCCTGGCCCTCGACAACGTCCTCTTTAATGGAGTCACATCTTGGTTCAGGAAGCAAGATGGCAAGGGTTCGAAGGACAGCAAATTCCCGAATTCTGTCACGGCAGTGGAGTCTCTCACCGTGGGGCGGGTGTACTCAGACACAACACTTGACAAGGAAAATGTCAAAGAGTCAAAGACTACCGGAGTCAAGTCGCTTCTTGGCACGGCTAACCCTTTGAAATTGCCCAAGAACCCATATGCCGAGAGGCAGAAGCCACAATACGAAGCCTTCCAAGCCAGCAACTTCGTGCATGTCAAGGACACCTGTAAAGGTTAGCCTTGCACTCGCCAACTACCTACTGCATATGAATACTGACGATTGGTTATTTTCTTATGTCTAGGCGATGGCAAAACAGATGATACGGCATGCATCCAAACGGTGCTGAACAACAACGCGAATAAGAATATTGTGTTTGTGGATGCAGGGACTTATATTCTCACTGACACTTTGGATATCCCCCATGGGTCTCGTATTGTTGGCGAAAGCTGGGTACAGCTAGCAACGTCTGGACCCAAGTTCCAAGATGCAAAGTAGGGTCACCTCCGTCCTCCAGGGAGAAGATGATCAAATCAATTTGCTAACGGTCACCTAACAAGGAATCCTAAAGTGGTTGTTCGCGTTGGTCAGGTAGGCACCAAGGGGGTGTTCGAACTGCAGGATCTTTTCTTCACCTCCAAGGGTCAAACTCCGGGGGCCGTCTTTATAGAATGGAACGCCCAAGGCAGGGACGGGGAGCCAGGCTCGGCGGGAATGTGGGGTGAGGACTTTTCCTCGCTGAGTTATGCCACGCCCCGTTTTCACTAACAGCTAATGTCTTGTCACCGACTCAGACTGTCACGTCCGTATCGGCGGTGCCATCGGCACTGAACTCACATCCAAGGAGTGCCCCCCCTCGAGATCCGGCATTAACCCAAACTGCCAGGGGGGCAGCTTGATGATGCATCTGACGAAGAGGGCATCGGCATATCTGGAGAATGTCTGGCTATGGGTTGCTGACCAGTATGTTATTCTGCCATTCTGTTTTCAACGCAGGCCAGGCTAACGACTCTCGTCTGTTTGTAGCGATTTGGATGATCCCTCGCGGAGTGACAACTCCAATCTCATGGTAGGAGACCATCAGTCCAGTTGCCTACCTACCTCAGTTTCCTCCTGGCCCTGTCCACTGGACGCTGACACTGGTCTTCAATAGACCCAAACCTCAGTTTACAATGCCAGGGGCTTCTTGATTGAAAGCAGAAATCCCACATGGCTCTATGGTACCTCGTCAGAGCATTCCGTCTTTTACCAATACGAGTTCTTCGGCGCTGCGAATGTCATTGCTGGCATAATCCAAACCGAGCAGCCTTACTATCAGCCCAACCCCAAGCCCCCTGAACCGCTCAAGGATGCTGTGGGCAAATTCAACGGGGATCCCACCTCTCCCTGCAACGACACCGATCCATGCGACGAAGGTTGGGCTTTGAGGGTGGTCGAGTCCAGTGACATTACAATCCTCGGGGCAGGATTGTACTCATGGTTTGAGACATACACTCAAGACTGCGGTAAGATCTGCCAGAATCCCCGAGCGACTCTCTATTGACACACTGCTTCTATCTAGTACCTAAATACAACTGTCAAAAGGTCATGACGCAGTTCAGAAACAACCATGGCGGCATCCAGATCCAGAATCTCATCACAATTGGCGCGACAAACATGATCAATGCTGATGGCAAGCTAATTACGGCAAAAGATAACCTCGCCGTGAACGCTCACCCCTTTTGGTCCGACATCGTTTCCTACAGCCCGGGTGGTACTCCTCTCCTTGTGCTCCAGCCTGAAGAGCTGGAAGATGCGGTCCTTGGGGACCTGGTGGACCGCATCAATAGCGAACTCGCTGAAGACTGTTATATGTTCAAGGACGCTGTCTTTCTTGATCAACCCGTGGCCAAATGCAGCCCCGGATATTACTACATGGGGTATGACCGAGATAGCCAAGGGGGTCCTGGTGTAAGTCGCCATCTCACCCCCAAAGCCTGTACTGGCCTGAGTTCTAACCTCTATTCGTGTGATGACGATAGGACATGGTGGGCAAACCGATTTGCTGCAAGACCAATACCCGCCCGGCCTCCTGCATCTGGAGAGGTGGAGGTTTAGACTGTAATGGCGTATGCCATTCCGGCGAGGTCAAGTTGTATGGGTCCAAGAGTGGTGGAAATCCTGCAGAAGGGAACGATAGGGACTGTAGTCGGGGCGACAAGGCTTTCTGCTGTACTTACAACCAGTTCGCCAGTCTCATTGCTGACTGCAGATGGACTGGCTGGTAAGTTGGGCTTTCTACTGCCGCCTTCAGACGCGCGGCTGACTTGATACTGTCAGTGCCGAGACCTGCGAGTCCAAAGAAAGCGACATTGTGATGGGAAATCTCGAAGAGGCCGGTTGCACGATATTCCGGCACGACCAGCATTTCTGCTGCAAGCACGGTATAACTCCCATGCTGAACTGTCACTGGGTTGGCCAGGGCGACTGTGCCGACAACACATGCAACAACCGTGAGGTGACTTTAGCCCAATCTAATTCAGGAGACAATTTCTGGGGCTGTAACTGTAAGTCTTGTACATCAGACTACCCAGGAAGAGCGAGACTGACGGGGTTGTGTTTTCTGCAACTCAGACAGCAGGAAGAAGTCACTTTGTTGCACCCCGAATCGCGATCTCGAAGAGTTTGTCTGCACAAAGTCGCTATGTGAGATCGACCCGGGGCTATTCTGCGAGCCGGATAGGTTCTATTTTGATGGAGACGAGGACCCGGACGACATCAACTGTCCGGCGGCCCCCTCCCCTCCAAAGGACGGGAAAGACGAATTATTGCTCGAGGATAACCCCGTGGCCGTTGCAATCTCAGGCGATCTCGTGTCCAGACGGGGTGGAGGAGGCAATACCGGCAAACCGCCCACGCCCCCGTTCCCCCGAACGTCAGGTAGGAGAAACGCATCCGTGGAAGACCTACTCGGAAACACGTTATACTTTTTCGCCAGGCGCTATCCTGGTCCGCCTCGGTTCTATGAAACCCGGAACGGCCAGAATACAAGTCCTTATTTCTATAGGCAAGTCATAATAATTAAAAGCATTTAGTACTTCTTCGGTTGCTGACACCTCATCAACACACGACAGGGTGCGCCACAATGCGACCTGCTCTACGTCTGACATTGAGCAAATACCAGCCTCCCTCCTGCCGAATTTCGATGGCTTTCAAATGGATCATGTCATTGAGGTACGTATATATACTTGAACTTCCTACCTACCTGAGTGACGAGCAAAGAACCTACCCACCTACTAGGGCCCTGGAAGATTGAACGTTGTATATTAGCTGATATTTCTACGCACCCACCGAAAACAGCTTCAATACATGTGTGACTTCATGCGCGCGATTCTCACCGGTCGCTTGCCATCAGGTGCCCAAATGATAACACCCACAATCCCATATGACAAACTATGGCCGTACTGGCATTACGACACCAACAATCTCAAAGCCGGGCCACAGGCCACACCAGGGAGTCGTTGTTCTTTCGGAAACATAAACGACATATCCGGTGAGATTATGGGGTCGAACACCTAGCGCAGATCAATGAGAGGACTAGAATAAGGCCTCAACAACCAAAAGGGGCTTTTGATGTTTATCGGCCCTAACGGCGACAGGCGGAACCCAGCGGCCCAAGAAGAAATGTTGCGAAACATCGAACGATCTGTCATCGCAGGCACAGGGGAGGAGGAGTGGCTTGAGCCAATGAGAACTGTATGTTCTACTTTGTCACTTGCTGGTTAAAAGCTCACAATATGCACAGGTCATTGCCATTTGGCGAGGCTACCTGCGAGAGCCAGAGGTACTTGACGACACGCAAAAAACTCGACGGCGCTTCCGGACACATTACACATGGATCTCTCAAGCGGTGGCTGACCTCAGAAATCTGATCTACATCTTCGAGGAATTCGATCCCGACTATTGGGACTCGGCTGCGAGGTGGGCCAGAACTTGGTTGCGGAGAATGATCAACGAAGCAACCAATGCATTCCGGACAGCCAGGAACAACGGCCTCAACCCGCCCAACGCCGCACGCGTATTTTACGAACTCAGGCTCATCGAGCGACAGTTGAGAGATATTCTGGGCCTGCCCCCTATTTGAGTACCCGTCACCCACACACCCTTACCGCCTCACTACCTTGGTACCTATCTTGCTCAGGACGCTGTTCGGGTATTCGTCAATGAAACGACCAATCTCAGGAACTTCGGTAGCCAGTCTGAATAGGTTGGAGTGTAGGTAGTACTCTACTGCCATCAACTCTGAGCGATGTGGGTGCACTGCCTCTGTGAAAAAGGAGCCGAAATGTCTCTTCGCACAGTGCAACCCCTGAAAAAGTGAGCTGTGCTTGCAGAGGTCGCACTTTCTATGCAACCCTGGTCGCGTCGGTGTAGGAGTAATCCACAGACTCTTCTGGGATATTGGAGTGGGCATCGTACCGGCTCAAAAGTTCCCCAAGCAGCCAGTTGCTGCACAAGTGGTTGCACAAGTGACTCCCGCCAGGTTGGTCGTCGTCATTATTCGGGAACATGAATAGAATCTGCTCACCCCCTCGCTTCGATAGTGCTTCATTTATTTTCGCATACATCCGGATGTACGGGTCGACTCGAACGTCCACTTATCAGACTTTAAGCGGGGCTTCAATCCCACCAAATTTGCTCACTCCAGACAGGCTGTATTGGAGACCAACGGCAGCTACCCCAGAAAGGCGCCTGAGCATATAAGCAGGCCCCCTGCTCACCGTCAAGTGTGCAACTTTAGGTAGCTCACTGGATATCGGAGCAAAACCGACACAAAAGAGCCACCATGTTCAACTCCAGCTTATTCATCTCGTTGGCACTTTGCATTCAATATGCATTGGCCGCGGCAGCACCGGTTTTCTTTTTCACATTGTTCCCGATGTCTAAGGCCGAATTCAGAGATCAGGTACGCGATTGATTCAGGAGAATCTTAGATCCATCAACTAATTGCAGCTTGCAAAGATCATCGAGCGCATGGACAATATATCCCATTGGTCGTGTACGAACGAGCCCGGCGTGACCAAATACGCACTGGTCGTTCCTCGAGGAGGCGGCGATAATCTCACGGCATACTCTATCGAACAGTGAGGGACTCCTCTCATTTGGCGGCATTTTTGTGCTTCAAGCTGACACCACGTCCCAGATACGACGACGATGCGACATTTTACAAGCACCTAGCTGCTCCCGTAGTCTCCACCACACTGTTCGACTGGTCCACCAAAACACCCAACGTTTTTTCCAAAGACCCCTCCGTGCAGAACTTCACCGTCATCGACGGCCAGAGCTTCGTCAAGCCAGAATTCGCCAAGGCAGCAGATCCCTACATCGTCATCGAAGCTCTGACTTACATGGAAGGCGGCGTCCACCATGTGCTCGACCATTGGGAAGAAGAAGTGGATGCATCGCGAGCGGAGAGCGGGACACTGGCCTTTGGCGTGTACACGGACCCTACCGACAAGAACAAGCTTTGGACTCTTGCTGCGTACGAGAGCGAAGCATATCTGATGAATACGCATGCCAAGAGTGCGAGTGCCTTGGAATTGGAGAAGCATACCAAGGGGATGAGGACTTCGCTGAAGCAGACGCTGCTGCAGAAGCGCGGTGGTTTCTTGTATAAGGGTTCCCCGTGTGCATGAGTCGGTACCTCATGTATCTTCAAGTCGAAGCGGAATTATTTCAGAATCTCAAACACTTAATGGAAACCATAACCCCCCTACATACTCATAAAGACCATGCTGCAAAGAACCATACAAAAACAACCCCCCCTAGAACTACTCAACAAAAGAAACCACCTCCTCCACACCCACCCTCCCCACCCTTATCCCATTAACCCCCCTCTCCCTATCCTC
>Ga0247780_1001018_pt1 | contig 20394 bp, 10 predicted proteins | sample UWRJL079202R5_FD_179927 | JGI IMG/M metagenome (GOLD analysis project Ga0247780, IMG submission 179927) | Plant litter microbial communities from Arlington Agricultural Research Station in Wisconsin, United States - UWRJ-L079-202R-5 | ecosystem: Environmental > Terrestrial > Plant litter >... | reverse complement strand
TACGCCACCAAATCCACCCTCCCCTCCGCACACCCCATGTCCACCGTACTAGCCGCATACCCCCCAAATTTCTCCCACCGATTCACCAGCGCAGGCTTCCACACGCCCCCGCCATCCGCCCACTTATGATACACCCCGTTCGTATCATCCAGCGTGACTGTATGCAAGCTATGACTCGCCAAACTGCAGACGCTAGCCACCGATGATGACCGCCCGCCGAGCGATGTCCACTCGGTGTCCCATACGGCATTCTGAAAGGTCTTGAAGCGGGCGGATTGGTCCTCGGAGGAAATGGCAAAGACATCGATATGTCCGTCGCGCATGGAGGCTGCGGTGGGCGGGGAGATGAAGCTGCCGTTTAGTGAGGTCCAGGGGGTGGTCCAGGTGTTGTTGGTTGCTGTGCGGTACCAGATTGCGGAATCGGAGCCTCGGGCGAAGAGGAAGGTTGTGGGCGGGGTGGAGAAGGAAGCTGTGGCGAGGAGGTGAGGGCAGATTGTGCCGGTGCAGGTGGAGGGCAAGGAGGAGGAGGAGGAGAAGGTGATGGGGGTTCCGAATGCGTGTGTTGGATCCGATGCGTCGGAGGGGTTGGTTGGCAATGGTGTTTCTGAGGGCGCTGACGAGGACCGGGATGTGGAGACGACGACGCCGGCAATTATGCCCGCGATAATGGCGAGAATAAGCAGACTGATTCCGAGGAGGACGCGCTTGCGCTGGCGGCGGAACCAGTTTGGTTGTGGTTGAAGGGGGGTATCGTCGGTGTGGTTGTTGAGGGGGTCGCGATTGACGGCAGTCTCGGCAAATTCTGGCACGATGTCTTCTTTGACTTGCGGCGGCGTGGTGGTGACGACGATTTTCTCGCCGTCGTCATGCCGAACTTGTGGTAGCGAGTCGGACTCGCGGAAGGTGTACGCGACCTCGGGAAGCGTCGAGTAAGCGCCATGCTGTTCGGCCATGGCTCCATGAGGGTTTGTCGGAGAAAGGACCTTCTCGGGGACAAGGTCGCGGGACGCCGGGGTCGTCGTTGATCTGTGGTGCCAAGAGGCAATATCCGAGCAGAAAATCCGAGGCGCATGCTGTCATCCTTCGCCCCCATGTCCGTCCACACGATGGGAATACTGCCCAGGCACGCGCCTTCATAATGTGGCTGCTCAGCAGTTGGGGTGGCTGTGTTGTATCAGAACGAAGATATTCCGTGATTGTTGAAACTTGTGAAGCAGGATAGATTCGTCGTCAGGTGGTGCTCTGAGATCTGGGGCTTCAGCTACCTGGCTTGCCGTCTCGTCCCCGGAGCCATTTAGATGTGCCTCTTTGCGTTGTCTTGAACGTCGCGAAATGGCACGCGCAATGTATCGTACGTGTGGCATTGCCGCGGGCGATTTTAAACAAGGCATTCTTCGAGTAAGGATCTGGAATCTGCGCGATGCTTATGTTAGCGAGGACGTTGGACGTGAGGAACGCGGTGGGTACCTATTGGGTAGGTACTAAACAGGAAGTACCCAATAGACAGAATGAGCAACCTTTTTTGACCGAACCTTGTCGACATATATCTTTCTTATACGGGTTTTATTCCAGCGAGGGGATTCGGGATTCGGGTTTTTATCCGCACTCACAACTTTAGTATCTGCACACACCAAGGCCTTGTTCGCACCCTTCCTAGCCGATGGAATGCGGAAGGTGGTGTCGGGTTAGATCCTTATGTCAGCCACTATAACAATGGATTCCAGTGGCCTCCACACGCCAAGAGGCAACGAATTTCTCTTGACAGCTAATAAATCACCAAATCCTTGTGCGATATGAACAAACAGCAACGGGCGGGCGGCCAATTTTGTAAGTTGCGGCAAGGTTGATTGATAAGTTATAACCGCGATGATTGCTCCATCACCACCAAGTAAATCTGCGCCATACATGTGAAATCTCAGAAAGAATGCATACAGAATCTCAACAGGAAATACAGCAAGCGCCGTCGACAGCCAAGCACATGACCCCAGACTTTTTTGTCGGGTTTGAGTCACGCCGCAGTGGTTGCCCTGCACGTTTTCGGAGCCAGAGTCACCCCGCTCCAGGGTTCCTTCTTTGACGAACATACAGAAGCGCCTACCAAAAGTATTTTCTCACCGCTTTGCCAAGTCTGCCAAGATAATAAATCCGGCAGAAAAACAGACACTGTCACTTCAGGGGGGCCTGTCGCTAGCGCCGCTATAACAAATCACTGATGTTTTGCCTTAGCGACGAGCTCCCCTGAAAGTACAGCGACCCCGTGTCGAGTAAGCTCTTGGCACTCGAAAGCGGTGAGATAATACTTTTGGTAGGCGCTTCTGTATAACCAAGTTAAAAGAACATTTCTTAGGCGGTATAATTTCGTCTACCTCAAAACCCAGATTGCATCACTTTTCAACGGCAACAAACCGACTTGAGAAATGTCGCAAAACAACGCCTCTTACCAAGAACGGCGCAAGGCGCTCGGCCAGGTAGCCCGTGAGACAGTCGCCATGACGCCCCAGGTCGCGGCAGCGCTGCCTCACCTGGCGCCGACCGTGTCCGAAACCTTCGACTTGACCGGATTTCCTCCTCTTGATGCAGCTCGTTGCCCGCGATTCACTCTGACAGATGCAGACGGCCAAACCTCGTGCGGGACCCTGGTCCGCGTGGTCAACTACGACTCGTTCGACGCTGCCATCCGGATGCCCCGAGATGTGCTTGACATCAGTATTCAAGGCCAATCTACCCGTGACTGCGATGCTGCCGGCCTTGCGGAGCTCCGCACCGCCGCCCTTGCCCCGGATAGCCTTGATGCCGTCACGGCACCGCGCCCCGCCGTTTTGAACATGGCTTCGGAGAAGAGTATGTATCCGACCCGTCAGTTGGGCGGCGCATTGATTGATGAAGAGAGAATCACAGACCCAGGTGGTGGCTGGCTAGGTGGTGCGGCGGCCCAGGAGGAGGCACTTTGTTTCCGGAGCACCCTCGCCGCGTCGCTTCACCGCCGACTGTACCCCATCGCTACGCGCGCCGGACTCTATACGCGCGACGTCATCATCTTCCGCAAGAGTATTTCCGATAGCCACGCCCACATGATGCCCGAGACTCCTGCCGACACACTCCCAGTCGTCAGCGTCCTCACCGTGGCCGGTGTCCGCCGCCCCGCCGTCAACAAAGTGGGGGACGGAGCCCATCAGAAACTGGTGTTTGCGAATGCTGCCGACCGCAGTATCACCAAGGATAAGATGCGCCTGTGTCTCCGCATGGCGGCTTTCAGGGGTCACGCGATGCTGGTACTCGGCGCGCTGGGCTGCGGCGCGTTCAAGAACCCGCCCGAGGAGGTTGCGGCCTGCTGGAAGGAGGTCCTCTGCGAGCCAGAATTTTCTGGCGGCTGGTTCAAGATGGTCTGGTTCGCCGTCTACGATAGGAAGAATGACGGGAACTTTCCCATCTTTAAGGAGGTGCTGGACGGGAAGACTTTTGGCGTCACCAAGGTTGATACTAACGACAAGGATGATATCAAGAACAAGGCGGATTAGTCACAGAGTACCTTACTACTCAGCTTTACGGGGATTTTGTAAAGGACAAAAAAGAGCCACACCAGTTAGCTGTGCTCCTGTTCTTGACTGCTGGCAGCCTGGGATTCTGCCTTGGCCCTTCTTGCCTTTTCGCACTGCCTGGAGCATCTTCTATTGGCTTGGCACCTACGATAGGGCAGCTTTGGGGCTGAAAAGTCCGACTCTGATGCATTGAAGATAGGCTGAAAATCCCTCATTACCTCTCCCAACTTCTTGATATCATCAAGGACACAATCACCGAGTTTAGGGACTCTGGCGAATGGAGCGCGACGATAGGTCTCCTAGCGAGTAAGGATGGTCCGGTGCAGTCTGTTCGGGGGATCCTGGAGCATCTGGAGACGAAGCTGGCCAAGAAGGCATCTGCCAAAGGTGTTGAGAGACTGGCAATTTCCTTGACCTGGCCTTTCACGAGGAAAGAAACAGACCAAATTATGCAGTCGATCGAGCGACTCAAGGTCCTCTTGTTCATGGCCTTTGAGAAACATCATGTTCAGCTCTCGACGGAGATCGATCAAGAAGGAGACGGTTGCCATTCACGCCAGATTGAAGGATGTTCAAGTTCAGGTTTCAGAGCTCTCGAGCAGAGTATCGAGTTATGGTGATGGCTGGCAAGGTGAGTCTTTGTTTGCAAATCATCAAAGTGCACGTCCTGACGTTTCTAGACGAAAACAGACGATTGATTCTCACAACTCATTCGCTGGATTTCCCTGCTATGGCAGTATTACAGTGCGCAAACCGACACTTATAGTAAGCGCCATGCGGGCTCGGTGACCTGGTTTCTCGAAAAGCCCGAGTTTCGTGCATGGCCCTCCGAGCCAGGCAGCGTCCTGTACTGTCCAGGCATACCTGGCAGCACACTTGGAACACAAGGTCACGACGATGCTATACAAGTCATCCCGCCTAGGATTCGATTATAACCATGCTGGAGCTCGTATTCAAAACAATCACAACCACCCAATTGTTCTCACTACCTACTTAGGTACAGCGGGTCTTAAAAAGTCTGTGTGCACAGGCCACCCCACCAACTTCCCCCCTCCCAACACCCATTCTTCTAACATATATTTCTCAGCCATTATTCTAGCAATCAAAGTGAAAGTAATATCAAAAGAAAGCCAAGAAGATGCCATTCAATATTTAGTATACCAGCCTCCAGCCCTGCGTACCGCAAGCCGCCGACGAGGAATCGAATCTAAAAGGCCCCCAATAAAGTCCGTATCTATAGCATCCCACGCCTCTTTGATCCACGCTTTTACAAGCTCTTTATCTGCTTCATTCTCCTTCAGATCTTCAAATTCAGGATGTAATTAATACACCAGCTCTTTCAAACGCTTCCAAACATGCTCGATCGGGTTTAGGTCTGGGCTGTAAGGTGGCCAGTCAATAGGCACAATCCCATAACTTACCAGATAGCCTAAAGAGTCCCCAGAACGATGGATAAATGCACCATCCTGTTGAAATAACCTCCCATCAGCTCCGCCAGAGTTTAACGTAAGGAGTAGGCCTTCTTCCAGTGCCTAAATATAGCTGAAAGAGCTATATCCCTACCTTAGAGAGTCCTCGTCCCTCTCCATAAAGATAAGCTCAGACTTCCCACCCTTCCAGATAGCTACCTACACTATAAATAAAAGAGAAGCAGCTTGTTAGGTCTGGTTAACGAATTAGTAATTAAACTTCTTATAGCCGAATCGGAAAACCCATTTAAAGCCTTTATTCGGATTGTTTTAAATAGAGTATTTATCGGTATAAATTGCCTTAATAAACTCTTACTCTCACAGCCTCCAGGTACAGCAATAAGTATATTAACAGCGTGTAGAATCTTTATTAAGCTTCGGCCTTTTAAAGGAATGCTAATACCCTAACTCAGAAGCCTGAATAATATGCCGGAGTGCGCTAAAAGAGATATCGATACCATCTTAGTGTATTAGATGGCAAAGTGTTTTCCACTTGATTTTTGGATCCTGACGGATATAACGAATAATCCTACGCTTATCCACACTGCTGAATTTCATAGGGCAGCCACTTCTAGGCAAAGAATCTAAGGATTAGTGGTGCTGCAAACGTTTAAAGGCCGTGTTAACAGTGTTATAATGGACGTGATGATCACGCGCGACTTGGCTCTTTGGTGTACCGGCTAATATAGCCGAGATAATGGAAGAACGAGCTTCTTTCGATAACTCCTGGTTAGGGCCGCGATTTCCGGTTATTTCAGTGCCAAAAGCTCTGGAATTGAGAGCCATAGCGAATAATGGTGGGTGGAAGAAAAATGGGGGTGGTCGCGACGCGTCGCGAAATTTGGGTTGAAAGTGGCCTGTGCACACAGACTTTTTGACAGGGATTGTACCTCACACGCGCGCAGCAACAGTCTTCGCGCACCTCCTCGCTAGGGCCACAAGTGTCAGGCTGGGATTTCCCGCCGGCGAGCAAGGGAACACGCACTAGCTTCTCTAGCGTAAGGATGGAATCTCCTCGAGTTGGTTTTCGGGGACGTGCAATGGGAGTGGACGTCGTGGCTTTATTCTTGGCGCTCGCAACAGTGGCTGCGTCGAGTGTTCCAGGCAGCCACGGAACTTTCCCTTCCCCTCTTCCAAGTTCCCACCCGTTTTGTTCTATTTCCACATCCACTTCTCTCTCTCAAATCATGTCTGGATGATGCCTTCGTCTCCGGTGTGGATTTCCTCCAATGGAATGTCAAGCTAGCTCAACCTCATCGGTCGTCATGTCTGAGTGACAAACGCAATCGCCGGATGGTCAGCTTAAAACACCACCAGCCTCCAGCCCAGTTCGCCATCACGCCAATGGCGGGCAGAAGACGCGCTGCATGGCGGCGGGCTAGACCAACGCCCTCAAGCCTCGGAAGCAACTGGTCACACCCACTCTCAAGCCACCCTTCGGTCAACATAGGGCTGAAGGCTCGGAGATGGTCAATTGGCTGATAAAGGGCCTGCTCTGTCGCAGACCCGCGACAATGGCGGCTGACAGCTGCATGCCGTGCCATTGCGGGCATGAGGGTGTCGATGGTGAAAGCGCTTATTGGGAATAGGTATATCAAGCCCGGTAGTCTCCCAATACTTTGCTGTTCAACAGGTCCTATTTCCAACCACAGACAACTCCGGCTACCAACAAGTCCTGCAAACCTCACACTCAGAAGCATACCAACATCTCACAAGATCCCAAGACACAATGGCCTCGCCTGCTTTGCCTCCCGTTCTGGCTCTCCCCCAGCCTAGCTCTGAAGAGGGCACCCCTATCGGTGGCCCCATTATCGGGCGTCCCCCTATCCAATTCCCTTTTCACAACATCCGCGGAGGAAGTTGGCTTCTCAGCTACGAGCCGCGCAACACCACGGCCCGTTATGATGGCACTCTGAGGGTTGAGAACCACAAGGCCGGCGAAGCCGTGACAGGCCGCACCGCCAGTGGTGACCTATACCTTCGTCGGACCATTATCATCCCTGGCCCTGGCGGAGGGCATCTCCCTGTCAATCTTCCCCCGCCGAACCCTGCCAATGGAATCCCCATTCTCCCCCGCAACAAATACACGTACTACATTCGCGTCACCAAGATTGACGAGGGATTTTCCTTCGGACGGACCTTCACCTTGGAGATGGAGTTTTACCGCTTCGCGCAGACCACGCCCCTGAACTTCTCCTTTGTTCTGGAGGACACGCATACCGTCACGTTGGATTGGAAGCCAGCCCCTGCTGGATATCCCTCCACAGGAGACTACGCTGAAGGCGATGCCAAGTCCAAGAAAACCGGTGAGATCGCCGGCCGCATCAAACTCGGATGGCTGTCGGAGTACTACCGCAAGATCAGCCTCGAGATCGACACTGTCAACGGCGCACCAGTACCTCTCGCCAACGGTGGCTCCCCTACGTCGGAAAACTGGCAGACCATCTTTGACCGCGTCGGATTCCAGTTCACCCAAGTTACAAGTCAGCGCAACATCCCTGACACGGCCGAAGACCCGTGGGATGCTGCCGAACTCCATGCCGCTCTCACAGCAAATCGCGAGACCGGCACCGATCTTGACAAGGAGTGGCGTTTCTACCTGCTGGTAGTCAAGCGCTTCACAATCAGCGGCCTCTTCGGTATCATGTTCGACTCCAACAACGCCGGGCCGGGTGGGACTGACCCCAACTCGTCTCCCCGCGAAGGACTTGCCATTGGCACCGAGCTGCAACTTCAGAACACCCCCAACTGGGGCGTCAACGCCGGCAAGAAGTTTGGAGAGGCCGTCTCCCCTTTCTTCCGTACTGCTGCCCACGAACTCGGCCACGCATTCGGCCTGTACCACACCGACGCCGACCACTCTTTCTTGTCTCGCACTGTTACCATCCTCGCCGCTTCAACCGCCGCCGCCCCCTTCGACACCCAAATCACCTGGAACTACAGTCCCGCCGACCTGAAGCGTCTCCGCCACTTTCCCGACCCGTACGTCCGCCCGGGCGGTATCGATTTCGGCAAACAAACCGACACCAACCCGCCCATCACCCCCGACGACCGCCAAGTCGACATCCCTGGCCTGCGTCTAACCCTCACCCCACTCCTTACCAACACCCCCCTTGGCGCCCCAGTTCGTGTGGATCTGACCATCACCAACGACAGCACCACTCCCATCCCTGTCCCCGAGAACTTCACTCTCTCCTCCTCCTTCACATCCGGCACAGTAACCACCTCCTCCGGAACGACCCGCACCTTCCGCCCCCTCGCCAGCTACGATCGCATCGAGCCACTCGCTCCTCTACCCCAAGGAGAATCGCGCACGGTATCCGTCACCCTCCTCGGCGGACCGGACGGACCTCTCTTCCAATCCACAGGACTAAACACCATCGTTGCAAACATCTCCTGGGCCGCGGGTAGCGACGGCGAAGGCCATACCGCGAATGTCTCCCTGGACGGGAAGACAACCGTCCTTGTGACTCCCCCGGTTAACGCCAGCCATGCAGAGGCGGCGTACAAGATTCTGACAACACCTTCAGCGCATACGGCGCTGGTGTTGGGCGGTGATCACCTCGTGGAGGGGGTGGAAGCTATTGGGGAGGCGGTGAAGGATAATACTCTGGCGCCGCATTGGGTGGCGGTGGAGGCGAGGAGGAGGGCCACGAAGTTTAGGGGACGGAAGGCAGATGTGAAGGGGGCGGAGGAACTGCTTAGGGGGGTGGATGTTGTGGCTAGTGAGGCAGAGAGGGAGAAGTTGGAGGGGTTGGGGGTTAGTGTTCCGGAGTGAGGTGTGGCGGTGCCGTTGAGGAGTGAGGAGGGGTATAGGGCGTGATGTGATGTGATGGGGGTTGTGGCTGTCAAAAGGGAACAGGGTAGGTATTGGCTCAGTTGGTAGTTCACTCGAGTTGTGCTGTTTGTGCTCAGTGATGGGAGGTTGAAGCGGAATGGATCTAAACAACAACGACCTTTCGCAACGTCTTGGCTCGGAACCGTCGCTTAGGGGGTTTGGGCAATGTTTTCTTTTTACACTCAATAGCCAAGTCGTATGCTCTCGAGCCCTATTTACAGCTTTCAAGCATCTGGTGTAGACCGTCCAACAACTTCTTTTCGATCTTTGAGACGCCAAGTCAGGACCTTTTAAGAGGCCTCTTTGTAATCGTACTACCGTCCCACACATTGCCATCTATTTTTACAGTGCGAAGGTTGTTTCATATATGCCGAGTCGGGCTGTGAAGCATGACAAATCTCACAGTTCCGGCCAAGTATTCCTGGGTGGGTGAGTAAGGCAGGGCGCGAATGTGGTGTGGAGGCAGGCAGGCGGCATCCTCTAAACCCCTTGTCGAGGCCAAGACACTAGGAGGCCTCGGGCGGGCATCAAGGCTCCGGCGGGAGATCGACATCGGCTCTTCATGGTGTGTAGGTTGCGGAGGGTCGATTCGGGGCGCCATTCGGTAGCTGCCAGGGCTTCGGCCTGCGAGGTGTCGGACGCGGTGCGCGGTGGCGAATTCGACGTATAGGCCTGAGGGCAGTGTTGGTTCTGCTTGCCTGTGGGTGGACGCCACCATGTTAGCCAGTGCACCACCACCGCCCCAGGTCGTTTAGGCGACGAGAGATTTCCTCTGTCGTTCTTCTTTCTTGAGGCGGAATACATAGTCTTTACCCCCATGCCCCACGAGATTGCCTGTGTCGGTTCTGCTCGCCCGGTTGACGTGACGTTATTTTCGTGCTCCAGCACCTACATGTAGTCTAGGTATCTAGTTAGGTCTGGAGGGTGTGCATTTTGCTAGATTCTCGGAGCCTCGCTCATTGTACGTGATTAGGTACGCTGGGGTACCTATTTAACAATTAGCCGGGGAAGGCTCTGTGTAATAGGATACCATCTCGCGACCAAGCGATAGAGCGATCGAGAAATCGGGCGATTAAACAAGGTTGTGGTCGTGGTAGCAGTGGTGGCGGTAGTCGTGGTGGTGGTGATCTTCGCGGCAATTGGGACTTTATGTAGATATCGTTGATTGTCTCAATTGTACGCTCATGCCCCTGACATTTACGGGCTGGATTTCGGGCCAATCAGTGGACGCATCGGTTGACAATGACTGTTACTTTGACAACGGCTGTTTTTGGTGATGACTGTTCATTAGAACCAGTTGACCTCCATGTTTTTATTACAGGGGTTGCTAGGCCCTATAACCATTATCACCTGCCCCTGAGCCCCACAGCGGTATGTAATTGATTGGCCGTAAGTTTCAAGTCTACGAGTCTCCATCCCATCCAGCCGGAGGTGGCATTGTCTTAGCGATACAACCTCCAGCGGAAAGGGTATCATCGCAAATTTAAGATGTTCAAGCCGGCTAAGCGAAGCGTAATCCCACGATCTTTCCCCCGGCCCCCGCTCGGATTTGCCCGGGATATACTGACGCCTTGCTGCTGTCGGCTGCTCAGCACGATCCACAACCCTTCCAGAGCAGACTCTGCGACATCACCACTAAAGAGAAAACAATCATGGCAACCATCCGCCTCCCCGCACTCGCCTACCTCTTCCTTCTCGCACTGCCCTTCGTCGCAGCAACCCCAGTCGATATATCCCGCCAAGTCGGCATCTCCTGCGGGCCTAACATCTGCACGAATGGCACGGTATGCTACAACAGAAGCTGCGGTGTCTGTACTAAACCAGGCGAAAAGTGCCTCCCCGTTATATGCCCTTAAGCTAGGGACACAGGGACTGTCTAAGTCGCAGCCCCTTTTGCTGAAAAGCGTTAACCTGCACCTTAGGGTATACCGTGGTTTAGGTAATGTGGACCGAAGAAATGTAGGTTGAGTTAAAGGTGCTGTAATGCCGCTTATAGGTATTGTGTTGGGCTGTTGGAGGTGTGCTTACCGCAGGTGTGTAATCCTGAGGTTAGCGGCCGTGAGGTTGGGTTGGAAGACCCTGCGGATGGTATGGAAAGGGCGAATGGAGGTTGGTTAGGATAGAGAAGTGGACGGAACATATGTGTGTCTTGTGTTTAAGATGGTCTGGGAAATGGTATGGCCAGGAAAACCATAATATGCGCAGTTTAGCAGGTTTAACTTTCTTGAATGTTATTACCGTTGGTATCTTGGGAGGCCTCCGGTGTTTAGTGGAGAGACGACGTTATGATTGGGCATGTGGCTGTCTGCTCGTTCGACTTATATGATAACTTACAGAAGTTTGGATCTCAGATATTGCTCAGCTCTTTTATAGACTCAACTCTCAGATAAACCCTATGAAGGAAATCAAGACCCTACTAAACAACCAGAAACCTGATTCCCGTACTCTGAAAGTTTCTGATCTTCCTCGATCTATCCCGAATCTTGAACGCTCTCAGATGGCTCAAGCCATCATACCTCCGCACGAAATCATCTCTTGTCTCGGATTCTACCAATTTCTTTCCCATGATCCTATCCATCCCTCGGTGCCAACTTCGCATCGCATCCAACAAATGGACCAACAACATAATTACCTACTGTCCCCAATGAACACAATACTAGTCGTTCAAGTTGAATTATGCGGAAACGGGGTTTTGTCCTGGGCAGGCACATCACTGCAGCAGGATCAACCGTCGCATCAACATAATCTATCGAAACAGGTGGCTAAGCGCCTCTCTCCATTTTCTCGCTTCCTTAAACAACGGCTGCATTGCCTTCACCCGCTCGTCGGTCTGCTTCGGGCGCGGATTCACTTCGAAAATCTGAGCGCCCAAAGTGCATTCTGCCCATCCATAAGCGCATGGAAGCAACACACACCCTAACCTGAAACCTGCAAACGCGAGTTTCTGTCCACGGGAGGTGACAGACCCTCGTGAAATATCCCGACACCGACCAGCTAAATAGGACCGGCGCATTCCAACTCGTCACCCGGTCGTAGCCCTGCTCTGATCTTGCTGTTTGCGCCGTCCGTGACGATCAACAAGTCGCACTCCTCCACCAATTCCTCTCCCAGCCGTAGTACCCCTTCTCCTTTTTACACCCTTACCATCATCACCTTGCTATTTTCACTATCGGCCTCTCTCCTTCACACCAACGCAAATTTGTGCCCAATTTGCCTTCAGCCTCTGGCAATCCCTCCACCTTCTCCATCACTCTCCTCAGCTCCCTCCGTCTTAACCCTCATGCTCCCAACTGGAATTAGCTGTTTTATGCGACGAATCTGGGCACACAAAATCTCCTTTTTGGACCTCGCCCACATGACATTGCTCACCTAGCTCAGGCTCGGCTCAGTGTTTGCTCAGGATTGGCTCAGGCTTACTCACCCTAAATACCATTTTCCGCAGGCTGCGCCACGGCATGCCGAACTGCTTCAAGTCTAGAGTGGCCGTTACGGTACGCTGCTCGGCTTAGGCCAGATCCGGGGCAATTACGGTGCAGCCGCGTGACTGCACTACGTTCTCATTTTGGTGGTGTACCGGCATGGCTGATTGCACTCCGTGCCGTGACAGTGGCCCAGAATTGGTCCTCATATGTAAAGATGGCTAAAATAGGTCCCCATTCTTGAAAGTGAACACTTTCGCTACTTTCTCGTGTTACTTACCTAACCGCTGTCAGAAAGAAGGGAGTCTGGCCAGAGGCCAGAACACCATGGAGGTATAAATTTGAATGGAGCTGAACGGAGCTCAATAGAGCTGAGCTCTGGTGTAGGCATCAGCTATAAGTGGCTCAGAGGAGCTGAACTGACTGGTACAGCCACCATTTGCCATCTACTTTACCACCATTCCCAACTCTAATAGAGGCACTCTGGTAAAGCCAAAAAGTTAGGGAGAAAAATTCTCACAAGCAATACAATCACATAGTTACAACCCCTATCAGATCCACCGAATGTAGTATACAGCGCTTCTGACAGTATCTCGTGAATGGCTTGCTAAGCCTTTTTGCACTGCCTTTCACTTTCCAGGTTAAGCGCTTGGTACTAGCTCTTATTAGCTAGGTGCCACCACCCCGTCGAGTGATTTGTCGTTGCTTAACAGCCTGACGGAGCTAACACAGGCGTAAAATTCATCAACCAATCAATAAAATCACTCAACCGATCTCACATCAATTATCTGCGACTGGGCCAGCTGAAAAAAAGCCTCGAACTAACGATGACTCCTCTATAATTCCTTCAGCTTCGCTCTCCCCCCGGCACCTACCTACTAACGTAATCCACAGGGTTTCCGGTCACCCTGGCTCTCCGGCCGCATGCGGCATAGCATCCCCACTTTCATTTCCAGTGTGGCTTCAAGGAAAAAGAAAAGAACAACCTGGCAACAGAACCAAAATAATAACACCAAACCTTTAGCGATTCCTTCTCTTCTTCCTGATTCTGAATCGCTATCATCAGAGCAATTGAACGGTACTAATTTTACCGCGTTTGAATCGCTTGATTTCATTAAGAATCACAACTTTCGGAATCAATCCAGTTTTAAGACACCCCGCCCACAAACCGAAGATAAACACCATACAGCACCCCACCCCCCCTCCAAGCGGCCCAGCAGTGACCTCCTTTACCTAATACGTTACTAGGCCCCCTAAGTATTGAAAGGGGAAGGCTCCGGCAGCGCCTAAAAGCCGCCCCTACAACCCCACGAAAGAAGACCGACTCCAGAACGCCTTAGCAGCAATTAATAATAATGGGCTGAGCCTCTGGCAAGCTGCGAAGCTGTATAACGTTTATAAGAGTACTTTAATAGATAGGTATTATAGGAAACCACCGTTACAGGCCTTAAAATAACACTTACAGCGGTTAACTATATAAAAGGAGGAGTCTATTATTAACGTTATTTACCAGCTTAATACCTAGGGCTAGCTAATGACTGTTAAGGCTATTAATAAGTTAGCCACAGAACTGCTTGTTAAAAAGGGGGATATGGCGCCTATTAGGTATAATTAATATTATAACTTCCTACACTATCACCCTAAACTACATACCTGCCACTTATACGCACTGGACTAGGCTTACCGTAATGCTGTAGATTAGAAGACCTTAAAGTATTAATTCGACCTTTATAATACTTAAAAGCTCTTATACTTAGTTATTAATAACGATACCTATAATATGGATAAGAAGGGCTGTATGAAAGGGGTTAGCGATGCCTTTACAGTTATTATTCCGTGTGAGGAAGCAGAGTCATTCTTAAACCAGCTAGGTAATCATAAGTGGGTCTCTGTTATAAAAGCTATCTCTGTAAACGGCTTCCTCCTACTAGCGTTTATTATCTTTAAGGGTATCAGGATCTAATATAACTAGGTTAATAATACCATTAATCCCTCCTTTACTATTCAACCCTCTTTAAACGGTTAGACCGATTAAGCCATCGCCCTAGATTAGCTGCATCACTTTAATAAGCATATTTAAGGCCGTACATGTGGAGAATACCGGCTTCTTATCCTTAACGGTCACTTAAACCACATCTCCTTTAACTTTATCTAATACTGTAAAGACCACAAGATTATAACTCTTTACCTTCCTCCTTACTTTACACACTTACTCTAACCCCTAGATGTAAGAGTCTTCAGCCCATTAGTAAAACGATACAGGGCCTTAATTAGTAAGGGGGCACTGTTTGGAGTATAGCGTATTACTAACCTTTAGTTCCTTTAAATCTACTAAAAGGCTAGGGGGGAGATACGTCACAATATCGCTAGTATTTAAAGGGGGGTAGGGCTTATACCTCTGGACCCCTAAAAGGTACTGGATAAGGTAGTGAAAGCCTAGGAGGTACCTTAGGAGGTACTAGACCGCTCTGCTACTGCCCCTACCTTACAGGCCGAGATAAACTAAGCCATTACTTCCCTAACCGCCCTTACTACCCCCCTGAAGCAGAGCGTCACCCTTATACACCAGGTTTACCTTAAGGCTATAACTAAGATACAGGTTACCCAGGTATTGAACCAGGAGCTAGTTAATAAAAGTAAGAATATCCGGAGGAAGGTTACGCGTAAGCACTATGGAGAGGCAAGGGTTCTAACCGTTAAGGAGGCCTTAAAACTGCGAGAGGAGAGGTAAGAAAAGGAGGATATCGAACTGGCTGTTAAGGTTTAGAGGGCTGCGTTGTTCGGTAAAGGAAAGTTTGCAAAGATGGTGTGGAAGGAGATGCCTGTTACGTATGACTACTTTGCTTGATAGGGGTAAGTAATAGGGGTAAGAAGGTCGTGGCTCTGTTGGTTTCTGGAGGCGTGGTACGTGTGTGGATTACTATTAACTATTTAGATTTATTCTATCTACGCGCGAATCGATTATTTGAAGGCTGTTCGTTCAAACAGAGGCATTTGCAGCAGTTTGGCGGAATAATTAGTGTGGTTTGTGGTGTGGAGGAAGGCGTATTTGGTGGCTGAAGCTAACTCCAAATAGGTGGCCGGAAAGCCTGGGTGGCCGGAAACCCTGTGGATTACGTTAGTACTCACCTACCTAGACGATTATAAAGCACTAGCCAAGTTCCTTCAAACAAGCACTTTGGTGGTCTCTCCGACAATCCGCTTTTCCACGAATCTCCATACCTACGCTCTCGCATTCCGAATCCGATGGTCGAACAAAACCTTAATGCTCTGTGGTGGTGCAGGCTGGCAATTGCGACATCCGCTTTTGTATCACTCGCTTGCTTTGGTTTCTTTGGCTATATCGCCAATCGAGCCCCATCTTCGATGATGCTCATGATCCGCCGCACAAATTTTGAGCATTTTCCGGAGATACTGTCTCTCTGTGTTAATATCGTCGTCACGCTTTGTATGGACGGCATGGGCTACGTCCATGCCGTCTCGCTTCGATGGGCGCTATATGCGGAGGGAAGACTTGAATTCAACACCAACCTCCGGCTTTTGACCAGTGCGAAGGAATCCTCGCCAAACTCATGGCTCGCCAATGCGGCATGGGTCGTCCTGCTTATCCTATCATATGTTGTAACCTCGACCCTCGTTCTATCCGAATACGAGAATTGGGCCGATGGGGATGAAATTGTCGGAGAAGATGCCTGGATCAATGGAATTGTAATACTGGGCCTGGTATCTGCGCTCCTAGGGCAGGCGATTCTTTCACTTTGGTGCTTGAGAGAACGACGGAGCTTGAACTATATTAAGACGTGGAGTTTGAATCCCCTTATTAATACCCTCGCCTGTCTGGAGGTAAGGTATATCACTTATCGGTAAGACCGGTGTATGTTGTCAGTTTTTGAGCAAATTAACCCTAGCCAACTAACGGCTTTAAAAGCATCTCAGGGGCGTAAGTGGCAACTTCACCGGCTAGTTAAAGGTGTGGTCTGTTGTACCTGGACGCTGGCAGTGGTAGCTGGCGTCTGGGCGATAACGATGGTGCTTCTTTCTAAGCGTGCGTACGAATAAGGCGGCGGTCGGCACTGGAAGGCAGAGTGGAATTGGTATAGCGGTGCAAAGCCGTTCGATGGCAGGGGCGCTGTTCAGTTTGAGGGACCGCAGTCCATGGCAAGGAGGGCCCACGTTGGAGTGTATGCGCTGATATTTCTACTCTTTATGTTTGCAATCCAGGTACTGTAAACAATCGGTCTTCATCTTGTGGAACTTCTAGTCAATATGGACCGAGACGAGTTAATGTGGTGGTGAGTAAGTAAGGCGAGTACTGAGGGCGTCTCCCTTTTAACTAACTCCATGACTGCGGTAGCGTCGAGCTGGCAGAATATAGTGCTTTTCATTCTGAAAGCAGTATTGCACTGGATGATGGGATAATGCATTGTCCTCCGGCTCTGGCGGTTTAATATCTTTGCCAGGATTCTGTACTAGAGGGTGTTTGTATATGCGGGTTGCGTATTGCTGGCTGCCGTCTTCGTGACATTCCTCGCTGTCTGGAGACCAGCAGGCTATCAGCTAGCCGCCTGGGGGCACTTGCAGACACTAGCTGACCTTGTTGACGATTGGCCGACGGATCCATCTGGAAAGTTGTGGTGGGGTGATAAGGGGGTTGGGCTAAATGGAACGAGACATGCGGGTACCTCGGCGTCGTCCAAGTCTGTCGGGCCCATATAACCTGGCGAGCTGTATGCAGCTAATCTCGGGACGTATTAGCTGGTTAGATACTTGAATTTCTGTCATTTCATGGATTCCTACCCGGGGTTTCCGAGAATAGCTTTATTAGGTGGTAGTACTACAGTTTCTAAGTCGCCTTTTATGCTTTCAACTTTCAGCTGCCTACGTGGTCAGGGAATAATATACTAGTATGCAGCCATAGGGACCAGCCTCTAGTAGATAGTCGTTCTGCGGCCTCGTTGTTTGTCTTCGTAACAAGTGTGGAGAAGGGTGCTTAATCTTGGCCCCCTTATTATGTCAGAAACACTGCACTCTGGAATCTCTGCAATTGATGGGGTTGCAACTACTTGATCGACTCTCCCCCTCTGATTCTAGCTTCCAGCCAGAACCTCCTTCTTAATAGGCCTTTCTGTAGGATTCCGATTGCGTCCTCACAGTGGCTCAGCCTGACTAGATGCCCAGGGACCCCTACTTTCTGACAGGTTATTCTAAACCCCAGGGCCAATCAGAAAGTAGGGGGTTCTGGCCAGAAGCCAGAACACCCTCGACGAGCGGCTGTACGGAGCTGTATAGGCACAGCCACTTCAGCTCTGCAAAGCAATGAACAACTGTAATAGAGGCTCGATGGCAAAGCCAGAGAGCCAGAGGACAAACAATACAATCAAGTAGTTGCAACCCCATCAATTTCACCATTTTCCAAAGAGTGCAGTGTTTCTGAGAGGGCCGAGTTCGGGGTGCTAATTTTTAAGAAAAGTGAGAGCCTCACCTGCCACTTTACTATAAGTCAGAGCACCGACTTTTGGAACACCCCTGCCTTTGGAACGGGGTTTGTCAGCAAAGACTTGCCACTCGCCACCAAACTCATCTATTTAAATCGCCAACAACTCAATCAATTCTGCTCCAATTCTTTTGCTGTCTCTTTCATTAGATTCAGAATTGAATGATGAAGCGATATACCGACTTAGATTTGCGCAATGCGCTGGCAGAGTTTGCAGAAACTGGCTTACTCCGTAACTCTGCTGAAAACTATGGCGTACCCCCTACCACTCTCTTTAATCGAGTTCGCGGCTCCGGGCCAGCCAACAAGTCCCAAATCATCAAGCAAAAGCTCTCTCCGGCTATGGAAGAACGTTTAACCGAATGGATTCTATTCCAGGGGTCGCTTGGTTACCCTCTAACCCACGCGCAAATCCGAAGACTGGCCAGAAGAATGCTCGGAGACGACGAGAGCCTTGGAAAACGCTGGACCGGCCGGTTTTTGGCTAGAAATCTATCAATTTCCACTATTAGACCTTGAAGAATCCACGGAAACCGTGCTAATTGAGCCTGTGAGGCCGTTATTCGGCCCTAGTTTGAGTATTTAAAACTCCCTAGTGTGGAGGCCATTCCGGCTCACCACAGGTATAATATGGATGAAACCGGCATTACTTCTGGCATTGGAGATAACGGCTTAGTTATTAGCTTTAAGGAACGAAAGAAATTCTAGAAAAGAAAGAAAGGGGATCGAATTTAGACCTTAATTATCAAGTGTATCTCCGCTAACGGCTGGTATTTGAACCCAGTTGTTATTTTTAAAGGTGGAAACCTTTAATAATAGTGGTATTTACGCAATTTACGGCCATTTAAGGGCTGGAAGTGGAAAATTACCAAAAACGGCTGGTCTGACGATAATACTGCTGTTACCTAGCTCTGTAATATCTTTCTTCCAGAGACTCGGCTAGCTAACCCCTTAGAGAAGCGCCTCCTTATTTTAAATAGCCACGGCAGTTATACCATTAAAGAATTTATATAGCTGGTATTTAATAATAACGTACAGTTATTATTTCTGCTAGCCTATACCTCCCACGTTCTCCAGCTCCTGGATTTATCGGTTTTCGGCCCCCTAAAGGCTAAATACAAAGTTAGGCATAATAACGTTGTTTTTAGCTTTAACGAAGGCACTGTTACTGAAAAGAGGGCCTTTCTAAAATACTACTAGCAAGTTAGGGTTTATAGAATAACTGAATCTAACATTAAAGCTGGTTGGAAAGCTACAGGCCTTTGGCCGGTTAGCTTTAGGAAGCCCCTAAGTATTATAACCTGCACCTAACACAGGCCTTAAGAGGACTGGTGCAGGTTAAGACAGAACGTATAGCAGGACATTAATAAGTAAGGGGCGTTCCGAAGACGGCTTATTAAGCTAGCACTCCTAGACGGGGGTTTAATATCACTATAGGTCGCTGTTATTATAATGTATAGAGGTGAGTCTAAGTAGTAGGATATAAATAAACAATTAAATATTAGTGTAAGGAATTAAAGTCCTTTACGGTAGTTATAGGTATAACTATAGCTATCTATATTAACTAACTAGGAGGTACTTTATACTTTGCTTAATCTGTTATACTTAATGGTGCACTATACAGTTACAGCTAAGCAGTTAATTAAGTGGTGCTTGGTGTTGTTAGTCCCTGTGGGCCACTAAGCACTTCCTTACTAGTCGTAAGGGCTTTAGGTCTTTGCACCCCTGGCCTAGTGCGTTAGGACGGTGTACACCGTCCTTCTACACTGTTCCTTTTACAAGGGGATTTGTCAGGCCGCCCCAGCCTAAGTGACGGCCTGTAAGGTCGTTACACAATTCCCCCTCTTTAATATTCTTTTCTTATAAAGACTTGCTAAGTTAGTTTTCTTCCTTCCCCACCTTTATTATATCTTCTAACCGCGTTAAAAAGTGTAAAAGATAGAGAAAACAGGAAAAAGCTCCTTATAACTATTATATCTGTCTTATAAAATCTCTTAACACCTTTAGTTTACAGATATCTCCTTACACTTATTACCAAACTAAATCCTTACTGTGTTAAGTTGTAGTGTAATCCGACAGTTACAGCAAGTGTTAATTTATTAGTATACCTTCTTTATATAACGCGTTTAGTTATTCTGATAAGTTTATTAAGGGTTTAGTGGATAAGAAAAAGGAGCTGGACACCTTATACGATTAAGTAGTTATTAAGCACTGTAACTCCCTTACGAAGTTATAGTATGTTAAAACTTAACAGTATATTATTAAGGTAAAGGTAATGAAAGTGTTTTCCCGTAAGGCTAAGGTCTTATCTTTCTAAGAGCAAGTGGAAGTAGTAGATCTGGTCTGTGTTAAGTTAACCTCCTGGGATTAGGATTCTTTTCTTACTAGTTTTCCCTTTAAAGGGTCGCTATAGCTTATAACGTCTTTTTAACTTAGTTTATAACTTCTTTCCTTTAATAAACGAAACGGCTCTTTAGTGTAATAGCGGCGCACTTACTTCCTTTAATAAGAGGTTATAAGTTTAAGTTCTATAAGGGCCTTCCGCTGTAGGCCTAGAACCTGGCCTGTCTTCCCTACCTGGTCTGGTTTTATACCTTTAATGGTTCTTTCTTCTTTTTTTTTTTTTTACTACTTT
>Ga0247780_1001017_pt1 | contig 20399 bp, 21 predicted proteins | sample UWRJL079202R5_FD_179927 | JGI IMG/M metagenome (GOLD analysis project Ga0247780, IMG submission 179927) | Plant litter microbial communities from Arlington Agricultural Research Station in Wisconsin, United States - UWRJ-L079-202R-5 | ecosystem: Environmental > Terrestrial > Plant litter >... | reverse complement strand
TGGCGACAAGTGGAGCGAGTTCTCGGGCTGCGAAAGTGAACCACGCGTAATAGCACTTGAGCCACACGGTCGCAAGCAACAGAGGCAATTGCAGAGCTAATTGTGGGCTAATTAGAGGCTACGGAAGCCGATAAAGGCGCTTAGGTAGCACGATAGTTAGTAATCATTTGTAAGATTATTGCAGAAATGGAAGAATTGGCCTGGTTTCCGTGGCTTTTGTTGTGTGAACGTTGTTTGTAAGTGTTTCAATTGAGGGGGTTGAATGCGGTCGCGTTCTGGCAGCTGGCGCGGCATTGCGGGGGAGTGAAATGCCCGGGGGTTAGGGTTATATATGGGCATTTAGTGGGGTCATAGTACAAGTGAGACGTTGGCCATAGTACGGGGATGCGTCCTCTTTATTTATTGTGTTACTACTCTTCTTTTGTAAATCTAGAGACTCTTTTTCATAATACTGAATGGTAGCAGAACGCGGTCGCAGTTAACACCCAGTTGCGTGTCTTGCGCCATTTTAAAATCTCTAGTTTTAGCAATTTTAAGACGTTTTATTTTTGGAACAGTGCCTGTGCGTAAGTAACGCTTTGATTATGGAGACAACCTCTAAATAATAACAGAAATATAAATTTAAACAATGACACGTTTTAACAACTAAAATAAACTATCTACCGAAAATTATAACTTAAGATTACGTCCTTACAGTGCCTTAGCCTTCTTGGGATTTAAGAGTGCTGGATATCTACTAACTAGATGCCTAGAGCTGAACTCCATTCTTTCTTGTAAAATATACACACCACATAAGTTTACTTGGAGCTAGTTAAGAAATGATAATTTTTCAAATAATTTTAAAGGGTCTATTTTTAGTTTTACAGTGCAGGTGCAACCTGTTTAATACACCACTATGTAAATTCAGCCTGTGGAACGTTAAACTCTGAACTGATCACCTCGTAGGAAGCGCTGTTCATTTCCTTTACACTTACATTTTGTTTCATCATTCCTCACTGTAGCTGTTACCGCCATCGGCTTGCTCCACTAAGTGCAATATCGCTGATCTTCTTCTTCAATTCTCTGATAGATAATTAAACAGCCGACTTTAAATGTTACCCAACTTAGCTGAAGCCAAGAGTTATGCCTCCAGTGTTGCCTTGGCAATATATTTCCAAGTAATGGGGTAGTCTCGTCTGGCTCGGTCATTACAAACTTAAGGTCCTTAGGAATTAAATGGATAGGGAGATAAGGTAACTAGGAGATATATTAATAGAAAGCTCTATGGGAAAGACAGTCTGCTTACATTTATAGATCTACGACAAACTATAAAGCGGGCCTCTGCTAAGAATATCTAAATACTGAAACTAATGACTGACTTCAGTCTCTACTAAAGGTGAAGGCAACTAATAGTGGGTGAAAACAGATGGGATTATTGATTTTTTATATTTAGGTTTAAGGAATGCGGGAGTGGTCGAATAAGCAACCCCCCTTTTCTTTGGGTTCCGGGTTCATTCCCGGCGCTTAGGAGGGCCCCACCCACACCAGCGCTAAAGCGCTACTACTAAGTAGAGCAACAAGTCCATAACAGTGAGCAGTTCTTAATTAGTTAATTGGACCGTGGGGCCTTCATCAGAAGCGCGGCACACTGGATTCGGTGGAATTGATAGGAGTTGTAACTGCGTGATTGTATTACTTTTGTGTTTCTAGCTTCCAGTTAGAATTTCCACCTTTGTAGACCTCTTTATAGGGTTCAGCCTTGTCAGCTCAGTCTCGCTGTTAGAGCTAACTGGAGGTGCCAGGGAATCACTTCCTTTTTAAGCCCCTGAACTCCTGACAGCCTTACCGTCCTCAGTCCTTAAAGTGTGACGACCCCGCAGGCCGTCACTAGGGCCGGCGCGGCCCGACGAATCCCCCGCAGCGCGAACAGTGTGCAGCACCGTGCACACTGGGCCAGGGGTGCAAAGACCCAAAGCCCCTACGACCAGTAAGGAGAGTCTCTATGCTAAGACTCGTCTCTGTTGACAGAGACCCGCGGGGCAGCAGAGAAGGGAGGCTCTGCCAGAGGTTGACCCTGTGGGCCTCAGAGACTCGGAGCACAGAGACCGGTACAAAGGTACTTAGTTAGTTAGTATAGATAGTCATCATCGTCGCCACGATGAAGCGTGAGGATTCTTGATCCTCACGCTAGTATTACATTGTTCATTTGTGTCCTACTGTTCAGACTTCCATCTGTGCATTATAGTGACAGCGACTTACAGTGACATTGTACCCCCGTCTTGGAGTGCTAGCTTAACAGACCGTCTTCCGATCGCCCCCTTTGCTTTGGCGTCCTGCCATACGCTCTGTCTTAACCTATCCAGTCCCTCCCAGGTCTATGTTAGGTGCAGGTCGTAACATAAAGATCTCTAAGGAAGTGATGCTTTCAGCTAACAGAAGCAAATATAGAGTAATACTTTTAAGAGAACATCATGTTATATAAAGAACAATATAAGATCCGTAACTAAAACACTAAAGACAACTAATCAACTAAAAACGTAACTAATAACATAATCGAAATAACAAAACACCAACATCCTATCACCTAGGGTTCCAATCTTAATTCAATACCCGACCCCGCCTCTCAATCTCAAGAGACTCAAGCTGCTCATCCCACTTCTCCAGTCCATACTTCTGGACAAAAAGTTCCTTACATTACTCAAGCCCCTCCGAACTAATGACATCACTGAGTCTGACTGGGTACTTAACCCACACGGTAATAAATTAGGCAATACCATCTCCTCCAATACTGGGTTTCTTAAACTCCTGAACTGCAAAGCTCACGCCCTTTAATTTCCCTGCCCGAACTCTTTTCGCTGGTAATTAGGTAACGTCATTTACTACATTCTTTCACTTTCTAATTGATTTTCTCGTAACTGCTGGTCGCGTTGCTGGTCGCGTTGCTTGTCCGCTGGCATTAGCAGGCTGGTCAATTCCTTCAGCCGGATGATTATTACCCCTGACAGACTGGCCGTCGTTCTCAGCAGGATGGTTGTTAACTTTAGCAGGATAACTATTACGCTTAACAGCCCAGCTGTTAGCCTTCTGCATAAATGCTTCGTATCTCTTAAGGACTTCCTCTATAAAAGTAACGGTTTTAATCCGACTCCCACTCCCCACTATAAACTCCATTACACTAGCATAGGCTGGTTTATCTTTCTAAGATAATACGTTTATCTTACAGTCATCTATACGGACTCTAGTAAGGTGCTGCTTAGGGAGATTAGGTGATATACTTACTATAACCTATGGTTTTAATACCGCTTTTATCCATTCTTCCTATTAGGGAGTGAGGGAGTGCTGGAGTCATGCTTCTCCGGGAAGTGAAAGTTATAGCAGGTATTAGGGGGATGTTAATAGGCACTCTCAGTTAATAGGGAAGGACTTATAATTTATAGCTTTTTCGCGGGCGGGCCCTGAGAATTTCCACTATAATTTTTGCTAAAAGTGGCCACTATTCCCCTGTCTTATATAAAGAAACAACACTAGGTGGCAAGTCCCACAGCAGGTTAAGGAACACGGCTCCACCTCTAAGCCCCTCGTGACGCCTTAAACCAATCCAAACAGCTACCACACAACCAGTGTCTTAGCAGATTAATTACATAGCAGTTATGTATTTAATTTTGCCACAGTTGCCACCATCTCACTACCTTAAAAAATAATGTCGCAAGCGAACGGCTCTGAGCACGTTGTAGGATGATACGCCCCTGGTTAGAGCGTCTCACCTCCACTCCACGCACACCTTGGTCCCATCTTGTATAACAGGACACATTTGCAGCCAGTAGGAGTCTCAGACTTTAGCAAGGCAACTACCGCCTAGGTAAGTGCTGGGGCGGGAGCAAGAATAAACATTAGCTGCGCTCAGCAAACCCGCCCAGTCGCCACAATTATCCCAACAGTTAATAATGACGCAACGGCCGAAGCAATTCGCCCTCACAAGCGGACCCGCAGTGCAGCCGAAGCGGCTTAGTCTCGTCCTGTCAGAGCAGGTAGCGAATACGCCATAACTGAGGTAATTCCGCCTACAAAACAAGCGTGCCCTAACGTGCTTAAAAGCCTTCCTAGGTAATTGTCAGGGATTTACCTAAAGTTTACTAATGGCGTCGCCATGTAAGGAGCTATTTGTAACCCGAATGCCGAAGTATGTAAATAGGGCGGTGGTGTCGGTGTGATGATTACATTTAAGTTTTTTTCCTAATTTTCCGACACGTAAGCCGTGGAAAGAATGACATGCGCACCTGCTTAAACCATTTACCTTAAGCACTGTGGGTCATAGCGGGCCTAAAAAGCATATGTATATACAAGCACCAAGCGCTTCAACCATGCTCCTCTTGCTACCTATTTCTTTATCTTTAAATAAAGCTAGGCCTTAGCGCCGCCCGAGCATTTCTCAGCTCAGCATTAGTTTATCAGGTTTTAGCGCGGCGCTTCTAGCGTCCCTAGCGGTAAAAATGCCCCAAGAGCGAATCAGCAGATGGCTGTTTTAAGCGTAATGATTTGAGATGAGTATTTTTAGGTGCCTGAAAACCGAAACCAGGAACGGATTTTAAGGTGAATGTGGGGACCCTTAGAAGAATAACATAAAAGGCTTCTGTTACGCTGCTTTTTCCCAATAAGTTTTCCACTTCTACTTTATATATAACCTTACATTACTAACAGTAACTGTTTCCACGGAAGATTATATATCCTGTTTTACTTAGGTATCCCTTACAAAGTGGTGTCAGACGTGCTAAAGGGTTAAACAGTAAAGAGGTAAAAAGGAACTTATATTACAGCTATGTGTAAAGAATAGCTAATATTCTTTATAATAGGTATAAAGAAAAGGAATCTCTCATCACTAATGTGTAATATATAAAGTAAGTCGACAATAAGTGTGTGCCATTCCTCCCCTCTTCTCCTTACACCCTCTTTACAGTAAAAGCCCTCTGCTTTAGACGGCGGCATTTCTCAGCTATAAGGAGGAATATTCGGAATTAAGTGTTTTGCGAATTAGCAAACTTAATCTTCAAGGGTGTCTGTTATGGGTTAGATAGTGGCCAGCTTTCTGAAAAGCAGTACAGCTATTAGAAAGAAAGGATAATGGTGGCAGTGGAACAGCGAAGCTGTAAGTTCTCTATTATAATAATAGATTTATCCACTAATTAAAATTATAGTGTTTACACTTTTATGGATTCAATCCTGCCTTCAAAGGTCTTCTGTGAACTCTGGAATACCCATCACCATTCTCTCATGCTTTGGCTTTCGTTTGGAACTGTTTAAGCACTAGTCATAAAAGCTGCCTACCTTGAGATATCTCTCAGTTATAACGCCCCTCGCTGCTCTAAGGAAGGTGCTTGAACAATACATTCAGTAAGCTTAAGTAGATATTTTTCAAGTTATTTGATCGCTGTTTACTAAAGCTTTTGCTTTTCTAAGAATGATGGAAATTCTTAAGCTTAGAGAAGTCTGCTGTGTTAGATACACACCCTACTTTAGGAGAATCTAGTCGTTAAGGTTTAGACCAGATAGCTTTATTAAGGGGTTTTAGCCTGGTTTAGATAGCAGTATATTATAAGGAGAAATAAGGTTATTACTAGGAAACGGTAATCTAGGAGCTAATAGAAGGTAATTGAGAAAATTTTCTATGTTCTTAAACCGCTTTCTAGATTCAATCGTCGCATTTGGTCTTCAGATGGTTCTAGCTTACAAATCCTTATTAATACTCCCCCGTGAAAGTTTTGATAGTAAACCCGTGCTGTTAGCAGCTATGCCTGATGCCTGATATATACCTAGCGAAGGCTAAAATACCCTCCGACCCTGGAGTAATATAGGCTGACGTCTACAGTTATATATTATACTAGCTTCCTCGTAAGCATTAAGGGGCCATTATGTCGAGTATAAGGCGCTTGCTGCTAAGGATACGTATAGCCCTTAAACTGCAGTGTCGGCAGTCGGTTGTTCCGTACTGTGCTGGCTTGTCTGTGTTTAGAAGAATAGAGAAGTCTGATTCCAGTTTAAGGCGGAGTTAGAGCTCCCCGCGTCCGAAGCGGAGTTAACCGACCGTTTTATAGTGTGCTGCCTTATCTGTGTCCACAGGTGTGATAGTTCAGCTCCCGAGTCCCAAGGTAGATCTGCTTCCTGTCAGGCCGCGCTGCTGTAATATAAATAGAAGAATTAGCTTTGTTTGCGCGGATTTCCCTTTGGTCTGTATGGGGAGTGTTGCAGGGATACTCGCTTGCGGAATCGAATGCTGATTGGTATAGCTCTAAAGCACTGAGTTAACCGTTTGTAGTATTATAAATAAAATTAGTTCCCTTTATTTACTGCCCTTATATGTTTATCTAGTTACTGCTTGTAAGTTATGCTTCCGCAGTATCCTTATGTACTTTTAGACGTTACCTTATGGTGTACATAGGAGGCACCAGTGCTTCAAGGCTGCTTTCTCCACAGGTGCATGGACAGGACAAACAAGCGGGAGTGAAGGATCTGGGATTCTGCGAAGGAATGTTATGAAGGCGTTAACACGTGTGGAGATTTCCCCCGCGCCTTTTGCTACTTAGATGTAAAACCAGTTAGAGCCGTCTTCGTAGGGCGGGTTCTCTATTTTCTTAAGGGTTATTACCGGCTTGACGGTTAATCCTATAGCGTGGAGCCTGTCCGCATTCTTGAAATACTCCTCACTAACTTCTAGGAGCTTTAAATCTTCCCATTACCGGAGGTCGGCATTTATTCGTTAACGGAGTGCGTTCCTTTCTTTGCCATGTGGTATGGCCAACAGCGCCTTTTGGTCAGCCGCTACAATCCGGCGCTAGTTGTATTCTTGCTCTTGGGCGGAGGAGAGGAAGAGAGGAGCACCCGGGTTGCATTTGGTAGACGTATTGTTAAACATGGTGAACACCTCATCGGTGTTGCCCTCTTCTTGACCAAACGCAAGCTTGAGAAGGTCCCCGGGGTAATGCTCGGCCATGTAGGCAGACTAGAAGGTCTTCGAGTCGTGGCCCATAAGCCAATTTCGATAGGTCTCGGCCATTATATCTGCGTGGCAGCAGCGGTTAACTTTACGTGGAATTGGCTGAGCGGGGTATCCTACGTATCTAATGCCGCTGACGCTGTCGGTTGCTCAATCAGAATACGCTGTGCAGCATCTAGTTTTGGTTCTGGCGGAGATGGGAGAAGTGGAGGGAGAGATCCATTTTAAACGAGTTAGCAGTGGAGTAAAGCGGCTAGTTCTTGGTCTACAAGCAGGATTGACCAGGTAAGCAGGATTGACCCCGCCCGACGCTGGCGGGATTGACCAAACGTGCAGCATTGACCACAGGATTGACCAGGTAAGCAGGATTGACCAACCGCGCAGGGTTGACCGCAGGGTTGACCACAGGATTGACCAGGTAAGCAGGATTGACCCCGCCCGACGCTGGCGGGATTGACCAAACGCGCAGCATTGACCGCAGGGTTGACCAAGCAGGATTGGGCAGGTAAGCAGGATTGACCAAACGCGCAGGATTGACCACAGGATTGGGCAGGTAAGCAGGATTGACCAACCGCGCTGCTTTCCCGTCACCGAGGTCCGAGCCATAAAAAGCCTTACACTTTAAAATCAGGGGATTAATCTTGCCCGCCTCTACCCAAACCTCAAGCTCCGTTTGCCATCTCCCTAGAACGTGGCGAGGGACGGGAGGATTTGTTGCGGTTGGTGGAGAGGGGGGATGGCCACTATGAAGCGGGTACAAGTGGACACGGAGGCAGCGTGCACCCGCTGTTGTCTGGGTATGCGCGGCGCGATCGCTTAACCGGCTTGGATCGATGCCTGGAGGAACTCCTTATCAAGGAGGATGCCTGGCCTGAAATGCTCAACAAGACCGCGGTGTTCATAAAGCTGGGCTCCTACTTGCTGCCAGAGAGCGACCGTCCTCCCCACAAAGGCGTGCACGTATGCCCCGTCCTCCTCCTCTCCCCCCTGGAGCAACAACCGTGGAGTTCGCTGCTCGGCTGGATGCGACAAGCCGCAAACCCCTTTCCCAGAGGTTCGTGGATTGTATGCAGCGGCCGGATCCTGGGGGTCCTCAACCGTGAGCTTATTTAAGGCCCGCACCTCATCGATTCAACTACCCGGGTCTTAGTCATTCTGCCTGATGACTGGGAATTTGTTCAGCAGAGCGCCCTGTCTGCATATAATGTACCTACGCCCACACCTCCGAATCCTGTTCCCGAATCGCCTACGCCGCCACGACCAGCAGGCCCTGGTGGCGTCGCAAGCAGAAATCCGTTCTCGTCTCCGAGCCGTGGGCAGAAGGGGCCTCTGCCGAAGAACGCTGGGTCCCCAACACTGGGCACTACCAAGTATTCACATTGCGAGGTGACGGGACCACCGGTCTCCGCTGGAGGAGAGCAAACACCGCGAGACACCGCGACAGCTAGTGTGGGCCCAATGACAGTACCGAGCTTGAGTGCGTATCCTTCCTTCTAAACCTATCGATTCTACTAACTGCCCGTCCAGACAGCGATGTTACGGAACATGGCTCAGACGTAGAGCAGTTGTTGGACGATCAACTCGCTTCCACTAGCACTACCCCAACACGTAAGAGGAAGGCACCAGGCTCTCCTGGGTCGGGTAGAAGTAAGAGGACCACAGCGGGGAAAAGGAGGGCACAGCTGTACGACTAGATATCCTTCTATATATTTGACAGGAACGGCCCACGGGGCCGGCTTAGAAGTCTTCCATTCGTCACCATCTCCTGACATCAAGTATGCGAGAACATCCTCCTTACTCAGCTCGTATTTCCTCCTGTCATCGGTCTCAAATATCGCCGAAGAAGACAATTCAAACACTGTGTTGGCATCGTCGCTTGGCTCATCCTCGAAGACTTGCGTGTCCTCGCTGCTTGTCGGCTAAGGCCGGACGGACGCCGCCTGGGCCGCACCACTATCGTCAACCTTGCGTGGAGCGACGCAGCCGGCCTTATGCACTGCCCAGTCAAGCCTCTGATGCGCTTTCCCACAGTATGCCACGACCTGACACCGCCCGCATTTCTTCACACCATCCACCTTCGCACAAATTTTACAACACATAACCGTTGTAAACCAAGGCGTCATTTGCAGGGTTTCCTGCCGCACCCGAGTCCGGCATCTCTCACGGTCGCAGAGTGGGTCTACCAGAACCACCACGCGACCCTCTGGCGTATGGAAGGAGGGTAGGGGAAGCTGAGCGGTAGTGACGGCTGGCGAGCCGCAGGCGCAAGTACGGGACGAATGTGCTAGGCAGTCCGCTTCGCTTTCTCCTAGGATCCGTCGTGTTGTGTCGGACCACAGCTGACGATATTCGTCGCTGATGTCTGCATCGTCGTCGATGATGCAACTTCACACCGCGGAGCAACTGAACCACCCACCAGCGCCAGAGAACAAGCACCATTAAATGCCACGGCAACTAATATAGAGCCAATAACAGTGCCAAGCTCAAGTGCGCCAATATCTTCCCAGCCTGTCAACCCAGCTAACCGTTTATCCAGCCAGCAATATCACAGACCATGGCTCAGATATTAAACAGCTCTTGGACGATACCGTCATCGCCATCATCATCTTCATCATCATCATCAGGGAAATCGTAGTACAACTGACAACAATTGTCAAGTGCATGCTTTGGCTGGTCCTTACAGAAAGGAGTTTTACGCGCCATACTTAACGTAGAAGCAAGAGGATCAATGCAGGGAAAAGGAAGATATGGTTGGATGAGTAGATATCTCCAAGGGCACCCTGTAAGCCTAGTATAAAAGTCCCACGTCTATCACTATGTAAACTCTAGTGACAGTTACCTAAGTACATAGTGTATGGCAAATGAACGGTAAATTACGTCACATAACTAATTCCTCGGAATTTTAGTAATTATAACATAGCTAGTTGCCACAGATAAAAAGTAATTATATAATAAGGATCTAGGAACAGGTGATGGGTGGGGAGGAGGTTAAACAATTATGAAGACCTGACAGCATACGATTCCAATAGCCGTACAACCGCCTCGTGGCCCACCTCGGCGGCCACCAACAGCGGCGTCTGTCCATGCCAATCCTTCGCTTCGACACTAGCGCCCTTGTCGATCAACAGCCGCACCGCCGCCTCGTGGCCCCCCTTGGCGGCCTTCGATAGCGGCGTCTGGTCCCATTGATCCTTTGCCTCGACAATGGCACCCTTTTCGATCAACAACCGTACTACCGCCTCGTGGCCCTCCCCAGCGGCCTCCGACAGCGGCGTAAAGCCCCATAGACCCTTCGCCTTGACATTGGCACCCTTTTCGATCAACAACCGTACTACCGCCTCGTGGCCCTCCCCAGCGGCCTCCGACAGCGGCGTAAAGCCCCATAGACACTTCGCCTCGACATTGGCACCCTTTTCGATCAACAACCGTACTACCGCTTCGTGGCCCCCCCTGGCGGCCTGCGACAGCGGCGTCTGGCTATTCTGGTCGTTTGCCTCGACACTGGCACCCTTTTCGATCAACAGCCGTACTACCGCCTCGTGGCCCCCTTCGGCAGCCTTCGACAGCGGCGTCCGGCCATAATGGTCCTTCGCCTTGACACTGGCGCCCTTGTCGATGAACAGCCGTACTACCGCCTCGTAGCCCCCTTCGGCAGCCTTCGACAGCGGCGCTTCGATACTAGCGCCCTTGTCGATCAACAGCCGTACAACAGTCTCGTAGCCGTTCACAGCGGCCCATAGCAGCGGCGTCCAGCCGCTGTTATCCTCCAACTCGATACCAGCACCCTCGTCGATCAACAGCCGTACAACAGCCTCGTAGCCCTTCCCAGCGGCCCACGACAGCGGCGTCCGGCCGCTGTTATCCTCCAACTCGATACCAGCACCCTCGTTGATCAACAGCCGTACAACCGCCTCGTGGCCCTTCCCAGCGGCCCACGACAGCGGCGTCCGGCCGCTATTATCTTTCGCCTCAACACTAACGCTCTTATCAATCAACAGCCGTACGGCCGCCTCGTGGCCCACCTCAGCAGCCCACGATAGTGGCGTCTGGCTGTGCTCTTTATACTTTGCCTCGATGTTGGCACTCTTGTCGTCGATAAGTAAATCATCCATTATCCTCAGCACCTCTTCATCCACCTCTCTCCAAGAGCCGTGACCTAAGTAAGTTTCATCCACGCTTCCTAATCCTTCCCTAGACCTATAAACCTCCACGGCTTTTCGGAGATTCTTTATCGCCTCTTTATATCTCTCCATTCTGTTCAGTAACAGACCGAAATTACATAATCTGGTCGCTTTATCTAGATCATGTAAGCACTGACACTTTACCACTGAACATTTGGGTATTTCTCGACTGCTGATTAACTTTCCATAGTCTTCTCCACCTTGCGACTCTCTTCGAGATTCATCCCAGTCCCAGACTAGCAGTAAATCAGTTGGAAAGGTTGTTACTGAGGCTGACCACTTTTGCAGGTTGTCTGTCATTGGAATCGCAATCATGATAATGGTCGAAAAGCCATCGCATAGCCTAACAATTGTTGGCCTTGATGCTCCTTTTAGAAGACAGACGACATCCCCTTGCTTGACGGCCTTTACTGAGGCCTGGAAGGTGAAAGGAGAGCTTTGTCCCCCCCCCTTATCGAAATAGCTCGGCGCATTCTTCCAGGTAATGTCCCCGTGCTGTCTGTCATGCCGAGTAATATTCTGGTTCTGCCTGTCATGCCGGGTGACATCCTCTCCGGCTGAGGATACCTCGCCAAGAATGTAACCCTTGGCCTCAATCACCGCTGCCTCCACACCGTTCCAAGTGCTGACGATCATCTGATTAGAAAGGCAGAAATAGATAAGTGCCCGAAAGACTTCTCCCCATGTCACCTCGTAATTGGCGTTTAACCCTGCTGCGTGTGGATCATCATTGCTCATGCCAAGTAAGGCATACACCTTGTCAAGAGGAACGGTGGCCTTGTGGGTATGGTACATATCCACCAACTGACCTAGAGGGCGAATACCCAGGGAAAATCTGTCTTGTCGACTGGTTTCGTCGCCTTCGTATCTAAGCCGGAATATTGCGCCTCTTATAAGGTAGACTATCGGAGGAATCAGGCCTAGTAGATGTGGGCGCGTTTCGTATGGCGGGTTTAGCGCGCTCAGGCCTGAGCAGAACGCATACCCGTCGATCTCCGTAGTACCACACTTAATCAAGACATGTCGAGCTGCAGCAATCTCCTGAAGGACCTAAACTCACTATTAATAACAGCTGCCTATACTCTTAATCGTCTGTCACATACCCAGATGCGTTCAAACCATCCCCGTTCAAGCAAAGTAAGGATTGCTTCCCAGTTTATTTTGTCTACTAGGGGATTCGCAGTCTGCTCGTCGGCAGCTGCGCGAATTGTTTCGAGTGCTTGCTTGCTGCCATCGGCTGCTTCCCCAAGCCAAACAATTACGCGGCTTGCTTTGGAATAGATCTTCGCCATCAACTGAATCTGCCGTCCTTTTTCGTCATTGTCGCCTTGGTTGATGCAAATAGCATCTACCCATAGGATTCTTTCCAGAAGGCAATGTCGAAGATGTGACAGCGCTACGTGAAGGTTTGCCGTGACATACAGCTCATCGTCGTCCACGTAGATAGCCTGTTTGTTGTTATCGGATCCCCACACATACGATAGGGACTCGTATGGATGAGTGCTTCCTGAGTCCAACATGGAAAAGGTAATGAGCCGGCACTCTATGGGAGAATTCTGGTCTGAATTTGGCAGAAGTCGAAGCAGCCGCACACTGCCCTTCGGCAAAGAGGTGTACGAGGGCATGGTAGTGTTGAAAGTATAGGCTGGCTAGAAGGAGAAAGTTATATCTCAGAAAAACAATATCGAGAGGCAATCACGTATGTTTTCGGAACCACTGGTTCTTGAGGAGTTGGGAGGAGAAGTAGTTGAATGCCAGATCGTCAGTGCCCGACGCTCAGCCGCATCGGAGCTAGTCTGGTTTCCGATTGGCTGTTCCATTGGCGCTTAGATAGACTTATCGGGCCCGCTTATCGGCGCCGTGCCACCCAACGTCGCTGAGGGGACTTGGCGGCTAGGAACGGTATACTGTAGCGGGTTGCTGCAGGTTTGCGCGACCCTTTAGCGAGGTATGCCTGGAGGAACTTTAAAGCGAAGCGAAGTGCCTGGAGGAACTCCTAAAGCGAAGCGGGAAGTTCCGAAAGGTTCTTCAGCGGCGGCTCGACCACGGCACCACCAAAGCACAGACCATCTCTGCACGGGCCAACTCGATTACCGCTTTTGCTTTGGCGTATCATCCTACGTCGTTGGTGCGCTCTGTGCCGAATCAGCTCGGGCCGGAACGCGATTTTGCGGCGAGCGCCCGGCGAGCCGCGAAATCGTGTGGAGGCACGTCTAAAGCTGTAGGCTAATACACCCCCTGGTTAAAACGCATCAGTATCCAGCAGAAGTTATCAGATCTTAGCAACGCAGATACTGCCTTTATTACCCGTTTTTGTTCATCAAAAAGCTGGCATCTGGCGGGGTCACTACAAATGAACGCGCTATGTTGTAAGTTTTAATAAACCTGTTTGTTCGCAATCAAGTTCGGCAACGCAGAAATAATGGATATGGCAACATATGCCTACAGACGAATTACATAAGGTGCGTTTAGACTCAACTGCGTGTAAGTGAATTTCTTCAATTTTGCAGCAAACGCCAGTCTAAAATACCAGTATTTTAGCCTGCCTCTACTGCAGTTCAAGGTCTATCTAACTACTCCTGAAATCTCTCCCTAAATATATCGTAGAAATGCTTCTCTGCCAAATGATTCTTGAGAGCTTTAACCCCAGTGAGTATGTTAGCTGGCATCACACTCCCCGTTTCATCCAAATGTGCCTTCTCACTCATAGCAGCATCCTTCCTACACCCTGGTTCTGGACAAGATATGAAGCTTCCCTCCGGATAATTCTTTAGGTGAAGTTTCACATGATCCCTAGTTCTGTAAACAGAGTAAAATCTAGTGTCGTCCCCATGGTTCCAGTAGCAGAAGAAGCATTGGTTCCGGGCGCACGCTTTGTGAGCGTGTGGAATCGTCTTTGTTGGACCCCTCGGTCGCGGCGGTTCTCTTGTTCGCCCTAAGCAGACGAACATGTTGGTTGCATACAGCCGGTGTTGAAATCTTGATGTTTCATCTAGGTCCTCCGTGTCGAGACAAATGAGCTCTGCGAGCACCTTTCGTTCTTCGAGTCGAGGACTGGGCCGGTTACCAAGATCGTCGTTCAGTTTGTCAAGATAAGCGCTCCGCTCGTCCCGTATCTGTCTGTTGATCTCGAGAGTGTTGATCTCATTGAAGAACGTCTTTCGCGTGTGTTTCCCTGCCGCTTTGCGAATCAACACGTTTAGCGACTTAACCTTAGCTGAGACGTTCGTGTACATGGCGTAAAACTCGGTTCTGTCTTTTTTGGCCTGTCTCATACTGCCTGATTCGAGACAGACTTCTCTCATGAACATATCCCGCAGTTCTATAAGCTGTAGAATGCCATATTCAGACTTTGCTTGCTCCAAATGTTGTTGGCTTCCCTGAGAAGGCGCTCTGGGGTCGACATAGCGGCTCATATGCGTTGCTGCACTCATCAAAGCTTTCTTGGATGGCCGTCCAATAAATGCTGCGACAGTATCGCATTGTACCATTTGGTTAATATACGCTTGGTATATGCCCGCATTTCTGTGATTCATCACTTGTTGGAGCTGCCCCTATGTTGCAACGGCTAGTAAAATGAGCGTTAGGTCAATTATAAACGGGTTCGGGGGGTCGAACCTTCAATACTCTCTCCTGATCCACGCCGGATCATATAAGAGGTCAGTATTTGTAGGAAACCGGAGACAATACCGAGCCGCTGCAAATATCCCATGTATGTCTGATAGCGAATGGGCTGAGTTTTCGATGTTCCTATACTGCCTGATACGCTCTCAGGTTGTCTGAAAACTGGTGTGTCCAGCATATCCTCCTTCCAGTTGAACTGTAGGGAATGGCGGGGTGGCAACACCCTGATTTTATAGACATCCTCGACTGATTCGACCTCCTCCTTGAATGCTTCATCAAGAACCGCAATTGCGACCATCAAGATGACAGCGTCGAATATTAGATCATCGACTTCATATAGCATAAATGTCTTCCTGAATCGGTGTTAGACTGGCTGTCCCAAAAATAAAATCATCAGTAGCTGACATACGGTATGGGCCTCTGGTTCCAGCCTTTCGTAAACCGCAGAGTTATCTCCATGACAAGGAGGTCTTTAGGCGACTCTGGGTTTGGTAAAAGGAAGAGATTAACATCTCGGTAGGATACTGTTCGGAAGTCATCCTCTTCTGGGTCCCACTCGGTACTGAAGTTAACGTCCTCGTTCTGCCCAACATAATGCGATGCGATTCGCTCCTTTTTAGTTGGAACATAGGCTAAGACTCTCGGCCGAGTGGCAGTGTAGGTTTGAATCAAAATCATCTCGGCCAATTGGATCCTCTGGCGCTCATCGGGAAAAATCGACTGATCATGGACCCAATGATGGTGAAGGATGAGATAAATGTCATCGACATTTAGAACTGGTTTCTCTTTCGTTGTGGTGTCAAGCGTATATGATATCGTAAGGTGACCCATAATATACTATGATGGTATTAGCAATCTATCCCTCGTTCTTACACTTGTTCAAGGCTCACGTCGTGGATCTCGGACGCTGCCTCTTGCCCGAAATCTTGTTTCACAGATTTTCGATAAACCATGAAAAACATGCGTTTATATTCCAATACTGTGCTTCTCTTCCTGATCTTGACGAACGTATCAAGCATCCAATCAAAAAACGTCTTCACGTCTTCCCTGTCTGCTGCCCTCATGATCTCAAGCGGGACAGCATCTTCAAAATCGTCACTGCCGTGGAGAAATTCGCAAAACCTATAACAGATAAGTAATATAACCAGCTTTCATATAAAAGATGACGTACTTAATCCACCTATTAGTGATAACGCTCATGTTTTCCATCGTTCTCGGTGCATGGTTTTTCTTCGGCGGTCCCTCTTCGACATGTTGGTTGCGTCTTTGCTGGTAGTAAGCCGGTGTTTTTTGAACACGCCGCCTTGGCCGGGGTATAGTCATTCTTGATGCTGAGGGCTTAGAGGTTCAGGTCAATTCGTGAGCGCGGATGAGGGCGAGGGACTTATTAAGATGATTTGGGTTGCTGGGATCTTGCGTCAGTGCCGCAGCAGTGCTGAGGTTGCCTAAATTACCTCCAAAACTCCTTGGTGGCGACTTGCATGCTATAGTGGGATGTAAAACAGGCTTGGGTGAACTGGTAGGGTTCTAAGGGAGGCCTGTCTAGTGAACCTGATGAGGGGTCCCTTTTTGCGCGATACGGTGGCAAGCGCCGGCTTTGAATGGGTGATACGGTGATAAGCGCTTTGAATGGGTGATACGGTGATAAGCGCCGGCTTTGCCTAATTTTTATTTTTGTTATTTTTTGCGCGATACGGTGGTAAGCGCCAGCTTTGAATGGGTTCCTAATTTTTATTTTTTTTGGTTCTAGTCTAGTCCCCTATCAGGCTGGAGGGAGTAGGGCTTAATTGGGGAGTGCATCTAGCGAGGTGGATATTGCCGCGCAAAATTCGCTCCAGAATCGGCAGCCCTTGCGTCCAGATTCGGAGGCCCGGCCTCCACGAACGGAAGTGAATTTGCGGGAAACTTGTACTTGAGCTGTAAGGTATAAAGTACCTTTTAGTTAGTTAGTATATATAGTTATTATCGTGACTACGATAGATGTAAGGGACTCCTAGTTCCTCACACTAGTATTTAATTATTCATTTATGTCTTACTATTCAGACTTACCTCTGTACATTATAGTAATAACAGCCTACAGTGGCATTAAACCCCCGTCTAAGAGTGCTAGCTTAACAAGCCGTCTTTGGAACGCCCCTTAACTATTGGCGTCCTGCCATACGTTCTGTCTTAACCTGCGCCAGTCCTCTCGAGGCCTGTGTCGGGTGCAGGTCGTAATAAAGGGGTTACAGTTCTAGGCTCCCTCGGCCACAGTTGCCACAGGTCTAAAATGGTGATAGAGTTACGAGGACCCAGCTTTGGGACCTCTACCTCTATATTGGTATCCCCACAACGGTATCTGCACAAGCGGTTGCACGGCGCTTCACAAACTTACAAGCGCGTAACACTAACCACAGCTGACAAACTGAGGACGCCGATGCGGCTGTCTGTCTATGTCTGGTTAAGAGTAAGCTTTAGCGAAGGTACAAAAAGAGTTGCTTGTCTACTTGTCAGCTACACGGTTGGTGGCTATACTAAGCCTAAAATCCCCCGCTTTTGACTTGGCTGTTTTTTACGATGAATCCAGGCATATGAAATTTCCTTTTTGTCATAACCCAGGTCACGACATTGGGCCGAGGATACCTAGGGTATCCTCGACAAACCAATCATTAGGAACGGACCTATAGGTCCTACGCAGCTAATTAACAAGGACCCATATTTCGTATGGAAAGAGCTTCGGAAGTAGTACATTCAGAAGAGATGAAATGCCTTGATTATTCCTCAAAGAACTGAGCCGGGGAGGCCGTACTATATACTCTACACTGCTTCCCCGATCCTTTGGGGAATCCCGCTGCCTCGGTGCACATAGCAACCTGTGTTCTGTGTTGTCGCCGAGGGCTGTATTGATTCTTGCGTTATTGCGTACGAATCCCAATCCTATGTGTTTACCACCCTGCATCTGCATATCCATGTGAGGGCTGGTTCTGTGTGTCATGCCCGCTGGCTGCATGCAGCAATCTACCGCTGCCCGTGATCCTCCATGACTGCGCTGCACCTCCATTGCTACGCTATACCGGCAGGGCCGTGCTGCCAAGCCAATTGCTGCCACAAAACACCACACCATGGACCCGGAAGCCAAGAACATCGGGTCCTGGCATACTACAGCCTCTACGGCGCTAGTTAGTTTACTATATAGATAGATAGCGCGTATGATGCCGGAACGTGCATCGTGTAGTCACATGACCTTAGATTAGATTAGATCAGATAGGTAGGAGGCCCATGCACATGCCCTACATGTCCAGGTGGCCTGTACGCTTAATCGCACCCATTGCCATAAGTTAGCAATTTCGGCATCTCGGAATTGAAGTTTTCTCGTTCTTGCTACCTGGGCCGTTTGGTTTCGTATTCGTGCTCAATCATTGGACGGCGGACGTGTAGATTTGCAGAAGAAACACTTGGATATTTCCAAGCAAGCCCTCGGAAAACGACATGAACTGGTCGAGCAAAGAGTATTTCCCGCCCAAGCAAGCAAGCAAGCACAGCGAGCAGCGAACAGAATACAACGAGATGCCACGACTTGAAGTACACCATAGAATCGAAAACAACCCTGACCGATATGGCGCCAAAGCTGCCTAACGCAGGGGCCGAGTCTGCCGCATTTCCGCCAATCTTGCTTTCGATCTGTGCTATCAAGATTGGCGCAAAAGGGACTGAATATATCCGTATTGGAAGATGAGATTTTAGACGCCTCCTCATCCACCAGTCCCAATGCGGCGCTAGCACCGCCCCCCAGCTGAAGCGGTCGGGGCAGTTACCTACCAAAGCGCATTCTGAAACACAGATGAGAGAAGGCTGAAGAATAGGGGCTCGTCTCCTCAGGTTAAGAAGCTAACGACATTCCTTGACATTTCTCCCTTCATGCCTACTCCCGTTGCAACCCTGGTGGTTTTGACAATTACAAGTATTGCTTTTCAAAATGTTTCTGCTATCTTTTCTTCCGGGTCTGGCCGCCTTCGCTCTACAGACACTACTATGGCCTAATCTCGCGCTTGGCCAGGTCAGCATCCGCCCGCCACCGGTGTATCCCGGCTGCACAGTGTCTCTCTGCGCACCGCACCCGGTTTGTCCTCCCGGTTACAGCGCCGTGCAGCAAGTCAACCGGAACGCGCAAAATGCCGTCGTCCCTGGCAGCTGTCCGCGCGGCGAGACACACACATACTGCTGTGCTGCCAACGACATGCCGACCTGCCACTAGATAGGCAGCGCGAGGCTCTGCACTAACCACGAATGCGGGTTGGACGAGATCACGTTGGCGACCGATGTCTCGAATTGCTGGGCCAACCACAAGACGCTGTGCTGCTCCAAGAACCGCTTCCAAGTTTCCCAGGGAACGTGCCGTGAGTTGATTACATCAGGCCTCTGATCCGCCCAGCAGTATCATTCTCTTACGCACTCGCGATGTAGATTGGGAAACGGGCTGCCGCCGGTCGTCAACGTGCACGGACGGGAGCAAGCCCCTGTTTACCTCGACAACACAACCGTCTGGCCAGGGCTGCTGGCTCGGCAGCAATATGTATTGCTGCTCGCAACCGGCCCCTTACCAGAACTGCGAGAACGTCGGCTGGGGCGTCCTGTCTTGCTCCGGCCAATGCCCAGCGGGCAAGGTGGAGGTTCTCAGGGACACAAGTAGATGTCTGTTTGGCTCAGGGGCGTTGTGCTGTGATCCGGTTACGGGTAGGTCTCGGTGATATCCCTAATAACGCGACGCAAAGCAACTAAAAGCTAAGACACCCCGCGAAACAGCTCCAGAAGACCCCATCGAGATCCAATTCAGAAAGGCGCTGGAGAGTTACCTGCAAGCACCAACATGCACCGTGGACGACACAGACACCATGCCCCCTTCCGACCCGTCAGACCAGAACTGGAAGCGCTCGCATGACGAATACCTTGACCGACTCATCGCAACCCGCGACCCCGGCGACTCTTCCGACATGGGCTTGAAACGTCTCGCCACCATTTTGGTCGGCGTGATGCTTAGCAGGCCCGGCCACCCTCCCAGCATGCTGGACACGTGGGAGATCACATTCGGAATCAGATACAACCTCCACCAGCCTGACTGGGTCAAGCTATACGAATGGTTCCGGCATTACGACCCCCTATTGGTGACCCTGTTTATATTGTGCAACATCAAGGACGCCCTGAGCATACTATCCAGCATCGACAACGCCCCGAAACTGTGCACCGTTTTGGAACGGCAGCAGGGCGACTCGGCACCTAACATCAAGCCCAGGCTGAGCATGCCCTCCAAGCGCACCTTCGCCATCGGCTACGAATCCACAGGCACGACACTAACCGGGCAGCCCTCCGTCGGCGCCATCCTGGAAGCCGTGATCCACGACACCATCCCTCTCCTCTACATCCGGCAACTCCCCTACAGAAACCGTGACGCCGGCCATGCCACCGGCAACGGCAACAGCATCGTCGAGCTCAATCTCGAAGTCGTGTACGACCTCACGGACCGCCCCGACCTGCAGCAACACCACGGGCCCGGCCTGACGGATCACTTCGCCGTCTTCCACATCCACGTGGAGCGCATGGGCGTCCATCCCCACCAAACGGTCGCCCAACCTTGCATCACGGTCCTGCAC